>Ga0210015_1005587_pt1 | contig 10135 bp, 8 predicted proteins | sample CryGeymeta201522_FD_185471 | JGI IMG/M metagenome (GOLD analysis project Ga0210015, IMG submission 185471) | Groundwater microbial communities from Crystal Geyser aquifers in Utah, USA - Crystal Geyser metaG 2015-22 (SPAdes) (version 2) | ecosystem: Environmental > Aquatic > Deep subsurface >...
CAGATAAGAGCCGCACAACGGTATTGTTCCCAAGGGGCCCGTACCCTAGTCAAATATCACTCCGTCGTCGGTCCATTGAAAGTGCTCACCGTTCACCACGATCTCTTCCTTGGCGAACCAAATGGCGTAATGGTCCGTATCTTCTTTCTTCTCATCGGCCTTGTTTTCTTTCGCCTCGGGGTCTGTTGCCGACCCTTTTTCGGAAGCTTTCGGCTTGGCATCACCGGCTTTGGGGAAAAGATATTTGGAGTACTTTATGATTTTCGATAATTGCTGCTCGGAGGGCAGGATCTTAGCGGCAAATAGCATCTCGATATCGTAGGCCTCCTTGGCGGTCTTGTCCTCTGCGAGCTTCTCGCGCACCAGGGCGATGGTGACTTGCGCAGCCCGTTTTTTCTTTATGAACGTTTTGATCGATAAGACATTCTTGAACGTCATCACCGTTACTTCCGGTAAATTGGGCGATACGGTGACCTCGGCCGGTTGGAATTCATGCTCCCCGGTCTCGTCGTTCAGCACCAATGTCACTGCCAAGTTATCGGCCATCCAGCGGGTTGGCAAGAAAAGTGAGAGATTGTCGCCTTTGAACATGTTGAGCGGATTCAACAAGGACTTGTTCGCGGCAGCCAAGAGCACGTGGTCGAATTCCGATTCTATTTTTTTCAGGATGTCGCGGTTGCGGATCTGCCCATAGAGCCACAACACATCGTAATTTTTTACCTTATCGTTTTTCTGAACAATCTCCATTATGCGATTGAAAACATCGGGCCGGGCGTTGAGCAGCAGGGCCGGACCGACCGTGCGAATCATTTCCGGATTCTCGATGAAGGCCTTATGACCATTATCCAGGTTGCGTAGGATCAGGCGGCCGGCCGTTTGCGCATCCCCCATGCGCGCATATTGAAGTGCGGCAAAAAGAATATTGCCCCAGTCGGCATCCTCGGAGTTGGCCAAAATCACTTCGAGGTCGCTCTTGAGGCTACCCGGCGCAGCCTGTTCCGCCGTCAGCATGGTCTTGCACATGGCGGTGGAAGCCGCATAGGGATCCTTTCTCAAGATGCTCTGATGAATGCTCTGAAATTGGTTGAAGCAATGCATTGCCTCCTTTTTATTTCCCATTTCCTGAGCCGCTTGTCCGCGGTAGTACCAGTAGGGCGGAAATTTCTGGAAACTGTTTTCAATCCGCTCCAATTTGCGATAACGCAGTTCGAGGTTGGGTTCCTTCAAGATGGCGGTATAATCGTTGAGCTGTTTTTCATCCAGTCGCCATTCGTCAGGGAAATTGTAACGGCGCATCAAGTCCCAGGAGTATTTGAGCAGTTTTTTGTAAAAATTATTGAGCCCTTGCATGGTGTTGGTTTCGATTTTCCAGAACGCTTCTCCCCGTTCTTTCTTATAGTCCTCCATTCTATAACGGTAATTGAAATAAAAGGACCCGACGTTAAGCATGGCATTCAGAATGGAGGTGTAGGGATTGATGAGCAAGTCGGTTTCCAAGATGCGCGATCGCATTCTTTTCTTGAGCTCTTCTTGGACGTTTTTCTCATAGTTGCGCGAGAGATAGGCGCGGTCACCATCCTGTATCTTCGAACTGGTGAGCAGATCCATGAGTTCCTGTAGTAGGGTGATAATGTCGGCGTCGGGGATTTTGCTCAAATTCAAGTTATTGATGATGGTGTTGTACTCCTGATCGAGCACCACCTTGTCATTGTAGGTGATGATATGAGTCAGGGACACCGCAATTTGGTTTAAGGCTTGCAAGACTTGCAACTGGGTTTGCAGCTGTTGTTGATCCTTATTTTCCGGCGTGCCGGTTTCCAAGGATGCCGCGGGCCCCGCGACCAGGATCAGAAGCACAATGATCAACGATTGTAAGCTTATGATGATTTTTCTCCGGAGATTCTCCAGACCAATTTCCATGGCAGGCTTGACCGGTTCCTCCGGTCGTTTGGCAAAAGCTGACTCGGGCAACTGAAATTTCGATTCGTTCATGATCCGGCTCCCAGCATTAAGGCAAATTTCCGCTCCCGAGGCCAACAAGTCGATGGCATCGAGACACATCGGCAACTCAAAATGTTCCTGCCCGGTACCCCAAACCAATTTCACTAGCCGATTTTTCCGCCGGCTACAAGCATGACAATTTTGTCAGGGTGTTCCGAGGGGGCGGGGCGAGTTCATGGGGTCCCGTCGAGAGTGACCGAAACATTGTCCAGAGCCCAGAATTCGGTGCCCTGACCGGTGAGATAGCCCATGAAGTCGAGCGTCAACTTACCGTCGGCACCAATTCGGTCAGGTTGAATGACGATTTTGTTGGTCACCACATGGTAAGCGAGGGTCCTTCTGCCCGTATCGACCTGGCCGCGAGTTCCGGTCGTGGGCACTCGCACGCCGTTCTGCCAGCCGTGGTCGAAGCTGGTCAGATCGATCAGCGCATCGGCGCCGGCGATCTTCAAGGTCCAACGGTCGGCCAGTTCGCCGCCGCTGTCCCAATCGCCGATGAAATAGAGATCGAAGACCACCTGGATCGATGTGTTTGGTGGAATGTCCGCGATGGTGAGATTGGTCCCGCCGGGGTACTTACGGTTGCGGTTGTTGAACAGACCGAGGACTTTGTTCGAACCGAGGTCCACGGTTCGGTCGGTCGACCATTCAGGACCGACCTGGGTTTCGAAATCCCACTGGACCCTGCCCCCGAGTTGCGCCTGAATACCGCGCCCCGAACAGCCCACAATGATCAGGGCAATACCGAGGCCAATGCAAAGCATGCTGCTATTCGCTGATTGTTGCATGGGGAATGCCTCCTGAGTTTGATCGATGCAACCTGGTTCGGCAAGAATTACCCGCGGCTCGATCGAAGGCAACCAAAAACGGCGCGACGGAAAGGATGATCCATCGTTGGATCACCGCCCTTGCTAACCATCCCCCATGAGCCTCTTTCAAGATCCAGGCTGAGATTTTTGCGCAACTTTCGTTCAAGTCGAATAAGGATTGACACGATAATTGCATTAAACTAGAAGCACTGTTCGCTGTAGCGGAAGTTGGTTTTGCTCACATGGAAGATGTCACGTTGAAGGAAGAGGAGCGCATCATGGAATGGTATTTCATCGAACTCTGCAAGCCCAACCCCGTGGGGGCCAGTATCTTGGGCGCAATTCAACTGATCATATTGGCTGCGGTCTACATCTTGGGAATCGGGCTCACTAAACCCGTCAAGAAGGACTAGCCGTGATCTTTCCGCCGATATCGCGGGGAAAAGGTCTTGAATACCGCCGGTCCATCGGCTGCAACCCCGATAGCGTTGATGGGAAAAGGGCATATTGAAACCTTCCAAGGCTGCCGGTACTGCCGCAAGGCGCTGCGCCGAGATTCAAGGCGCCGAGTTGATTGCGTTGCCGCCTATTGCGGTAGAACGGCAGGCAGAATGACTGCCGGCGCTCATTCCTGGCGATAGGGCCGGCCGAGCGCGCGCGGGGCCCGGCCCTGAATCGAGCGCAGCAGTTTCCGAACCCGCGGGTGGGCGTCGGCCCACCGTTGCAGGGTGTCTTTTTGAGTGAGGCCCAGCAGCAGCAGAGCAAGAATCATCAGCGGAAAGGGCGCCACCTGGAACACCTGGGCCGGTACCGACGGCCACCAGCTTTGCAGTGGAATGCCCAGCACCTGAAGGAAAGCGAAAAGATAGGCGCCAAGGGCCACCTTGAGCGGATGCCAACCGCCGAAAATGACAATCGCCAGGGCGATCCAACCCATCCCTTCGGCCCCCTGCGGTCGTCCCCAGCCCGGCTTGATCCCGAGCGAAAAGGCGCCCCCCGCCAGCCCCACCAGGGCGCCACCGAGCAGGGCGTGGAGCAGCTGCAAGCGCTTCGGATCGATGCCACGGGCATGGGCCGCCTGCGGATTTTCACCAACCGCCCGGAGTTCCAAACCCCAGCGGGTGCGATACAGATACCACCAGGTCGTGGCGATCACCGCCACGCTCAGATACACCAACAGGCTGTGCCGGAACAGCAAGGATCCCAGGAGCGGCAGGCGTTCCAGTCCGGGCACCGGTAGCGGAGCCAACCGCGGCCCTTGAATCCGCGAATAGGGATTGCCCAGAAAATAGGCCAGATCCCGGCACATCAGAGTGAGCACAAAACCGACCGCCACCTGGGATTGCCCCATATAGACGCCGGCAATCCCGACCACTGCCGCAATTCCAGCTCCGACCAGCGCCGCCGCCAGGAAACCAAGCCCCAAACTGCCCGCGTCATGAGCGACCAGAAAGGCCACCATCGCCGCCAGCAGAATGGTGCCATCCAGCGACAGGTTGATCAGCCCGGCCTTTTCGGTGATGGTTTCGCCCATGGTCGCCAGCACGATCGGCGAGGCGCCGGCCAGGACTCCGGCCAGAACCGCCAGTACGTTCAAGTCGTCCATCGGGTCCCGGCCTTTCCGCTGTTCCAGGCGTGGATCAGCAGTACCGTCAGCACCAGGGCGCCCTGGATCACCCTGCTCAGGGAAGAATCCAGTTGCAGCACCAGGGGCAGTTGGATACTGCCCACATTGAGCGCCGCAAAGAAGAAGGCGATGAACGGGACCCAGCTCAGGCGATAGTCGGCCAGCATCACCACCAGCAGGGCCAGATATCCGTAATTACTGGAAATGGCTGGAATGAGCCGGTGGTAGACGACGGTCACCTGCAGGGTCCCGGCCAATCCGGCCAGAGCGCCGGCAAGGCCCATGGCCCAGAGCATGAGTCGGCCGGGCTTCAGACCGAACAGGTAGGAGGCGCTCGGATTGCCACCGACGGCTCGAAGGGCCAGGCCCAAACGCGTATGGCGAAGCACCAGAGCGGTGGCCGCGAGCGCCACCAGGGTGAGCCCCAAGGCGTGGGGGGAAATGCGCCAGACGGCCGGCGTCGGGAACCAGAGGGATTCGGCGAACGGTTCCGTACCGCTCATGGAAGCCACCCCGGGCCGCCGCCAGGGTCCGAAGATCAACCAGAGGATCAGGCCCTGGGCGACAAAATTGAGCCCCAGACCGGCAAAGATTTCATTGACCCCGCCCCAGGTCTTGAGCAGCCCGGCCAACAGCGCCCAGAGCGCGCCGCCAAGCATGCCCACGACCAGCGCCGCACCCAGCACCGCACCCGGAAGAGCGCTATCGAATCCCAACCGCAGGACCGCGGTGGCGCCGATAGCGCCCAGCATCACCTGACCTTCCACGCCGATGTTCCAGAGGCCGATCTGGAAGGTATAGAGAAGTCCGCAGGAACAGAGCGTGAGCGGCACCCAGACGCGCAGCACCTGGGCCAGTTTGCTCCAGCTGCCGACGGCACCGGTCACCAGCAGGCCATGGACCTCGAGGACCGGGGCCCCGGCCAGCACCAGAATGGCGCTGATGAACACCAGCACAATGGCCGCGACCATGACCAATTCCTCGACGGCCCTGGTGACTTGCCGATGGTTCATATGCATCCGCCCCGCCCACGATTGCCCGTCATGATCGCATCGCCCCCGTCAATCCTGTCAATCCTGTCAATCCTGTCAAGAATATCCCGTTGGCCAGTACTCGGCCGGCCGGCTATTTACCCGCAATGGCCCGAGCCAGGTCGTCCAGATCGCTGTCCCGGGTATCCAAATCACGCACCAGGGACCCATTGTAGAAAACCAGCACGCGATCGGCAAAGGCCATGATCTCATCCAGTTCAGCGGAACTAAAAACGATGGTGGCGGCGTCCGCGCAAAGCGCCCGCAACTGGGCCCAGATCCAGCGCGCCGGCTCGAGGTCCAGCCCTCTGGTCGGCTGTTCCAACAGGAGCAGCCTGGGCCTGGCGGGCATGAGCGAGAGTAGCAGGCGCTGCTGATTGCCGCCGGAAAGCAAAGCGGCCGGGGTATCCGCACTGCCTTGAATCCGGAAGCGAGCAATCCGCTGCGCGGCGGTGTTCGCCGCGCCCTGCCAATCGATCCGGAAGCTCGGGTGAGGCTCGGTCAGCGCACAGTGTTCGGCGATAGTCAAACTGCCCACCAGCCCTTCATCCAGACGCGCGGTCGGCACGAACACCACGCCGGCGTCACGAAAACCATGATGGTCTCCGGGTTTTAGCTGTGTTCCAAGAACCGTAAGCGAACCGCGGACCGGCTTCGCCAGACCGGCGGCCAGGCGCAGAAACACGCCCTGACCGCTGCCTTCGAGGCCGGCCAGCCCCACCACCTGCCCGCGGCGAACCGACACGGTGCAGTTGCCGAGCCCGGCGCGGTCGCCCCTGGCAGTGGCTTCATGCAGCAGCAGCACCGGCTCGCCCGAGGCCACCGCGCCCCGGGGAGGCGGTGCCGGGATGGTCCCAAACATGAGGTTTACCAGTTCATCCAGTTGAAAAGGCGCGGTCATCTCCCCGCTGACCCGACCCTGGCGCAGGACGGTCACCGCATGGCACAGGCTTTCAATGTCTTCCAGCTTGTGGGATACCAGCAGCAGAGTCATGCCGGCGGCGGCTAGACGGCGCAGTGCGCCGAACAGTTTCTCTTTCTGCGGAGTCGAGATGCCGGTGGTGGGCTCGTCCAAAATGAGCAGTTTGACCTCGAGGGACCGCTCCGGTTCCAGATCGAAATCGAAATCGCGGCACAGACGGGTCAGTTCCTCCGCCAAGGCACGGCGGTTGAGGCCTCCGCCGCGGTTCGGGCGACCCAGGGAAAAATTGTCGAGCACGGTGAGGGAAGGGAAGTCGAGGGGATCCTGATAGAGCATGCCGATCCCCAACCGGTTGGCTTGGGCCGGAGTGGTGGTGTCGACCGCGCGGCCGTCAAGGAAAATGTCGCCGCTGGTCCTGGCCGCGTAGCCGGACAGAACTTTCATTAGGGTGCTCTTGCCGGCTCCGTTTTCCCCAAGAATGCCATGAATGGTGCCGGACGCGACCCGCATGTGGATCCCCCGATTGGCATGAACCGTGCCGTAATGCTTGTGGATGTCACGCAGTTCCAGGTCCATGGTCAAGGGTTTCCGTCTGGTTCCGATCGCGGGGTGGATGCCGCCGATATACGCGGGAGCGCCCGCCGCCGGGCCCCCACCGCTCCCGCGCCGGCCTCGGTTTCCATCGGTTGCTATTGCGCTATTTGGCGCTGCTCGGCCCTTCCATGCCCTTCAGCAGTTGCTGCATGTACCAAATCTGTTGGTCGCTCGCGACTTCACCGGCTTTGAGATAACTGGAGCCGTCCTGATAGTCGAGCGGTCCCTGGAACAGATTGACTTTGCCGGCACCGAGTTCGGCCGTGAACTGCTTGAGCGCCGTCCGAGCCTCCGCGGACAGGGCCGGACCGGGCAGGAAGCCGATAGGACCGCGGTCTTCGTTGTTGATGTCGCTCCAGTCGGGGCCCAGCCACAACCACTGCTGCTTCCAGTTGCCGGACCGAGCAGCGGTGATGAACTGGAGATAGCTTGGACCCCAGTTATAGTAGGGCACACCCAGGCAGACCTGATCGGCCCCCTCACAGGCCCCCTTGAAATCATAAGGAACAGCCCACACCGGCTTGCCTCCCTGATGCTTCTGGCGAGCCACCACCAGCGCTTCGGTGGTGTCGATTCCACTCAGCACCACGTCATAACCGGAATCGAAGAAATTCTGTGCCACCTGGGTCGGGTCGGAAGTGACCCCGGGGATATTGAACCAGAAGCCGATCCAGGTGACCTTGAATTTCAAGTCGGCGGCGGGTTGCCTGCGCACCTGTTCCCAGCCGTAGCGTGCCCCAAGATAGGCGGCCGCGGCCAGACGCCGGGTTTCTTCGTTGATCAGGGGGCCCAGATATCCGATCTTGCCGGTTTTGGTGGTGAGGGCGGCGGTGAAACCGGCCAGCATTTTCCCGTATTCCATGCGCCCCATCAGATTGGACAGGTTGTTCGGGCCCTTGCCGGTGAGCGCATCGTCACCGGAAATATGGAGGAAGTAGGTGTCCGGATGCTGCTTGGCCGCCTCCCGAATCCCATCCTTCATATCATCGGAATTGGCGATGATGAGTTTGGCGCCCTTGCCGACCAGATCGTCCACCAGTTGCGGAATCGTTACCCCGGGCCGATCCGCCGGGTTCACCTTGTCGATGTAGAGCATTTTCACACCGGGGAGCTTGGCTTCCACGTAGTGCCCGGCATCGAAATGCGCCTGACTCCAGCCGCGATCATTGTAGGGGCCGACCAGCAGCAGGCCGAACGAAAAATCGGAGGCGCCGACCGGTTGCGGCGGTGCCGTCAGGATTGTCATGCTCAGTGCCAGTACCATCAAGGTGCCCCGCAAAGCTTTCTTGATCATCCTCGGCCCTCCTCCTGGTTGATGTGAATTTTCTCTGTAAACCCATATCCTTATAAAGGAATGTAAATGATAACGGAAAACTCAAAGGCTTGCAACCGGTTCGAACCTGCCAAGTTGACATTTTATTCCCCCGGTCCACGGTGAGCGACCTGCTCGATTGGCGACCATTCGAGCGACAGGCGACCGATTTCCATGCTTGACTTTGGCAGAGGCGGCCCTATAATTGATTCGATATACGCCTGGGAATTAAAAGCAGGCGAGATGGGGTTTGAAACATCAGGAGGACTGAAAATGCCAATCTATGAGTATGAATGTGATCGATGCGGGAAAATCACCGAAGCCATGCAGAAATTCTCCGATCCCCCATTGACCGAGTGCGGCTATTGCCATTGCGGCGTGCACAAATTGATTTCGGCGAGCACCTTTCATCTCAAGGGATCCGGCTGGTACGTGACCGACTATTGCGGGAAGAATCAGAGCGTCGCGCAGGCCAATCAGAAAAAGGAATCCTCCGAATCCAAGGTCGAAACCAAGACCACAACCAGCGCCGCAAAAGACACGGCGGCCTAGCTGCAAACCGGCGATGGATTTGTGCCGGGCCAAGCCATGGCGAGAACCAGTGGCCGTTAGCGGCCAGAAAAAGCGGGCAGTGCGCCCGCTTTTTCTGTCCTAATAACGGATCTGGGGGGACTCTGCCTGTAGCCGCCCAAAGAGGGCGAGACCAGAAGGTCCCGTAGCCGGCTGGTAGGTCGGGTTGCGACCAGCGGGAGCTACCCGACGACTCGGCAACGTTTCCAATCCACGCTCGCACGTCGGATTGTCAGGGGGTGCTCCGTACACCCCGACGCTACGTGGAACGGATCGAAATCACGCCCGCGGCGTGAAGGAATTCCGCGGCACTGATGCAACCCTCGCCTAATGAAATGTGCCCCCCAATCCGTTATAAGCAGCACAAAAGCTCAAATCCCAGAGGACCCGGCGAGTCCCGCGCCCATGCGAGAGAGCAATTTTTCAGATGAGCCGAAGGCCTGGCGATCGTGGTGACTGGCTAAGCCATGCACATCAGCCATGGAGAAGGCGACACCTTGCGCTCTCCCGGCGGCTGGATCACAATGGAACGGATTCCCGGTTCGCTCGCCTGCTCCGGGGCCTGCTGCATCGACGCCGACCCATCGTCGGCCTGGCTTCCCCCGCTGCAGCGTGAAAGATGATGAATGCCGTCGGAACGGAGCGTCAGCTTTACCGAGGATTCCCAGCCCTACCTATGGGCCACCGAATACCCCTGGCTCGGGCTCGATCCGACCGAGATCATTGGTAAACGGGTGCTCACCATCGCCGGCGGCGGGGATTTGCCGATCTTCTTCCAGGCTGCCGGGGCTGGAGCGGTTCAGGCCATCGACGTTTCCCGGCGCGCCTGCCAGGTGAACGAACTCAAGCGCGCCGCTCTGCAATGCCTGCCCTGGGAAAGCTTCGTCTGGTTTTTCTGTTCCGGGCTGAAAGCGGCCACGGCCTGGCTGCAACGGCTGGGTCTCACCCGAGTGTTGACCGCGGCCGAGCGGCTGGCAATTTACCAGCGGCTGGCCCCGTCGATCAGCGAAGCGGCTCGCGCTTTCTGGGGCCCCATGCTGGAGGCCGCCACCGGCACCACCAATCCCTTTGCCGCGTTGCTCCGAGCCACCGATTTGCTGTGTCCCAATGCGCTGCCGCCGCTGTCTAGCGCGGCGGACTATCAAGGTTGGCGGCAAGCGGCCGGCGGCTACGCCCTGTCGCAATGTTCCCTGGATGAATTCCTAGCATCTTCCTCACAGAGTTTCGACTTCATCTATTGTTCCAATGTGCTCGATTACCTACGCTGCG
>Ga0210015_1005588_pt1 | contig 10133 bp, 9 predicted proteins | sample CryGeymeta201522_FD_185471 | JGI IMG/M metagenome (GOLD analysis project Ga0210015, IMG submission 185471) | Groundwater microbial communities from Crystal Geyser aquifers in Utah, USA - Crystal Geyser metaG 2015-22 (SPAdes) (version 2) | ecosystem: Environmental > Aquatic > Deep subsurface >...
ATGTCATAATCTTTCTTTCCACTTTTTTGATTCTTGCTTTTGCCACCGTATTTATTCCCCAGAGCCTTAAAAAACTTCCCTGTGCCAATTCCATTAGCTGCATTAAGGATCTTTCGGGTAAATATGAACCTGTCAAAGAAGGAAATTATCTAGGAAAGCTTGTAGCAGTTCCCAAAGAGATTCTTGATAATAGAAAGGCAGTACTTGCCGAATATACAGGAAGCGAAAACAAACACATTTATGTTGATTTAAGCAAGCAAACTCTCTATGCCTATGAAGACAATCACCTTGTTTATACTTTTCTCGTTTCAAGCGGGAAGTGGTATCCGACACCTACGGGAGACTTCAATATTTGGATAAAGGTAAGATATACCAAGATGTCCGGGGGAAACCCGGCAATTCATACTTATTATTACCTTCCCAACGTCCCATATGTCATGTTTTTCTCTAACGATCAAATTGCCCAAAGCAGAGGTTTCAGCCTTCATGGAACGTACTGGCACGACAACTTTGGCCACCCGATGAGTCATGGATGCGTAAACATGAGAACGGCGGATGCGGAAACTCTCTACTACTGGACCAATCCGAAGGTACTGGCAAATACCACATACGCAAGTAAAGAAGATCAGGGAACCACAATAACCATCTACGGAGAAGCTCCAAAAGAGTAATAAATTTGAAAATACCGTGAATTTAGGTAAGAAAGTGAGGTAAATTCACGCCAACTTGACAAAATACCGTGAACGATAGAAAATTCCACCCTAACCCTTAAAGAAACTGAAAAAATACTTCTTGATATGGAACTTTCCAGAAACGTCAGTTTAAGAGAAATCTTTGAAGCAAAAAATTTGGCTAGGGTGATGATATATATATCTACCAAATCTAAGGCAGAAACACTCTCAAAAGATTTAATCCTGCTTCTGCATAAAATGCTCATTGAAAATATTAATGAAAAAATTGCCGGCAGGTTTAGATCTCGGGGGGAATATGTCAAGATTGGAACACATATTGCACCTAGTCCCCAGCAAATTGAAGAAATGATTAGCAATATTCTGGTTGAATACTCAAGCAACCAAAATTCGTATTTCTTGGATAAAATTGCAAAATTCCATTTGGATTTTGAAACCATTCACCCATTTAATGATGGTAATGGAAGAATAGGCAGAGTTTTTACTAACTATCAGCTTTTCGGTTTGGGATTTCCTGCAGTAATTATTAGGAACAAGGAAAAATTAAACTACAATATTTCCTTTAACGATTATCAGATATCAAAGACAACAAGACCCATGGAGAAAATTTTGGCTCTTGCTCTAATAGAGTCTTTGCATAAAAGAATTGCCTACCTTAGGGATTTCAAAATAATACCACTTTCGGAGTATGTTAAAAAATCTGGCAAATCTGCTTCATCGGTTTTTAATCTGGCCAAAAGACAAACCATCCCTGCTTTTCGGGAAAAGGGTGTTTGGAAAATTGGAGTATAAGCCACAAATTTGCTAAACTTGCCTTAAGTCGCCATCATCTAACGGTTTAGGATACCTGGTTCTCATCCAGGAAATTGGGAGTTCAAATCTCCCTGGCGACACAGATTTTACACTTTTTTAGGGGGCCAAAACTTCATGGCAACTTTCAAAACCTGATCAATACCTTCCGCAAAGATGAATTTAATGTCCTTCTTGATATTTGCCGGCACATCTTCCATATCTTTCTGATTATCTTTAGGCAAGATTATTGTTTTAAGTCCTGCACGGTGCCCCGCAATGACCTTTTCTTTGACTCCCCCAATTTCCAAAACTCTTCCTCTTAAAGTAATTTCTCCTGTCATTCCAACATGCCTTTTAACTGGAATCTTAGTTAGTGCAGAAACTAATGCAGTTGTGATTGCGTTTCCTGCTGATGGCCCATCTTTAGGAACCGCTCCTTCCGGAACGTGAATATGAATATCGAGTTTCCCCGCAAAATCAGGTTTTAACCCAAGCTCTTTGTAATGAGACCTGGTCCAAGTAAAAGCTGCCTTTGCAGATTCCTTCATTACATCCCCCAACTGTCCGGTTAAGGTTAAATTTCCCTTCCCTGGCATTAGTGAAACTTCAATAAATAGAATTTCTCCTCCGGCCGAAGTTACAGCCAGACCCGTTGACATTCCCACCTCATCGCCCTTTTCGGCAATCAGCGAAGTGAACTTTTGAGGCCCAAGAAACTTTCTGACATCCATAACTTCAATTTTTTTCGGAAATTTCTTTTTTTCGGCGGTAAGCCTTGCCACTTTTCTGCAAACCGAAGCTAAGTTTCTTTCTAAATCCCTGACCCCTGCCTCCCTGGTGTATCTGTTAATAATTTCTCTCAAAGCCCTTTCGGATATTTTAATTTTGCCCACTGCGTGAAGATTTGTTTGTTTCGACCAGATAAATTTATCGGCGATATGAAACTTTTCTTCCTCGGTATAACCCGGGAAAGAAATTACTTCCAATCTGTCTCTCAAAGCGGATGGGATTGTATCTAATACATTTCCTGTACAAATAAACATCACCTCGGATAGATCAAAAGGAACTTCAAGATAATGATCTGAAAATTCCCTGTTCTGTTCAGGGTCCAAAGCTTCAAGAAGTGCCGATGAAGGATCTCCCCTAAAGTCATTTCCTACTTTATCTATCTCATCAAGCATAAATACCGGATTTTTAGTTTGCGCGTTTTTAATTGCCTGAATTATCCTTCCGGGAAGGGCTCCCACATAAGTCCTTCGGTGACCCCTAATTTCCGCTTCATCCCTTATTCCACCCAGTGATACTCTGACAAACTTTCTGTTTAAAGCTTCGGCAATTGACCGCCCGATTGAAGTTTTTCCGACTCCGGGAGGACCGATAAAGCAAAGAATGGTGGGCTGGCTCTGGCCTTTATCCTTAAGTTTCCCTTTTAATTTCATCACCGAAAGAAATTCCAAAATTCGCTCTTTTGCCTTTTCCATTCCGTAGTGTTTTTCTTCCAAAATCTTGGCTGCAGACTTAATTGATACATTATTGGGTGAGGCTTTGTCCCACGGCATATCACAAAGCCAATCAAGATAATTTCTCACATACCCACTTTCGGGGTTATAAGGAGACATTTTAGAAAGTCTTTTGAGTTCCTTACCGGCTTTTTGGGCGGTTTCTTCATTCATCCCCGAACTTTTAACTTTCTTTTTATACTCTTCCATCTCGTCTTTATCTAAAATCTCATCTTCTTCTCCCTCCCCCAACTCTTTCTCAATCGTTTTTTTCTTCTCCCTTAAGATATTTTTTCTCATTGTTTCTTCAAATCTCTTTTGGGTTTTAGCGGAAATTGTTCTTTCCAAATCAAGCGAATTTATTTCGTTGGCCAAAAATTCCAAAACCTTCTGCATTCTGGGTTTTAAGGAAAACATTTCCAATATTTTTTGTTTTTCTTCGGTTTTAATATCCAAAACCGCCGCAATCTGATCAACAACTTCAATCGGAGAAATTTCTCCCGAAATAAGTTTCATGACAGTTACCACTTCCACCTGCTTGCCTAAATTAATTGCTTTCTTAAAAAGATCGGAAAGCTGTGAGGAAAGGGCTATAACCTCGCTTGAATTATCTCTATCCTCGGGAATTTCTACAATTTTTCCGATTAAGTAAGGTTCATGAGATACAATTTCTTCCAATCTAATTCTTGCCTGACCCCGAACCAGCGAATGAATTTCATTATCCGTAGCCATCATTTGAGTTATTGTTGCAATAGTTCCGATTTCGTATAGATCCTCTTTATCAGGATCTTGAGTCTTTACGTCTTTTTGAGAAAAAATGGCAATAACACGGTCCTGCTGAAAAGCGGAATTAACCGCCATCACGGATTTTTTTCTGGTAAAAGAAAGAAGCGTATCCGAATGGGGAAAAACCACAGAACCGCGGATAGGAACAACCGGAACTTGCCTTACTAATTTATCGTCTGTTTGCATGTTAGCAGTCTATAACTTACTCTGCTAAAAGTCAACCCGTTTTCTAAAGTGAATTTTCTGAACAAGATGCGAGATGCCTATCCCCAATATCCCTCCCGCAAGAACATCAATAGGATAATGAATATTAGCCAAGACCCTTGAAATACCAACCGCAAAAGCAGATAAAAGATAGATTGCCCCCATTTTTCTGTCATGTCTAAAAATTGTCCAAGCCATAGCAAAAGCGGTGGCAGCATGGCCTGACGGAAAAGCACCGTTTGTCAGCGAGAATAAAACAAAAGCTTCTTTCCCATTTAACTGGAAAGGTCTTTCGATGGGAAAAATGGATTTAATAACCCAAGCTATAATCCAGGCTATAACACCAGCAAAAAGGGCGTGGATGGCCTCTTCCTTTTTAATTTTTCCATCATGAAGTGACAAGCTTCGCTTATCATAAATCCAAAGAACAAAAACTCCTGCAAACATGATCCAGAGGAAAAAACTGGCAAAAAATTCAATAATTCCTTTTTCAATCATTGGTATATAATCAATTGTACAACCAATATGAGACATATTGTAAAAAGTTTTAAATTCGCCGCAGACGGCATAAAAGAAGCCTTCCAAAGCGAGAAAAACATGAAGGTTCATTCTCTATTAATGGTTCTGGCAATTGCTTTAGGAATTGTTTTAAAACTATCATCAGTTGAATGGGCAATACTTACAATTACCATAGGACTGGTACTCATCTCGGAATTTATTAATACTTCACTTGAACAAATTGTAGATTTGGTTAGCCCGGAAAAACAGGAAAAAGCAAAAATTGCAAAAGATGTCGCGGCAGCCGGAGTTTTAGTTTCAGCAATCGTTGCAGTTTTAATCGGCGCTCTCCTTTTTCTTCCTAAATTTTTCTAGACACTCTCCCGAGGTGTCAATAGTAGTACACCTCCGAGGTGTACTTTTTATTTAAAATAAACTAGTCTGGGAGAAATTGTTATTTTTGGATAAAATATAGGTAAAATCTAAACTAACTTCTCTTGGATTATTCCAGTAATCGGTAAACTTTAATGACTTGTTCTTTAGAACGTAGTCGTAGATATCTTTTGTGATCCTGACATCATCTTCGCAGTATTTCTTAAGTAGTTCTAAACTTTTTTTATCTCCCCTTTCCCAGTAGAGAACTGCATTTTCTCCCGAATCTATTTTTTGAACTCCAAGTGTTGCCTTGGCAATTTTATGAAGCGATGTTTTATGTCCCGTCGCCTTTTTAATCTCATCTAAAATATCAAAATGGGGAAGTTTTGAAAAACCGTTTGGTGAATAAGGGGAAAGAGCAGGAACATCAAAGGAAAGTGAATTAAAACCTATGATTCTATTAGCATTTTGAAATATCTTCCACATATCAGGAAAGTCTTTTTCCCAAAAACTTAATATTTCCCCTTCGACTTCGCTCAGGGTTTTATCAAGTTTCCTGTGATACAAAGAAAGGATAGATACTCCAAAACGGGAAGGATCAAACTTTCCGTCTTTTACAAAAAAACTCTTTGTCTCCAAATCAAAAACTACTTCATCAAACATAGATAGAAGTTATTATATAACAGTTTCTTTAAGCTATAACTGGGGCATGGGTTTCTAAAACTTCAACTCTTTCTTGAAGATCATCCTGAACCTTCCCTTGTCTTTCCAACCTATCGTCAATCTTTTCCAATTTTTCTTCAACTCTATAAAGATCAGTCTTTGTTGCCATATTTTCTCTCATCTCAGCCACATCTGTTATAACATTATCAACTTTATCCTGTAATTTATCTAAACTGGGTAAAACAACCTCTTTAAAAGAGTCTGCAAAAAACTTAGCTAATTTCTCGTCCTTTTTAATTACCATAATTTGATCTTATTCCCTGAAAACAACAAGTCAACCAGTGAAAAACAACACTCGTGCGTACCACCCGCGAGGTGGTTTATTTGTACCAAACAATTACCGAAGTCAAGACTTATTTGGCAATTCATGATATAATATCATTTAAGTTGAAATTCGATACGTTTAGGGTTAGGTGAATTGCCTTCTTTAAACATCGAAAAAGATGGGTGGTGAGTAAAGAATGGCAAAAAGATTATTTGTAGGCGGAATTCCCTGGAGTTTAACTGATGCTACTTTAGCGGACCTTTTTGGAAAAATAGGCAAAGTCACTTCTGCGAAAATTATCGTTGATAAATTCACACAACAAAGCAAAGGTTTTGCTTTTGTAGAATTTGAAAACGATGCGGACGCGGACAAAGCTATTAAAGAATTAAGCGATACCGAAGTAGAAGGAAGAAAAATTGTTGTTCAGGAGGCCCGTCCACTTGAAGAAAGAGCACCAAGAAGAGATTTTGGAGGAGACAGACGTAGTGGAGGAGGATTTGGAGGAGGAGACAGAAGGGGAGGACGGGGTGGTTTTTCAAGAGGCGGAGGAGGAAGGTGGTAAGATGAGCAATAAATGCAGCCTTTGCGGAAAAGAGAGGGTAGTTGTCAAAACCCGAAAAGAAAAGGTAGGGAATTCCTACGTGATCTCACGGGAAATGTCTTGCCCGGATTCCGAGTGTCAGAAAAAGGTAGAAAAAACTCTCTTTAATGAAGCAAAGAAAAGAAGCTTTATTAAAGGTGAACAGTTAAAAAGAGAGGAAGAACGCAAAATACGAATCGCCAATAGCCTCAAGGGTTAATTCTGCTACAATAAAATCAGTGAAGAATAAAATAATCATATTTATTTCGTTTTTACTTCTCAACATAGGCGCTCTAACATCTTTTTTCTTTGTTAAAAACAGGCAAGTGCCAAAAGAAAAACCTCTCCCCCTTCTTAAATACACTTTTGAAAATCTTAAAAATACAGACCTGCCTACTTCAACAATTGAGTTTGGAGAAATAAAAGATGAAACAGAAAGTTACATATCCAGAATATTTTATTTTAACGTTCCCGAACGACCGGGATCTACAAACACTTTAAAAGTCAGCGGACTGGCAAATATCCCAAAAGGAACAGATAACTATCCGATAATCATAATGTTTAGAGGCTATATTCCGAAAGAAACATATAAACCGGGTGCAGGAAGCCAGCCTTCAGCAAAGATCTTAGCTAAAAACGGATTTATTACCCTTGCTCCGGACTTTTTGGGCTACGGGGAATCGGCAAGTGCCTCGGCAACTTTATTTGAAGACAGATTTCAAACCTACACAACCGCCTTAACACTCCTTAATTCACTTTCATCCCTGAAGGAAATTGGTGCCGATACGACCAAGATTGGCATCTGGGGACACAGTAATGGAGCCCAGATAGCTCTATCAGCCCTCGCGATGAGCGGGGTTAATTATCCAACTGTATTGTGGGCACCAGTTTCAAAACCTTTCCCCTATTCAATTCTTTTTTACACAGATGAAACAGATGATTACGGAAAAGCTTTACGCAAGTCGCTTGCGATTTTTGAAGAAGATTATGATGTGGAACTTTTTTCTCCGGCTAATTACTACAGCTGGATAAAGGCACCTCTCCAGATTCATCAAGGAGCCGCCGATCAGGAAGTTCTTCCTTTTTGGACCGATGAACTGGTTGAAACATTAAAGAAAGATAATATTGATGTAACTTATTTTGAATATCCCGGAGCAGATCACAACCTGCTCCCTAACGGTTGGAATAATGCAGTCTTAAGAGAAATTGAATTTTTCAAAGAAGAGCTTTAAGAAGCGCTTCACGGATGTTTTTACCAGCAAACCAGCTTTTAAGAAAGACAATGGCATGTTTATTTCTATTCCACTCCTGAAGATAATATTTATTTACGTGTCCGCCCTTTTTGGACAGGTTACTGGCAAGTTCGTCTACTGAGAATTTTGTATTTATAGTTCATTATAGCATACTTACATCTTCAAAAACCGGAGGTAAATTCATTAAAGTATTTTAGTGATTGTAATGAAGCTAAAAACGCCATAGAAAATAAAAGCGCAAACAACAAAGACGTTTCTTATTAAACTTGGCCTGAGAGTTTTATTAAGCTTCGTATTATTAAGCCAGAGAAGAAAACCGCTATAGAAAAACATTGCGAAAGCATTTAGTATTGCCCCCGTAACAACAAGTTTAAACGGTTCGGTCATGCCTAAAGAAAAAATAACTATTCCCATAAGTATCTGAACCCACAAAAAAATATAATAATGACATCCTCCCCGCTCTAAAGAGCGGGGTATCCCTCCAAAGGAGGATGACATATCAGCGTTCAATTCATCTCCGCAATGAATTGCGGAGTGTTCTTGAATGCTGTTATAAACTCGGGGGTTTCGGCAAATTATTTTTCACAATTTTTCAGCAATTAAAATTTCCAAGCTATACTGATGATATAGAAAATAAACATGACTAAAAGTACCAGACCAAAACGTCTGGGAATATTTTTAGCGCTGTATTTTTTAAGTAAAAGAACGAAAAATACGGTTACAAAACCAAAAATAACCCAGTCTTTTGGGGGTATGCCATTTCTTCCTGCCAATAAATTAATAATTCCACCGATTAAAAGGAGATTGTAGATATTACTGCCCAAAATATTACCTACGGTAAGTTTAGCTTGATGTTCCTCTTGACTAAAAATAGTTGTCATCAGCTCAGGAAGCGAGGTCACAACCGCTGTTAATGAAAGACCCAAAACTGTGGTGGAAATGCCTGTAATTAATGAAAAACCCTCAACCGCATTTACCGCCAAATAACTGCCTATGATGATTCCGGCTATAAGAAAAATCGGTAAAACCAAAATAGCGGGGGTAATATTTACTCTTGATTTTTTTTCAAACATTTTTTTATCCTCTCCCGAACGGCCGGAAGCTCCAAGAAAATACTCGACCAGTGTTATTACCAAAGCCAGTGAGATAAGAAAAAATCCAACAATCTGAGACGAAATTTTGGTTGCAACCTGTAGTGTAAGAAATAATCCGCTTATCAATAAAAGAAAAATGGCACTCCTCTGTGTTTTCGTAGAACCCACCCTTAACTTAGCAACCAGTATCCCTACGGGAAATACAAGTAAAATATTTACAATATTGGATCCGACAATATTTCCCATTGCCAAACCGATATCGTGTTTAATTAAGGCCATTAATGAAAAGGCCAGTTCGGGAAGCGAGGTTCCAATTGCAACAACAGTAATGCCAATTATCAAAGGAGAAAGTTTAAAAGCCTCGGATATTTTTTTGGCTGTTTTAACAAAAAGCTGTGTTGAAGCAAGAAGAATTACAATTCCAAGTAAAAATTTCAAAATCAGATCAGGCATTAAATCATTATCCCAAATTTAAACAAAAAAATCTTGAGGGCTGTCAACTTGGGGTAAATAGCGGGGGAGGGCTCCGTTCGACACACAAGCGCGGGGTCTAGTCTTCGAAAGAAAAGCGGGCCAAAAGGTAAGATAATAATGATTCAGCTCCTTGGTTTAGGTTAATAGATTTTTCTCCGACCCCGTCATAACATCCTCCAGTAGTTCGATCATATACAACCTGGCCAAGAAGATTGTCTCCCAAAAACCAATTAAATGTTTTGTATGATAATTCCTTGTAAGACTTATCATTTGTTACCTGAAACATAGTATTGAGAGCTTCTACGGTGGCAGCGGCGTCCTCGGGCTGTTGGTCAAAATAGTGTCTTGTCTCCCCCTTGAGAAACCAACCACTTTGGCCGATAGGAATGTACACATTGTCCTTAAAAGTATGTTCAATTAAGAAGTTGAAAGCTTTTTCAGACACTTCGAGATATTTTCTCTCACCGGTTATTTTGTATCCAAGGAGAAGTGCTTCTGGTAAAACAGCATTTGAATATGTTAAATAAGGCTCGAACCACTCCCAGTCCGGAGAATGACTCTTATCATATAAAGTCACGAGTTGTTCACAATGATACCTTAGTGCAGCAAAGGTTTTAGGTTCTTTCCATTTCGAAAGTAAACAACTAAGAGCTTTAATGTAAAAAGCAATAGCGCGGGGTGAGGAGAAAGCAATGTTTTTCCGGAAACTAGTTTCAAAGATGGAATGAGCCTGTTTTCTTAAACGTTTAGGGATTTGTTTGCTAGTTGAAACCCGAGTAAGGGCATATAAGGCTCTGGCGCTGGCATCTTCCAAGTTTTCCTGGCGATTTTTCTGTTCGTCAATAGCGTGGTTTTGATTAACAAAGTTATCGAAATAACCATCGGGTCTGGCTACCCCACA
>Ga0210015_1005593_pt1 | contig 10128 bp, 8 predicted proteins | sample CryGeymeta201522_FD_185471 | JGI IMG/M metagenome (GOLD analysis project Ga0210015, IMG submission 185471) | Groundwater microbial communities from Crystal Geyser aquifers in Utah, USA - Crystal Geyser metaG 2015-22 (SPAdes) (version 2) | ecosystem: Environmental > Aquatic > Deep subsurface >...
TCGGTGGGCTTAGTTAATCAGTCGCTGCTGTAAAATCCAAAGTCAATAAGCCCTTGTCCGGTATGAACTACTGCCAGTGCTAAGCCTTCAAAAACATAAAGTTCCTCACACTCAAACTGGGATAAGACCATCTTTCTTAGCTGTTCAGCTTGCTGAGGAGCCTTATTGTGAGTTATACCGGCGTGTATCTTCTTGTTTCCTACCCTTTCTTTAGCTATGCTGACCATTTTCTCCATTATCTCGGTTTTCGTTTTGGCTCTTGCCACCGGTTTTATCACTCCTTCTGCAATCTCTATAAGGGCTCTAAAACTACTTACCTGTTGTGCTTCAGCCCAGGACTTAGCCTGGCATATACGTCCACCTTTATCTAAATAGAAAAGGGTATCTGGTACAGAGAGGTGGCTTATTCGAGGTATTAGATAGTTGACTTGCTGCACAACCTCCTCTATGTCTTTGTCTTGTTTTGCTGCCCTGGCTGCCGCTAAAACGATAAGCGCAAGTCCTGTTCCAGCGGTATGCGAGTCAATCACTTCAATGGTAGTTTTGGGCAGTTCTTTTTGAGCTATTCCTTTGGCCTCTAAAGCTGCTTTATACCCGCCGGTAAAGGCTGCTGACATGGAGCTATAAAGGATAGCCTCGGCATTTTGGCTTAGCTCTTGATAGACTTGCAGGAACTCCTTCGGAGAAGCAAATGAAGTCGTAGGTAAGTTTTCCTTTTTAGCTACTCGGGCATAGAGGTCTTCTATATCTATTTCTGTGTCCAGGTAATCTTTGCCATCCATGATGATGTGGAATGGAATCAACTTAATATCAAATTTTCCTGCTATTTCTGGTGACATGTTGCTTGCGGTGTCAGTCATAACAGCTACTTTTTTCATGGCAGGCTCCTTTCTCGGCACATCGCTGCCCGATATATCGCAGTCCGATGTATTATAGGGCGTAAGCTATTTTTGTCAAGACCTAAGTTAGGAGATTGATTGGCAACCCATCCCCCTGACCCCTTCCCTTAGCAAGGGAAGGGGGAGTGTAGGTAAGAGAGGGGTGAAACCCCTCTCTATAAATCTCTTCCCCCCTCCTTTGAAGGAGAGGGGGATATAGGGGGTGAGGTTAGTAAACACTCTGTCATCTTGATCTTTGATTTTTGAGTTTTGCTTTTCCCGGGATTGCCACGCCTTCGGCTCGCAATGACAAAAAGGCGCTCGCAGTGACCTCTTTTTGTTACCCTGAACGAAGTGAAGGGTCTCGAAATTGCTTTGCGGAGCCTGTCCTGAGTGAGATTCTTCGCTTCGCTCAGAATGACAGGGGGAGCGAAGGGCTTCCTCAGAATGACAAAAGGAAATTGGGGGTCAGAATGACAGAGAGCGAAGGGTTCGCAATGACAGACAGGATGGGCTTTCTACCACTGAACGAACATCGGCATGATCACATGGACATAGTTGTCCACGCCAATAGGACGAATGACGCCGGGGCTTGATGGGGTGGTGACTTCCAGGGCGACCTGAGCTTGATGGACGACATTTAAAACCTCGCTGAGATACTTTACATTGAAGGCGATTTTAGCCTCCTCCCCGTCGACAAGGGCGTCGATTTCGCTGACATTGCCGCCTATTTCTTCAGCTTGAGCAGAGGCGGTTACCTTTCCAGGGGTAAGTTCGCTTCCCGGAGTGATGACCAGCCGGACGATGCCGCTGGCATCACGAGCAAATACCGAGGATATTCTGGTAATTCGCAGAAATTCATTGATGTCCACCACAGCTCTTGTGGTATAGCTTTGCGGGATGACCTGGGAGTAGTTGGGGAAGGAGCCCTGGATAAGTTGCGAGACTATTTGAGCATCTTTGAGCTTGAAGCAAACCTGGCTTTTCTGCTGGTTCATGGTGATTCCCACTGGCTCCTCTTGCTCGGCAAGAAGGCGGTTTAACTCGTTAAGGGTTCTTGCTGGGATAATCGCCGTGGTTTTCTGTTCAACCGGTGTGGGCAGGTTTGTTTTGTGGACTGCTAATCTAAAACCATCAGCGGCTACCAGGTTAAGCCGATCTTCCTCAAATTCAGTGTAAATACCGGTTAGCACTGGTCGTGATTCCTCCACGGCAGCGGCGAAGGTGACCTGTGCAATCCCCTCTCTAAGTGCAGTTGCTTCAATAGTGGTGGTTAGGTCGCCGCTCACCTCCGGGATTGGTGGAAAATCTTCAGCGTCAATGCCATTGATGTGAGCTTCAAAGCGCCCGCTTTTGAGCTCAACAGTATGGCTTTTGGCAGGCAAGGTGATTTCAATTAAATCGCCGGGTAAGGAATTGATAAAGTCGATTAATAGTCGGGCGGGAACAGTTATGCTTCCTTCTTGTTCCACTTTGGCGCCGACCCAGCAAGTGGTAGCCATTTCCAGATTGGTGGCGGCTAACTTAAGGCGAGATGGCTCGGCGGTAAGAAGGATATTTTGAGTGATAGGCAGAGTAGACCTGGTAGCTACAGCTCTGCCTACTATGCTCAGCCCTTTGTTCAGGTTTTGTTGAAGACAAGATAACTTCACTGCAATACCTCCCTAACAGTATACTATTGGCGGTTATAGTGGTCAATAGTTTGTACTCGTTTGTATGATTAGTGATACTTTAACTTCCTTCTTTGTCATTGCGAGTCCCTTCGCTTTTCTGTCATTCTGACCCTGAATGAAATGAAGGGGAAGAATCTCGCTCAGGGCAGGCTCCGGCGTGGCAATCCCGGGAAAAGCAAAACTCAAAAATCAAAATGCAAAATGAGGAATGAAGGTTTTTGCTTTTTAACTTGTAATTTTGATTTTTTATGTTTGGTTTTTAATATTGTTTGGGATTTGTTTAGGATTCAGTGCTTGGCATTTAGAGCTTTAACTTCCAGATTGCTTCGTCGCAAAACTCCTCGCAATGACACAACGGGTTGCCAGAGCTTGTTTAAACTCAAGATGAGACGTGACCCCCGAACTTTGGAGTATTCACTATCTATCTGAACTAGATCATATCTCAATTATGCAGTTGTTTTAATATCTTCCTTGCCTTTCGGGCGGCTTGACCACGATGGCTGAGTTGATTTTTAAGCTCCAGGGGAAGCTCAGCCATGGTCTTGTCAAGTTCGGGGAGGTAGAAAATGGGGTCATAACCAAAGCCATTTTTCCCTCTAACCTCGAGGGAGATAATGCCGGGGCATTTACCTTGACATAATTTCAATTCACCTTCTGGTATAGCTATGGCGATGACGCACTTAAAATTAGCGGTTCGCTTATTCCAAGGGATGCCATCCATCATGGCTAATAGCTTTGTTACTCTATCGGCATCAGTGGCGTCTTCTCCAGCAAAGCGAGCTGAGTGAACGCCAGGCTTGCCATGGAGGGCATCTACCTCAAGCCCTGAATCGTCGGCGAGGGTAATGAGTTGGCTTAATTTAGCATACGTAGTAGCTTTTATTTGAGCGTTTTGTTCATAGCTATCTCCCTGCTCGGTGGCAATTTTTCTTATTCTTTGGTCGGACAGTGTAACTATTTGATAGCCAAGGTTATCGAGAAGAAGACGATATTCCCTGATTTTTCCGGGGTTGCTACTGGCGAGGAGGAGCTTGGGCATTTAACTCATCAAACGCTCTGGAATCTTGGAGCCAGTCTTTTCACCACCTCAGGCGTGTTGGAATATTCCATTTGCTCCAGCGGCAGACGATGCGGCTCAAAGGGACCCATGCGTCGCAGGAAGTCAGCGATGAGATTTGCCTGATGGCGAGCTTCGTCGAAGGCCGGGTCATCGAAGAGGTCATTGGCACCGATGAGCTTGCCCTTGGCTAGTTGAAAGCCAGCGGCTATTACTCTTGGCGGACCATCAAAGCGAGTCGCTCTGGCATCGTGGAAGGATACCGGCATCAGAGGACCGTGGTGAGAACCTCTCATCCAGCCTTGAACTATGTTTGGTGAAGCGAATGGCTCAAGCATCTCACCTACAGCGGGAAACTTACTCTGAGACCTGACGATGCAAACGGGGTCATCTTTGCCTACATACCTGCCAGCAATGAGAGCTAGACGCTGAGTGGAGCAAGAAGCGGCGATTTCACCACTTTCCTTGTGGAATACCTTGGTGATAGCGTAACGGCTTGGTGAGCCTAAGAAAACAAGCATGTCATAAATTTCTTCAGGAGCATTAAACTTGATTTTTTTAGCTTCCAGAACATCCTCAACTTCGAAAATAAAGCCCGAGTGCATATTAGAGGCAATCACCAGCCCGATGGTGTTGAACGGGTCAGCGAATATTTTGTATAGCGGTAGATTCCAGGCACCTGAGGCAGTTTTGTCTGCCATGAAGATAACCACAGTTTCCGCCTTGCGCTCTTCGAATTGCATTTCAGCTACACCTGGGCCCATCCCCCTGACATTACCTGAGAAAGCATCAGCGAGAAGGTCCTGTCCAGCACCGTGAAGCTTTAACTTCTTAGCTACTTTGGTGCACTCTACAAAGGTATCCCAGGCTAGCTTATGGATTTGTTCATCATCTTCGCCCTTCTGGTGAGTCATTATCAGTTGAGCATCGTCCCCGCAGGCAGTAACATAATAATCGATAAGCAATCCTTGCTTTTTAGCACGCTCCATACACTCCCTTGCTTTCTGTAGCACATCGGGATGCGAGCTGGAGTGTCCTACATAGCCACCAACATCTGCCTTGATGACGCTTAAAGTTACTTCCATTACACTCTCCTTTGGTTAATAATCTATGCCTTTGCGCGCTAATACCCCTTTATCATAGGGATGCTTTACCTTGGTCATATCAGTAACCAAGTCGGCTAATTCGACGAGCTTGTCATCGGCATATCGCCCGGTAAGGATAAGCTCTACCCTCTCTGGTTTTTCCTTTATTAGCTTTATCACCTCAGCAATATCGATTAATTTCCAGGCTGCTGCCACATTGATTTCATCGAGGATTACTATATCATATTCATTGCTGAATATCACTTCTTTAGCCTTCTGCAGGGCTTTTCTCGCCTCTCCCTTTTCTGCCTCAGTCACATTGTTTGGGTCAACAAAGCCCTCGAGACCGAATCTGGCAAAACTGATATTTGATAGTCGGGATAAGGCTTTCTGCTCCCCGTAAGGGAAGCCGCCTTTCATAAAATAAACAATGAATACCTTTAAGCCATGTCCTGAAGCTCTGAGAGCTACACCTAAAGCAGCTGTCGTTTTTCCTTTGCCCTCGCCGGTGAAGATTTCTACCAGACCTCTAGCAGTTGTTTTACGATTTGCTGCTGATGTGTTACCCAGTGACATTTATCTAGTCTAGCAAGGTGGGAGGTAGAAATCAAGAGACGCTTTACCTTGGCTAGCTTTGGGGATGAAGATTAGTCCTTCTCCGGCATCCCCCAGAGCCTCTGCCATGTTCTGGTGATAGAGAAAAGCAGTATAGGCTGCTGTGGCAGCATCGCAGAGGTTATGGTCGAATAACTCAAGGTATGGGCTAAGGGTAGGGAGAAGGTTTGCTAGCCGTTGTTTGAGGAAAGATATGCCTTCCGGTGTGGTCTTCCTGGGGATAGCTTTACCAAATAAGCAGGTGTTGGTGGCGTAGGGGTAAACTTCAATGACGTTAAATCCTTGTTGGCAAAGTTTATTCTTAAGGCTGATGCCGCGATAAATCAGTTCTTTGATAAACGTTTCCTTGGTTGTGGGATAGCAGGGAATCCCACGGTGTCTTAATTCCCGGTCACATTTTCTATTTTTCTCACTGGATTTTGGCTGGCAAGGACAACTTCTTTCAAGGCAACACAACCCCAAAGGTAAACTTAGTGGGGCATCGATAGCTATTACTTGCGGAGAATAAAGATTTTTGATGGTGATAATATCATCATCAGTAGCTATGAAGCCAAAATAGATAAGTTGTAATTCGTCATCCAGAGCCAGGCAGGCACTGGGTTTAGCTGTGGTAGAGGTTAAATCGATGCCGAAAAACAAGTGAGATTGCTTCGCTTCGCTCGCAACGACATAGGGAAAAGTCTGCAATGGCCCCTCCTTCTTGTCATTGCGAGGAGCAGCAGTGACGAAGCAATCTGGGGGAAGCGGAAAGTTTGCAATGGCATGGGATTGGGTTGGCATTGCTAGTTTTTACCTAGTCGTTTTAGTATCTCTCTGGCTACTACTGTGCCTGATGCTGAAGCCTGGACCAAGCCTCGGCTTATGCCAGCACCATCGCCAGCAGCGAACATGCTGCTGATTTCAGTTTCCAAGCAAGGAGTGAGTTTTAGCTGGCTGGAGTAAAATTTAACTTCTATTCCATAAAGTAGGGTATGAGGAGAGGCAACTCCGGGAGTTAATTTATCCATTGCCTGAAGCATTTCCACTATTCCCTTAAGATAGCGGTAGGGAAGAGCAAAGCTTAAATCCCCGGGAGTTGCTGCCTTCAAGCTGGGCTCGGTAAGACAATGTTTTATGCGGTTTTGGGTTGAGCGTCGACCGTCCATTAAGTCCCCCAATCGCTGTATCAAAACACCGCCGCTAAGGATATTAGCCAGACGCGCCAGATACTTGCCATAGGCAATTGGTTCATGGAAAGGCTTAGTGAAAGTTGTGCTTACTAATATGGCAAAGTTGTTGTTTTTCGTTTTCTGTTCGGTGTAGCCAATGCCATTTATGGTAACCACTGGGTTGGGGCCCCCGGTAGATTCCATGATTACCTCACCCCCGGGACACATGCAGAATGTTCTTACCCGGTCATTGAAACTGGGGGAGTAAAATTCAAGCTTCGCTTCGTATAGCACGGAGGTTAATTCCTCCGTAATCGCTAATGGGACTTCCACTCTTACACCTACATCAATGGGGTTGGAAGTGACGCTGAGCTTGAGCCGTTTAGCTTCGCTGGCTAACCATTCTGACCCTTCTCTACCCGGCGCTAGAATTAAGTATCGGCAAACCAGTTGCTCTCCATCATCGGTTTCGATAGCCTTGACAGCATTATCCTCGACTATGATGGTCTTGACTGCTGTCATTAGCTTTATATCTACTCGTGGAGAGAGGTATTTTTGCATTGTTTTTAGTGTTTGACGGCAATTCTCTGTTCCTAAATGGCGTAGCTTGACAGGAGTCAGTTTGAGTCCAGCTAAGGTTGCCCGACGCTCTATTTCAGTTACTTTCTCACCTATACCGTAAACCTCATGGGGAGTGCCAAATTTGAGGTAAATTGAGTCGACGTAATCAACCATGGTTTTTGCTTGTTCCATTCCAATCAGCTCTTTAAGGTGTCCGCCGACTTCGGTGGATAAAGTTAACTTGCCATCGCTGAAGGCGCCAGCGCCCCCGAATCCGCTTACCAGGTGACATGGAGAGCAGTAGGCGCAATGCTTACTCCCTTTTTGGACAGGGCAAATACGAGCATTGGTTTCCCTCCCTTTATCGAGGAGCAAAACATCGAGCCCGGCGCTGGATAGTTCTAAGGCAGCGAAAATGCCTGCCGGACCAGCACCGACTATGATAACATCGTATTTTCTAGCCATCGATATTCACTCCGGTGATGATTAGGGTAATTCCTGCCATTGCCCAATTTTAAGGTTTGTCAGGCTATTCGTCAATCAAGTACACACAATACATTAGTGACACGCGTTCTTTCCTTGTCATTGCGAGGCGTAGTTTAAAAATGTAGTTGCCCAATTTATTGGGCAATTGTGCCTGATGAATCAGGCAACTACAAAGTTCGGAGGCGAAGCAACTTGCACTGACACCCTGCAGGGGAAATCCTAAATTCCAAGCACTAAATTCTAAACAAATCCTAATATCCAAATTCAAAACTCAATTTAGTAGCCTTCAGCTTTCAGCCTTCAGCTATTGGCTAGTCGCTGACTGCTGATTACTGGCTGTTTTTTCATATTGTTTAGTATTTCGGATTTAGTATTTGGAATTTCATCAGGGGATTGCCACGCCTTCGGCTCGCAATGGCACAAGAGGATCCTATTACGGCGTCATAAGCATGTAGAATGTCACTTATCTATCCAGGTGAGCTCGTCAAATGCAAGGGTTTTTCCGGCAAACTGTAATGGGCCACCAGATCGTTACCAGTCTCCAGTAACCAACTGGTGCTTATGGTATCCAAAATAACTGGTGGAAGCAAGGCAAATTCCTTCGGCAAATCGTAGCCAAGCTCTTTTAGTTTCTCAAAGGGGGCCTTTCCGTTCATTCCTTCTCCATAGTGTGGTCTTACCAGATTATAGAAGTACTCCCAACCCGTTGCCTTTTCCAGAAGTTCCTGTCCATTCTGGATATTGAGGAGAAAAGGGATATAAAGCTCTTCGTCATCGGAGCGATGAGAACGCTCCACTCTACCATTGTAGCCTTTTCTCCCTTTAGGAATCTTAGCTAGATGAGCCCCTAAAGGACGATAATATCTCTCATCTAGCATAGCTAGTTTTTCTGGATTACTGCCTCCAAATTCTTCTCCCCAATCAGTCTGCCAAGTCACCTCAGTTATCTCATATCTCCTGAGCCAGGACATCACCAAAAACATAAAGCAAAGCCCATTAGCCAGACTTAGCTCCTGACTATAAGCCAAAAAACGCAGCCTGGTTTTGCCTTCACAGAAGGTCCACTGGAACCGCGGCAATCTCTTCCTCACCATATGGGTCCAAATTTTTGTCCCTAAGGCCCCTTTATCTAGAATATCCTTAACATCTACTTGAGCTAAAGAGAAGGGCTCCCCCATTTCCCAAGCCCAATGCGCAGGATAGAACACCTTTCTCGGTCTTCTTTTTCCTTTAAAGCCATTACGGCTCAAGATATGGCGAATAGTATTAGGAGAGAGAGCTATCCCTTCCTCCCTGGCTAGATACCAGGCTAAGCGTTTTCTTCCATATCCTGTTCTCTTCCTAGCTTCCAAGACTTTTTCTTCAATATCCTCAGAGGTTTTATAAGGGGAGAAATGTGGCCTCTTGGATCTATCCTTTAGTTTCTCGTTACCTTCCTCAAATCTCTTCACCCATTTCCGAACAACGCTGCGGGAGGTATGCCACAGAAGGGCTACTTTAGATATATTTCCTATAGTCAGGTAGGTATTTACAACTTGTCTCCTCGCCTCTTCCTTGTTCATGGTGTAAGCTTCCTTGTAGGATATATCCATAGTCGGTGCTCCTTCTTAGCTTTTCTCCAAACCTCTTTTATAGAAGGAATACCGGCTCTTTTCAACCACCCCTCCACTAAATTACCACCCTGGTAACGATCTCCTGGCGCAAAAACTAGGGGGATTTGACCATTTAAGCAAAGCTCGAAAATCAAAGGGCAAAAGGACAAGGCAAAGTTTAGAAATGTAGTGCGAGGCTTTAGCCTCGTGCACGACCCTGAAGGGTCGCACTACAAAAGGAAGGCGTGCCTCGTAATGACACCCCCCCTCTGTCATTGCGAGCGTAGCGTGGCAATCCCGGGAAGTTCAAAAGTAAAAAATCAAAGGGCAAAATGATACAGCGGTCAGCAGTCAGTAGTCAGTGGTTAGTTAATGGCTGAAAGCTACTAAATTGTCATTGCGAGCGAAGCGTGGCAATCCCAGCAGAAATCTCCTCTCCCTTGAAGGGAGAGGACTAAGGTGAGGGTGACAAAGGGTCAGAAATTCTAAATCCGAAATACTAAACAATGTAAAAGAGCGGTCAGTAATCAGCATATAAAAATCCCTCTAAATCCCCCTTTAGAAAAGGGGGTTCAACGCCCCCGTAAGGGGGGTTTGACCATTTGAAAAAGCAAAACTCGAAAATCAAAGGGCAAAATGAGGAAGGCAAAAATAAGTCAAAAGTTAAAGGTTGGATGGGGAGTATTCTTGCACTTTGCGTTGTACTTTTGCTTTTTACTTTTGCATTTTGGTGTTGGTATTTTAGTCTTGGTATTTTAGTCCTAATATAGGGACCAGAATATTTCCCGTAGTGTAGTGCGAGGCTTTAGCCTCGTGCACGACCCTGAAGGGTCGCGCTACAAAAGGAAGGCGTGCCTGGCAATGACATGCCTCTTCGGCATTGCGGCCCCTTTTTACTGTCATTGCCGCCCCTTTTTACTGTCATTGCGAGCAAAGCGAAGCAATCTCGGCTGGTTGCCAGCTTGCACAAGATATAGTAAACTTAAAGAACATAAAGGGGACGAGATGAGGTTAGTAAGAAGTCAAAAAGGGC
>Ga0210015_1005595_pt1 | contig 10127 bp, 11 predicted proteins | sample CryGeymeta201522_FD_185471 | JGI IMG/M metagenome (GOLD analysis project Ga0210015, IMG submission 185471) | Groundwater microbial communities from Crystal Geyser aquifers in Utah, USA - Crystal Geyser metaG 2015-22 (SPAdes) (version 2) | ecosystem: Environmental > Aquatic > Deep subsurface >...
CTGTTGCAGTATTCATTAGCCTGCCTCCGCCAAATTGGCAGGATCAATCCCGGACAGTTTTTCCCGTCACCCGTCCAGCCAGCCGTTCCCAACCCCGCTTGACCTGCAAGGACTTCATCCGCCACGCGCCGACGATGCCAAACGCCTTTTTACGGGATCCAGTTCGATAACACGTTCACAACCAAATCAGGATTTGTGGGATCGTTTGTTTTGAGATGAACCGCAAAGTTGTGCGGACCATCCATGCCTTCGTGCATCATGAAGACACTGGATTGGACGATTGTGCTTTCGCCGGGTTTGAGTACCATCGAACTGATGGTTAATTGGGGAGGTCAACACCCCTCCAGTACTTCAATGTACGGTTTTTCCTTGAAGCGCAGTGCGCCGTCGCCGTTGTTTGTTATTTTTATGGCGAAGGTCTTCTCCACGTTAAATTTCACATCGCCGTAATCAATCTTTTGCTGATCCACCGCAATGGATGGGGATCCGCCGCCACCTCCGCCTTGATTGGCAATAAAGAACGCGGCGGCAATTAATAGCAGCCCTCCTATTATGATCGGCGGCCAGGGAACGGCTTGCCTTTGCTTTTGCTTCTTGTGTTTTTTGCTCATGGTGTCTCCTTAGTAATAATTGAATTGAAAAGAGTATAGATACGCAATCAAGTCCCAGATTTGTTCCTCGGTAAAAATCGAGCCCCACATGGGCATGCCTGTGCCCATGCCGCCGCGCAGGATTTTTCCCTGCAACAGCGCGGGACTCGCGCCGAGCATGCGGGTTGGGTCGCTGAAGTCAACAGGGCGGCCGTTATTTGCGCTCGACATGCCTTTGCCAAAATCGGCGGCGACTTTATCCGCGAAGACGCCATCCCCTGCGCCGTTCTCGCCGTGACAGGCCGCGCAGTTTTGGGCGTAGAGTCGCTGTCCATTTGCAAGGGATTCGGGTGTTGTGTTGGATTGCCAGATGGAGGCAACCACGTCCCAGCGCTGTGATCCTGTGAGTGATGTAGTGGACAATTCATCAAATACCTGGTAGGGCGAATGTGAGCGATAGTAGTCAGGAGATTGGTAATTGGTAATTGGTAAATTGGCTGCCAGTTGCTGTCCGTTGATTGCCGATGGCTGATGACTCGGAATGATGGGCGCGTCGTGCGGCGCGTCAATGTCGAGGCCGAGGGAAACGTACAGCGGCGCTTCGACTTCGTTCAGCACAGGCGCGGGAGCAGGCTCGAGGTCCGCGTTTGAACCGCTGACTTCAATCGTGCCGCGCATCCGCCAGTGATTGAGTCCGCACCAGCGCGTGCAGAAGAATGTGTAAATCCCAGGCTTGTCAAAAGTCAAAGTGACGTCAGTGACTTTGCCAGGCAGGACATCCACGCTTTGCATATCCATCTGGCCGACAGCGAAACCATGCGCCACATCGTCAGAGGTGAGATGTAAAGTTACTGGCTCACCAGCATTCGCATGGATGACATCGGGACTCCATCCGCCGTTCTCCGCGACTTGCGCGTGGATCAGCGGCGTGCGCGCCCAGATAATGAGCGGCGTTCCAACCGCCCCGACCATTGCTATCGTTATCAAAATGCGGGAGAGGAGTTCCGAGCGTTTCATAAGAGCAACCAGAGCATGACCAGTGTGGTGATAAAGCAAAATGCGACGACGGGTATCGAAGATGTTTTTATTTCGCTCGCGGCTTTCTGCGCGGTGCGCGCGGACCAGATCAATCCGCCGACCAGCGCCAGCGTTTGCGCGGGCGCGAGAATGGATGTGAGCATGGGTTGCCATGCGGCGTTTGCCGCGCCGAATAAATTCCAGCCGAGACCGAGCGGATCGGATAATGAGGCAAAAATGTAGGCTGCGTTAGTCAGTACGAAAGATAAACTGAATGCAATCCAGAACATCAAGCCGAGAGGAATGAGGGCGGTTGCGAGAGAAGCAAAACGCCGTTTCAGTGGGAGAGCGCTCTTCGTTTTTAAAATGCCGAGTGTGAAAAGCCCAGGAAGAACGAGGAAGATAATTGCAAGAAAAATGATGGCATAGATAAACCATGCGCTTGCGCCGACGTTGTACGCCGCATCTTTTAGCGCGCCCCATGGCCCCAGCAATACACCTGCATAGATCATTGCCGCAGCGAGCATAATGAAGGCTTTGAAGGCTTCATCCATTCTTGTGGATGGTTTTGCAAGATCAGCTGAGAATGGACGAAGGTTGATCGCGATATTATCGTGCGGACAGGTGCGGATGCATTCCATGCACAAGCCGCAATAGGTATTCTTCGTCAAGCCGCCAGGGAAGACATCCCACGGACAACCGTAACCGTTTTCGTTGCCGTTGTAACAAGGCTTGCCAACGCAAGCCGCACAGACTTGCTTGTCTTTGATCCGCAATTCGATGGGAGCAGTTTGAGAATATAAACCGATAAATCCGCCGACTGGACAGAGATAGCGGCAAAAGGCGCGGCGCTCGAAGATTGCGCTTAATCCAATCGCGGTGAAGAGCATGGCGGCCAAAACGATTCCCGTAATATTCGGTGTGGTGAGAAGAACGCCGCTAAATAATGCCAATAGGAGGAAAGAGACATTCTGTAACCAGATATTTCGTAACGCTTTGGGCCAGCGCAGATTGAGCCGCTTTGGTTTTTTATCGGGCGGGCTTAATACCGCTCCGCGTTGGAACCATTCGCCGGGAAGCGGAATCGGGCACACCGCGCACCATCCGCGCCCGAAGAATGGGACGGCGACGAGAATCAAGATCGCCCACCATGCGATCCACACGAAGACGATGCTGAAATTGCGGCTTCCAACAGGTGTGCCAATGAGTCCTGCAAGGATGGCGAAGATATATCCCGCCAGCATAACGATAAATACTGTGTATTGTGGATAGCGGTTTAGGAGTAAACCTTTTACGAACTTGTTGGATGTGAGTTCCATAGTTACGTGTTAGGTGTTGCGTGTTGCGTATTTTCGTGATGGCTGTGGAATGCGAAATACGCAACACTTCCAGCGGCCGCCAATACGGCGAGACCAACCGAGCGATAGAGCCAATCATTTGTGCCGACTGTCAACTTGCCAATCATAAACGGGTGCATGGCTCCGCAGGTGACGTTACATCGAAAACGGAAAGACCCTGGCTTGTCTGCGATAAAGGTCAAGGTCGCGGTTTGGCCCGGGTCGGCCTGGACTGAAATGTCGTAGCCGTCCAAATAGAGTCCGTGAACCACGTCTGTGCTGACGAGTTGAATGGTCACCGTGTCGCCAGGGTTGACCTTAAGCTCGGAGGGAGAATATGCAAATTGTCGCGCGTCCACCTGAAAGGTCCGCGCTTGAGGCGCAACGAACTGGGCTGGCAATGGCGCGAAGGCCACGACCAACGCTATCAGTCCCAGCAAAAGCCACATCATCCCTTTTGTCATCCTGTTTACCTGTCTACTTGTTTACCTGTTTACTTTCTCACGGAATGTTCGAGGGGCCGTACTTGAAATAAGTCGCGTCTACGTACGTTCTGGCTTCTGCAGGCGACTTCCCCTCTTGCAACATCCGCATCACGTCCTGCGTAATATCCACGCAGATGGAACAACCAAGGGCGTGATCGTCAAAAGCGAGCCTGCCTTTATCATCCACATTTGATACATAGCAGGAATAATTCGACGTGTGACCAACGTTTCCACAACCGCAATAGCAGGGAATATTTTTCATAATGTCGGGGTTGGCCGCGGCAAACTGATATGCCGTTTGCACTGTTACAGGCGCAGATTGCACTTCCGCAGGCATCTTGTCCAGCGGCATCATGCGCAGGTCGCTTGACCGGCTTTGCGTGGAACAAGCGGATATCGCAGTAGTCAATAACATCACTATCGGAAAGAGAAATAAAAATTTGCTCGTCTTTGAAAACATATTGGGCCTCCGTGATCGGATAGCCCAATAGTAGCCTGACAATTGGATTGTCTCCAGCGCAGGATAGCGTAACGACTCATGCGCCAAATGGCTTATGACGAATGTCCCTGACGGGTTTGACTTTATCCTTCGTTCATCCTGCAGGCGCGCCACAATCATAGGGACTCCACATTAATTGGCGCAACTGCCGCCCTGACAGGGAGAAGCCTGCCACAAATAAAAGGGCGCGCAGAAATATTCTCAAACGATCGCTTCTCGAAGAAGTTGATGGAGTTGCCGTTTCCGTTGCCAACATTCACCTACCGATTCAGGATGGTGACATGATAAGCAAAATCCCGCCTTTGCATGAGCGTAGGATGGCGGGGTTTTGAATAGATAAAATGGCCTATGACGTTTAGCGCTTCACAACCTGACTTTGAGCCTGGTTCCCTTTCCCGGAGCGGATTCCACCTCCAGGCGGGCGCCGATCAAATCCGCGCGCTCGCGGATACCCAGCAGGCCGAAGTGACCGCTGGGCGCGAAGTCGGTGGGGCTCTTCGGCATGTCGAAGCCGATGCCGTTATCGCTCACCTCCAACTTGGTTTCCTTCTCTCCAAATGAGAGTTGCAAGCCTGCACGCTGGGCTTGCGAATGACGGACCACATTATTCAAAGCTTCCTGTGCGATACGGTATAACGCCAGTTCCACTTCGTGAGATAGTCGTTTTTCCTGTCCGTGTTTTTGAAAATCAATTTCCAGGTGATTGGACTGGCTCGTCTCACGCGCCAGCATTTCCAGCGCGGTGACCAGCCCCAGGTCCTCCAGATAGATCGGACGCAGGGCACGCGTCAGGCGGCGGAGATTCTCAATGGTTTGTTCGGCAAGAGTCTCAAGTTCATACAACGCCTGGTGACCGCTTTGAGTCTTGACAGATCTTTGAGCGAGTTGAACGCGCTGTTTCAAAGCAATCACCGCCTGAAGGGTGTCATCGTGCAATTCGCGCGCCAGGCGGTTTCGCTCCTCCTCCTGGGCGAAAGTGATCGCGCCGATATAGCCGCGCAGTCCTTCCTGTGCGGCTTGCACCTTGCGCGACATTTCGGTTAATTCCAATTGCAAGTGCCGCACTTCGGAAATCCCGCCGACCGATTCTTTGATGGCTTCAAAGTCTCCCCAGGCCAGTGCGGCGGCTTTAGTCTCCAAATCTTGCAGCGGCCGGATAATTTGTTTGTTAGCGAACCACAACGCGCCGACCGCAAACAACAAAGGTGGAATCAGCGCCAGTGGCGCAACCAACGTTAATTCCAAGGCAGGGTTGGCGGCGGTCTTCCACGTCTCTTCGGGTAGTTGCGCGCGCATGGTCTGCTGATGAATGGCAACGCTGCCAATCGCGATGACCACCGAGAGCAGGGTCATCGGCAGGATAATCATTGCAAATAACCGCAGGGTTTGACTACGCCATAAGGATACGTGAATATTATTTTTCATAAATCCCCTTCATCCAAGTTGCCGGTATTTTGCGAAATCCAACCGAGGGAGACGCCGCGCATGACGGCTTCGGTGCGGCTGGTGGCTTGCAGTTTTGCGAAGATGTGCGCGAGATGTCCCTGCACGGTGCGGTCGCTGATGTTCAATTGCGCACCGATGGCTTTATTGGTAAATCCCTTTGCGGCGAGGCGCAGAACATCCAGTTCGCGGTCTGTGAGCGATTCGATGGGAGTCTTCTCGGAGCGCTTGAAAAGATTGGACATCAATTTTTGCGTAATGGATGGATCGAGCGCAGATTTGCCTTCATGCACATCGCGCACGGCCTGGATCAATTCTTCGGTTTTCGCGGTTTTGAGAACGTATCCATTTGCGCCCGCTTGCAAAACAGCCATAACATACGGTTCGTCATCGTACGCCGTCAGGATCAGCACACCAACCCCAGGCAAGTGTGAACGTACCCAGCGCGTGACCTCGATCCCGCTGGCTTTCGGCATTTGGATATCCAACACGGCGACATCGGGTTTGTGCTTCTGGATGAGCGCCTGGGCTTCTTCGCCATCCCCCGCTTCGGCGATGACCTGAATATCCTTCGCGCTTTCGAGCAGTTGACGGATCCCCGCGCGGACGATGTGGTGGTCATCCGCCAGGAGGATGCGGATTTTTGTTCTTGATTTGCTCGAGGACTTTACCATAATTCAATGGATCCAATTCCTGGTTGAGGGCTTGCGCCTGAAAAATGTACGGGAAGGCAAACCAGGTGATGCCGAGTCCGGCCAGAAGTCCGGAGAGGAGGCGCATGAGAGAGTTGAACGAGCCGAGCGCGTCGCCCGCGTAAAAAGTCGGGAGCAGGGAATGATTCGTCAGGTTCGCCAGCCATTCATTTGTATCACGGAATCCGTTTCCAATGCCGGCGAAGTCACTGAACGTGTGGGTCCCCCCGTCCAACACAATGGGGAGCATAAGAAGCATGAAGCCCCAGATCGGGAGCGGTTTAATGTTTCGGCGAAGCGGAACCCACGCGAGCGCGAAGATCCATATACTGGTATAGAACGAGATCATGCGGTCCGACCAGGCGATCTTCCAGCCCATGGATGCGTTCCCGATGAACCGACGGAGGATCATGGGGTTGATCGTGTCCTGCCAGGCGGCTTGAATTTCATGCAACGAGTACATATCCTTTTCGCCGAATAGAAAGAAGGAGCGCTCTGGAAGTTGGTGGCAGAACAACGAATAGACAAAGTATATCGCTTTTCCCGCCCCGTCCCAGCCGATACGCATGAAGAGCGGGGCAAGGAAGGGGGTGAATACCCATAAGCCATACACGATCAGGAAAGTTTCAAACCAATGGCTGGTAATCCATTGGAAGATGGATCGTTTTGATTTTGGAAGAGCGGTTGTTGTGACTGTGGACATTCTTTCCTTTACGGCGCATTGGGTTCAGGCGCGCGATTGAGGTTGGCGCGGTAAAAGGCCTTGGCTTGTTCCGAATCAAATGTTTCGAAGCGTTGCAATCGCCCCCAGGAGGTTATGACAAGCGGCATATCCAGGGAAGGCCAGGGATAAGCGATTAATTTTGCGCCGCCCAGTTCATCCATTGTGGTTTTAATTTTCTCCTTCAAGTCTGCGCAACCGGTTTCATCGAGAAGATCGCAGTTGTACCAAAAGATAACGTAACCATGCTCCAGGTTGTGAACCAGGTATCCTGCGGGATATTGGTAGTTGTTGGTTTCATGGAATCCCGCCCTGGCTTCCTCCGCATAATGCGGTCCCGAGGTAGGCGGATCCGAGTTGTAGGTTCCAGGGTCGCTGTCAACAGGGATATGGGTAGCAGCCATCACAGGGATGGATTCTCCCGACGCGGGGCGGACTCCCTGCCAGATAATGATACCTATGATGGCAAGTCCGACTGCTCCAATTCCTCCCCAGATAAGATTGGTTCTGAACTTCTGCTTGCGCTGGTGTTCGCGCGATTGCTGGCGTTTGGATTTTAAATTCATAAGACTCCTTATTTTGAAACAGGCGTCATCTTCCTTTGACGCCTGTTTCAATCAGTCTATTATCCGAATGGGTATCGAATCAACGCAGGTCACTTAACTGTAATTGGCAGGTTCATACCTGCTTCATAATGACCTGGGATGTGGCAGGCAAACTCAAGGGTTCCGGCAGGAGCGGTTTCATTAAAGGTGTAGTCAAATGACTTTGTGGCGCCAGGTGTCAGTTCGTCTGCCTCGATCATCGCCAACGCCATCTCATCCAATGCTCCCATATCCATGCCCATACCTATTGCGTCTTCTGTCAATGGAGGCATGAGCATAATCTCGTGGGCGATGCTGCCATTATTGGTGACATTGAAACGATAAGGAATACCAACTTTGAAATCGGTTACTGACGATTTGACTCCAAACTCCGTCAGAGTAATTGTAACATTTTCTACTTTGGCAGCTGTTTGTCCGCCGCAAGCAGTCAATAACAATCCCACGGCAATCAATCCTGCGTACATTTTCTTAAATACGAACATTTCAATCTCCTGTAATTAATAAATTTTGATTGGTTCTTAAGTGTATACGACCCTGCCGTGCAGGCTCCAGGGCCATTTATCGCATTGGCAAATAGGCAATTTGGCCTATCCGCTTTCAGCCGACTTGATTTCAAGCGCCTGTCGAATTGCTGCAAGCAATTTTGTCTCTGCCTCTTGACGCGGATCATCAACAATGGATAGCCAGGTTTGTCCATTATTGCCATGCAGGATCAATGTGACCGGTTCGCTGGCAGTTCCGTACACCAGCAAGACCACCATCTGGCAATCACACTCATCTGTCCCATGATTTGGGCACGGACAATCATGCAGCCCAACCCGCGCGTTATGCAAATCAAAAGTTTGTACGGCGCGCAAGCCAGCCTGCAACAACTGTTTCCTGGTCCATTGCAATGCTTCGTCACAGGAATGGTTGGCCGATAGGAAAGGTGAAGTATTCATAAAATGCCTCGAAGTTGACAATCCTATTTTAGGGATTCATTCGATAAACACTCAGGGCTACTTCACTTATTTATTTATAAGCAAAATTGCCTATCGCCTTCAACCGCCGCCTGGCGCAAGCGCGCTGGCGTATCGTCCGTTTCGCAATCTGCTTCTGCTGGGACGCTTTCTGCCAGTCCGGGACGCATCCGCCGATCTCCGCAAATTTTCGCTAATCTTTTGTGGCGCGAGAGATATTCGCGCAGAGGAGCGGTTTCACATCCCAGCGCTTTGGCGCGCCAACAATTTTCTGGAGGCTCCATGCAAGAATCACCGATTTTCACAAACACGCAACAGACCTGACATGTCTCCGCGAAAGTCCGATCAACCAGGATTTCATCCCACGCAATCGTCTCGATTAATCATGGCGCGGATGAGACATGTCAGGTCTTACCTGGGGATTGCGATGCTCCGTGCTTACAACAATCACTAATTACCAATTACCAATCACTCCCCCACCACCATCGCTTCCGCCGCGTTCAACACCACATCCTCCGCAGAAAGGACGGTCGTCTCATCCACAGGGACGCGCACCGTCAGCGGAAGCCCCTGCCCCTCGAGCAGGATCCCGCCATCGGGGAGAACGAAGCGTCCCGTCGGGATTTGCAGGGAGAAGCCTTCGGGCAGGAGAAACTGTCCGCCGGTGACGTCGGACAGCACACCCGCCGAGGGGAATTGTCCAACCACGCTCATGCCGGGGGCTTTGGAAAAAGCGTATGCTTCCAGTTCGCAGGCGTTCGAGCAACCCGGGCCGATCAGCAAAGCCAATTTAGGGAAATGATACTGGCTGGGTTTAGGCCGGATCGTTTGCAACTCGCCTTCACTTTCAAATCCGCCTGCCGTTGCATTGAAATATTGGAACTGCCCAAGCGGGATGACCTGGTCGGTGAGGAAACCGGCCAGGCCGAGCGGCGGGAGCAACGAGCCGGGGGTCAGGTTGACGACCACGCGCAAGTCAATGATGACGCTCGAAATTTGCGCCGCTTGAAAATCCTTGAGCGCACTCTCGAACAACCTGGTAATCTCTTCACGGTTATCGGAGGTGGAGCTGATCTTGATATACCCAACCCCGGACGGAAGAATTTTGTATTCCACCGGCAGGGACTGGGCATTGTAGTTCAGGAAAACCGACGTGATGGCGAACGATTCATTTTCCCGGATCGCCGTCAGCGCGACGGTTTGGGATTCTCCCCCGGGGTTGGCAAATGTGACCGCCGCCTCCGTTCCAAGCGGGACGCGCAATAAGTAGCGCGATTGCTGGTAGCGCAGGAAACTTTCGATGGAGGGCGGCGCGCCCCAGATGGCGACCGCTTCGAGCGCGGACGAAATGGGCTGGCCGCTGAACCCCGTCACTTGCGCGCCGGGCTGGATGCCCGCGCCCGCCGCGGGTCCGCCCGCCGCCACGTAGGTGACGAGGACGCGGCCGTCGTCCAGCTCGCGGAGGGCGAATCCGTATCCGCCTGCGATGGCGGCCTGGAACAGCGAGACCTGGATGTCGCCGCCGCCGAGGTTGACGTTGCCGTCCCGGAAGGCCAGCGTGAAAGCGCGCAGGGCGAGGAAATATTTTTGCGGGTCGTGATCCGCTTCGGCCTGTTGAATGCGCGGACGGATGTTTTCGTACAGCGCGTCCCAATCCGGTGGTTTGCCCGCCACGCCGTTGAAGGCATACTCCCGGCGGGCGATCTCGAACATGCTGTCGAAGGCTTGGGTATAGGAGAGCGCGGAGAAATCGTTTTCCGCGGCGACCTTCGGCGGTTG
>Ga0210015_1005597_pt1 | contig 10125 bp, 8 predicted proteins | sample CryGeymeta201522_FD_185471 | JGI IMG/M metagenome (GOLD analysis project Ga0210015, IMG submission 185471) | Groundwater microbial communities from Crystal Geyser aquifers in Utah, USA - Crystal Geyser metaG 2015-22 (SPAdes) (version 2) | ecosystem: Environmental > Aquatic > Deep subsurface >...
TAAATTGTTCGGGAAGCGTTACAGTATCTGTATCTCATTTCTCAAAATTTGATCCATTCTAAATTAAGAATTTAAAAGGAATTTTCTACATCCGTTCAACTCATAAAAAATGCTGAAGTTCTCAGGAATTTAAAGATTGGCTGCGTTCTGCTATAGAAATAAATTCCATTGATTGCGATTTTTATCTCATCACATTTTGTTTTTTCATAAATTAACCGGTAATCTTTAATAAACTTTATTGATCTTATGACTTCACAGATAATTGAACGATCGGAAATTCCTCTTACACCACAGCAAGAAAAAATGATTGCAAGCGGCTGGGGAATTGATGCACGCGAAAAAGCTGTTGTTGAAAAAATTATTTATCTCTCCGATGGCTTGCGAATTGAAGGTTACTTAGCTTATCCAAAGCAGCAAAAAGAAAATGAAAAATTTCCCTGCATCATTTGGAACAGGGGCGGCGCCGGCGCAAAAGGAATGATTGATTCATTTGCAGCGCGCGGCATGTTCGGACAGCTTGCAGGTTGGGGTTACGTTGTTTTTGCTTCGATGTACCGCGGAAGTCTTGAAGGAGAAGATCGGATTGGCGGTGAAGATGTAAATGATGTTCTAAATTTGATTCCGTTAGCAGACGAACTTCCTTTTGCCGATACTACAAAATGGGGCATTGAAGGCTGGAGCCGCGGCGGATTAATGACCTATCTCATTTTACAACAAACTACAATTTTCAAATGTGCGGTCTTTGTAGGCGCCATTTCAGACGTAAGAATGCCGGCGAAAAACACCCCCGCAATGGTAGAATTATTTAAGCACGCTTTCCCAAAAGAGCTTTTTGATGCAGAGATGGGTAAACGCTGTGCTCTTGATCACGCAGACAAACTCGCCAAAGAAACGAACTACTTGCTTATTCACGGCGGCGGAGATGATATTATTTCTCCTCTCCAATCGCTTGAAATGGCAAAAAAACTTTCTGAAAGAGAAATTAACTACCGCCTGGTAATTCTGGAACAAGGAACGCACTACTTAAGAAATCACCGGAATGAAGTAGCCGCGTTAAGAAAGCATTGGTATGAGAAGTATTTAAAAAGTTAGGGTAAAGAATTTTTGAAGCTACTTGCATTTTTAAAAATATACCTTTAGCTTTGGTCAAACAAAATAAGACCATTTTAGACCATGTGTAATTCCATTAACCCTCAAAAGTTCTAAAATAATTTGACTTATTAAATCACGGAAAAAGAAAAGAAGATTAAACTGACTGACTAACTTATAATTTTATCATTTAATTTATTTAGTGTTGTATTTCATTAATTTAACTGGGAGTTCTTATGAGATATCAATTGTTCCGAGTTATTTTTTTTACTGCAACTGTTTTTTCAATTCTATTTTGGGGTTGCGGCGTTACCGAACCAACCCTTACCCCCACACACGATAAACAAACAAAACAAGCAGTAACAACAACACTCTCAATGGCTAAAAAGGGTGATGGAGATACTTTGGTTTATCTCTCTAAAAGCAAATTAAAATTTAAGTTGAAAAAAGAGTTTACTAAAGAACAGATTGCTCAAATTGACGAATATCTTGCCACACATGAAATCCCGACAGTTTCCGACACTATAATAAGCCCGATGAGAGAATTATGCGGAACGCACGATTCTTATGGTTGGGCTTTTGGAAACAGTTATATCCCGGTTGCCGGAAAATATTTGGGTATTGCTTTTAGCCAGGATGTGGTCACTTATAGTAAAGCTAAGATGTATGGCTTTAGTAAGGTTTTTGTCGGAAGTGAACCTGAAATTAATAACGCTCTTGGTTCTGGCTTTCTTCGTGAAAATATGATGTTTGCAATATCTAGTCCACAACAAGTTCTTCCAACTGAAGAACTTGGTTCTTATCATATTGATGAAATTTATGAAAAGCATAGTGCTACTTGGAGCCTTTCTAGTATTACACAAAAAGCCCAAGATGTTTCTCCAAAGAAAGTGTTTTTAAGCAGCTACAAATGGCCATCTCTTATCTATGGTATATTACCAACTAGGACATATGGGAATATGTATGGCAATGCAATTAATTCTGCCGATAATATTTATATAATGTGCGATGAGTATACGGGTAATTGTTTTGGACATTATTTTTCTTATGTTTATACGTTGGAAGATTATTGGAACGAATTTAGAAGCTATTACGGGGCAAATAAAAACATTTCAAATTGGTTAAATCTTACAGCAAACAATGGTGACGGAAATACACATGTTGCTTGTGCCTGGAGCAACGCTGATGCAAATAGTTGGTTTGACATGTTGGGGAATGCCAACAGAAACGGATTAAACGAGGTTTGGCTTTGGGCAAGTGGAACAGGAAATGAAGTCGGTGTTCAGAATTTTTCTGAACAAGCATGGGAGAAAGATTGGTTATTACGGTCATATGGTTATTATTTAATTGTCTGGCAGTGTAACTCACAACCTTGTTACCCGGATTGTCAATGGGGTGTTGGTCTTGGTGGATGGTCTATAAAACAAATCTACAAATTAGGGGCTGGTACTTATCAACCATATTCTCCTTCTTCAGCACAATGAAAGGAGAATAAATCATGAAAAATGTTTTTATCGAAGTTGCACTTGTTTTTATCCTTTTTGCCGGATGTTCAACAACCTATCGAGTAAATGATTTCTCTTCTAAAGGAACATTCTTCGCAGAATTTAACGATTCGTTCAAAACAAAAGAGGTCAAAGTTACACTGTCAAATGATAGTACTTTTATCACAAGTGACGGTGCAATAATAATAAGTGACACATTAACATTATATAACATAGTAGAGGGAAAGCATTACCTACAGATTGCATTATCAAATATCGCAGAAATAACTTATTCTAAGAATGATTACTCAAAAGCGTCTATTTTATTGAAAAACGGAGATGAACTTAAAGCTGAAAATGTTAACATTGTTCATGATTCAATAAATTTTGTCGAGATAAAAAGTTCAATAATGATAAATAATATTCCAATAGATAAAGTAAAAACAGCCAGTTATACAAGCAGATGGAAAGGTGTTTTTTCTGGAATGAAGATCGGTTTCGCATCTGGTAGTATGATTGGGTATTTACAGGGTAAAACCGCCACCGATTATCATGGGGAGACCCAAGAGTTAAGTGGTTTCTTGGGAGGAGCGATTCTTGGCATTATAACCTGTGGTGTTGGCGGTTATTTTATTGGTTGTCCAATCATTTACGAATTCAATAAATGAAAAATATTTATTTCGCTGGGGCATTCATTTTTATTTTTTTCACCGGTTGTTCATCAACTTATACCGTTACCGATTTCGGAACAAAAGAGAAGTTTTATGAGGAATTCAATAACAATTTCAAAGATAGAGAAGCGAAGGTAACTTTAGTAGACGATAGTTCTTTCATTGCACAGAACGGAGTTGAAATTAATCATGATACATTACTCTCTTTTAAAAAACTGGAGGAGAAAATACACAGACGATTTGCTTTGTCAGATGTTACTGACATATACTTCCCGGGAAGTACAACTACTTCGGCTTCGGTCGCGTTAAAAAACGGTAATAAACTTACAGGTGATGAGGTAAAAGTAACCAAAGATTCTATAAGTTTTGTTGAAAGCAAAAGTATAGTAGTAATAAAGACACTTGTGCCGACAGATATAATAAAGACAATAAGTTACAATGATAGATGGCGTAGAATGCCACTCGGAGTTTTAACCGGAGCACCACTTGGTTTTCTATCAGGAATTGCTTTGGTAAATGTTTTTAGAATCAAGGACTATCATGGAGGGCTGGATTATCCGGGAGTATCTTTTCAAATGACTGTTTTAGGTGTTTTAACGGGTTGTATAACTTCCTATTTAATTGGATTTGATTATATCTACCAATTCAATCCGTAAACCGGAATCACCAAAGAATAATGAATATCGAACAAGGAATTTAGAATATCGAAGGACAAAACTTCGTCATTCAACATTCCCCGGCTTAACCGGGCAGGCTTGTTCATTATTCGATATTCGAATGGCACAGTAATTTTCCTCTTTTGCGTCTTACAGCAAATTGTTTTTATACCCCAAAATTTTTAAATTGGTGTAGTTTTTATAAAAATCCTCTCTCCCGGACAACTTTAAGTGAACAAAATTCCTTTTTGTTGTGTTATTATAAGTGAGTGAGCGTTTCTTTTTATTATTACCCGAAGGCTTTGGAAATGTCAGACGAAAAAGTAAATCAAAAATCAATTGAAGAATTAGAAAATCAAGAATGGATGTACTCGCTGGATTATGTGCTGCAGCATGGCGGACCCAAAAGAGTGATCGAAATTCTGCAACAATTACAAATTCGGGCGCAAAAAGCCGGAGTTGAACTCCCTTTTACAGCTAATACTCCATACATCAATTCTATTCCGCGCGAAAAACAACCGCCTTATCCCGGCGATAGAGAAATTGAACGAAGAATAAAAAGTCTTATCCGCTGGAATGCGATGGCGATGGTCGTTCGCGCAAACAAAGGCGATGCAGGTGTAGGCGGGCATATTTCAACGTACGCTTCGGCGGCAACGTTATATGAAGTTGGATTCAACCATTTCTTTAAAGGAAAAGGAGAAGATTACGAAGGCGACCAAATTTTCTTCCAGGGACATGCTTCGCCCGGAATTTATGCGCGCGCTTATCTCGAAGGAAGACTTTCCGTTGAACAGTTAGAAAATTTTAGAAGAGAATTAAAACCGAACGGCGGACTTTCTTCTTATCCGCATCCATGGCTGATGCCAAACTTTTGGGAATTCCCAACCGTCTCTATGGGACTCGGACCGATCATGGCGATTTATCAAGCTTATTTTAACCGATATTTAGAAGACCGCGGATTAAAGAAAAACACCGGAAGAGTTTACGCTTTTCTTGGCGATGGTGAAACCGATGAACCGGAATCTCTTGGCGCAATTACTCTGGCATCGCGCGAAAAACTTGATAATTTAACTTTTGTTATCAATTGTAATTTGCAACGGCTTGATGGACCTGTACGCGGCAACGGAAAAATTGTTCAAGAACTTGAAGCTGCTTTTCGCGGCGCAGGCTGGAATGTTATTAAAGTCCTTTGGGGAAGCGATTGGGAGCCGATCATCGCCAAGGATAAACACGGCAAACTTGTACAACGAATGATGGATGTTGTTGACGGTCAATATCAAAAATATTCAGTCGAATCGGGCGCTTATTTCCGCCAGGATTTCTTTGGCGCCGATCCTGAGTTACTTGAAATGGTCAGCCATCTTTCCGATGAACAATTGCGAAAATTAAAACGCGGCGGACACGATCCCGAAAAAGTTTATGCAGCTTTCAAATCAGCAACAGAGCATAAAGGACAGCCTACGGTAATCCTTGCACACACCATCAAAGGTTACGGTTTAGGTGAAGCCGGCGAGGGGAAAAATATCACCCATCAGCAGAAAAAATTAAATGAAGATGAGTTAAAAGAATTCAGATCGCGTTTCGGTATTCCTATTTCCGATGATGAAGTCGCAAAAGCGCCGTTCTACAAACCCGATGAAGACAGCCACGAATTAAAATATTTAAAAGAGAGAAGAACCGCGCTCGGTGGTTTTGCTCCTTCACGAAGAACTGATATCGTTCCTTTAAAAACACCTTCGGAGGAACTCTTTGAAGAATTTTATAAAGGTACCGACGGCAAAGTAGTTTCTTCAACTATGGTTTTTGTAAGAATTCTTGCGAAACTTTTACGCGATAAAGAACTCGGCAAACTTATTGTTCCCATCGTTCCCGATGAAGCGAGAACCTTTGGAATGGAAGCGTTGTTCAGACAGGTTGGAATTTACTCTCACGTTGGTCAGCTTTATGAACCGGTTGATAAAGACAGTCTTTTATTCTATAAAGAAGCGCAGAACGGACAGATTTTTGAAGAAGGAATTAACGAAGCAGGCGGAATGTCCTCATTTATAGCGGCTGGAACCGCTTACGCTTCGCACGGTGTGAACACGATTCCGTTTTTTGTTTATTATTCAATGTTCGGCTTTCAAAGAATTGGCGATCTCATTTGGGCTGGCGCTGATATGAGCGTAAAAGGATTTCTCGTCGGCGGAACTTCCGGAAGAACTACTCTCAATGGTGAAGGCTTGCAGCATCAAGACGGTAACTCGCATTTGCTTGCGTATCCTGTTCCTAATTTGGTTACCTACGATCCCGCATTTGCATTTGAGCTTGCGGTAATTATCCGCGACGGAATTAGAAGAATGTACGAAGAGCAAGAAAAAATATTTTATTACATCACCGTAATGAATGAAAATTATGCAATGCCCGCGATGCCGGAAGGTTCCAAAGAAGGAATTCTTAAAGGAATGTACAAATTGAAAGAATCCGAAAATTCATCGCACAAATTAAAAGCAAACTTGCTCGGCAGCGGCACGATGGTGAACGAAGCATTGAAAGCTCAAAAGATTCTTGAAGAAAAATACAAAGTCTCCGCTGATGTTTGGAGCGTTACGAGTTATAAAGAATTGCGACGCGATGCGTTGAATGTTGAAAGATGGAATTTACTTCATCCAACAGCCGAACAAAAAATTCCTTACATCACCCAATGTTTTACAAATGATGAAGGTGTAATCGTTGCTTCATCCGATTACGTAAAAACGCTTCCCGATTCAATTGCAAAATGGCTTCCAAAACAAATTGTCTCGCTTGGAACAGACGGATTCGGCAGAAGCGAAGCGCGTCCCGAACTCCGCGACTTTTTTGAAGTTGATGCGCGCTATATTGTTATCGGAACGTTATTCGCGCTTGCAAAAGAAGGCAAACTCAAAATGACGCAAGTTGAAAAAGTGATTAAAGAATTAGAGATCAATCCGGAAAAATTAAATCCGATGATTTCGTAAGGAGTAATTTGCCAACAGTACTTTACATAAACGGTTGGAGATTTTTCTTCTATTCAAATGAAGGAAATGAACCGATACACATTCATGCCAAAAAGGGTGAACAAGAATGTAAATATTGGCTTGATGTAGAAGAGTTTAGTGCAATCGAAGCTTTCTCTTCAAATATGAATTCAAGCGATAAAAGGTTGGTGAAAGAAATAATTTATACAAATTTCCGATTAATTGAAGATGAATGGAATAAATTTCAAGAAAGGAAAAAACGATGAGTAAATTTCATAAAGTCGAAAACCTGACATTCAAAGATGATACGATGGTTTTGAAAATTGATGATGTGGAATATAGTTTTAATCTTCAGAACGTTTCCGAATTACTTTTACATGCTTCAAAAAGTGAAAGAGAACATTTCGAGATATCTTCTTCCGGTTATGGAATTCATTGGTCTTTGTTGGATGAAGATTTATCAATTGACGGAATACTTGGTATTTCTCACAATCCGCCAAATCCCATTAAAGAAAAATCATTTGCTTAATTAAAGTTTAGAACAAGGTGTTTTTTATGAAAGAATTTATCCTTCCCGAATTGGGAGAAAATATTGAATCAGCTTCTATACTAAAAGTACTTGTAGCTCCGGGTGATGTGCTTGAGCTTGACCAAGCGGTATTAGAGATTGAAACCGACAAAGCAACCATCGAAGTCCCTTCAACCGTGAGCGGAATGATCAAAGATGTTTTTGTAAAGGATGGTGAAAAAATAAAAGTAGGTCAAGTCATTCTTCGCGTTGAAGAAATTGAAGCGCTACCTCAAAGTACAAAGACAATCCAAACGGAATCGAAAACTGTTTCAAAAAAAAATAAGAAAGCGGTAACTAATCAGCAGACGCAGCCTTCCACCATTACAGAATTTAAACTTCCTGAATTAGGCGAGAATATTGAATCAGCTAATGTTTTAAAAATACTTGTTTCTGTCGGAGATGTTATTCAAAAAGAGCAAGGCATTCTTGAAATCGAAACAGACAAAGCCACTATCGAAGTGCCTTCAACTATTGACGGAAAAGTAATTGAACTTTTAGTGAAAGAAGGGAAGAAAGCTAAAGTGGGACAAGTGGTTTTGCGTGTTGAAGTTTCTACCAGGCAACCAACGCAAGTTAAAAGTGAAAAGAAAGTTGAACCAACTGAATCAGTTGAAGAGAAAAAAGAAGAGACAATCGAAATTGTTCGCGGTTCTGCAACAGCAGTTATCATTGATAATCAACCGGCGATAACTTTACATTCGGCGCCGGCAGCGCCTTCGGTAAGAAGATTAGCGCGTGAGATCGGTGTGGATATTAATCAAGTTCCCGGCAGCGGACCAGACGGAAGAATTCGTATGGCTGATGTTAAAGCCTATTCCAAAAAATTACACGAACAGCAAATCTCAGCTTCCGGACAGGTTGGAATTAAAGCGAAACCACTTCCTGATTTTTCCAAGTTCGGAGAAGTTGAAAGAAAAGAAATGTCGAACATCCGTTCAAAAACCGCCGATCATTTAAGTTACGCCTGGTCAGCCATTCCACACGTAACGCAGTTTGATAAAGCCGACATCACCGATTTGGAAAAAGTAAGAAAAGGTTTATCAACTATTGCTGAGAAAGAAGGAACCAAGCTGACAGTAACTTCATTCTTATTGAAAATAATTTCTTCCGCATTAAAAGAATTCCCACAGTTCAACGCAAGCGTGGATATTGAGAAGAAAGCAATCGTTTATAAAAAATATATAAATATCGGCGTAGCGGTTGATACGGAGAACGGACTCATCGTCCCTGTTTTGAAAAATGTCGATCAGAAAAATCTTTTTCAACTTACAAAAGATATGAACGAACTTGCCGAAAAAGCGCGCAAACGAAAAATTGGTTTGGACGAAATGCAAGGCGGATGTTTTACGATTTCCAATCTCGGCGGAATAGGCGGAACGTATTTTACGCCAATTGTAAATTCTCCTGAGGTTGCAATCCTCGGAGTTTCGCGTGGTGCATTTGAACCGGTTTATAAAGACGGACAATTTATTCCACGTCTAATGCTGCCTTTATCGCTCTCGTATGATCACCGGCTGATAGACGGCGCTGATGCAATCCGTTTCTTACGATGGATTGTTACGGCGCTCGAAAATCCGTCTAAATTTTTAATGCAATAGTACACTGATTTTTAGGATTGGTTATGATCAGCGCAGATCATAAAAAATCTTAATAAATCTGCGTCCCATTTTTTATTATTGAAAAATCGAAAGACTTATGGAACAAAATAAAAGTGTTGTAGTTATTGGCGGCGGTCCCGGCGGATACGCTGCTGCGTTTGCAGCCGCTGATTTAGGTATGCAAGTAACGTTAATTGATTTAGAAAAAAATCCAGGCGGCGTTTGTCTTTACCGCGGATGCATTCCTTCAAAAGCGTTGTTGCACATTGCAAAACTTTTAACCGAAGCGAAAGAAGCAAAAACCTGGGGCATTGATTTCGGCGAACCCAAAATTGATTTGGACAGACTTCGCACATTCAAAAATAAAGTTGTTGCAAAACTTACCGGCGGTTTGGGAGTTCTTTCCAAACAAAGAAAAATTAATTACATCCAGGGAAGAGCAAGTTTTCTTAATTCATCAACTTTAAAAATTGAAAAAGTTGACGGAACAAACGAAGAATTTAAATTTGAAAAAGCGATTGTTGCGACCGGTTCGGTTATTGCGACAATTCCCTCTTTAAATATTCAAAGTAAAAAATTATTGAACTCAACCACCGCGCTGGATTTACCCGCAATTCCAAAATCGTTACTCGTTGCCGGCGGTGGTTATATCGGACTCGAACTCGGTTCCGTTTATAACGCACTTGGGACAAAAGTAAGTGTAGTTGAAATGATGGACGGGCTTCTCCCAGGTGCTGATAGAGATTTGGTTCAATTTCTTTCAAAGCGAATTGAAAAATCTTTTGATAAAATTATGCTCAAATCGAGAGTTCTTGAAATGGTTGAAGTTGAAGACGGCATTAAAGTTAAAATACAATCCGCCGATGGAACGGTTAATGAAATTGTTTACGATTATGTTTTAATGTCTATCGGAAGAAGACCGGAAACAAAAGGACTTGGACTTGAAAACACAAATGTAAAAGTGAATCAACGCGGCTGGATTGTGGTAAATCAACAACTACAAACCGATGATGCAAACATTTATGCCATAGGCGATATTGCAGGCGAACCGATGCTTGCGCACAAAGCCTCGCAC
>Ga0210015_1005610_pt1 | contig 10107 bp, 11 predicted proteins | sample CryGeymeta201522_FD_185471 | JGI IMG/M metagenome (GOLD analysis project Ga0210015, IMG submission 185471) | Groundwater microbial communities from Crystal Geyser aquifers in Utah, USA - Crystal Geyser metaG 2015-22 (SPAdes) (version 2) | ecosystem: Environmental > Aquatic > Deep subsurface >...
TAAAGTTGTCAACATTGACATACAACTTTATACGATATACGATAATATACGACGCAGCATTATGATTATTTAGGGTGACTACAATGCTGACTGTACCAAGAGAATTCATCGTCTGGCAAGTGCAAATGGCCGGCAACAAGTCGGCTCTGGTCGTTTTGAAAGACGGCCGTCGCTGGCGCGGGAGAGTTATCCTTAATAACCACAGAGACAAAGTCGTCATCGTATTGCCTGATCGTTCAGTCACTTTCGAACTACGAGAGGTCGCCAATGTTTGTTTCAACTACGACCCGCGATCATTCGGCTACTGACCCGGCCGTCTGCTTCAGGTAGGCGGCATTTTTCTATCATCCAGAACTACCCAGGGTCTACGATCCTTCTTTCTGAATTTAATCGGAGTTACAAACCTTTCAGGCTTTTTCAAAAATATTAAAGTTGCATAGTTACTTTTAGCTTTTTTTTGCCAAAATTCGTCGCTGGCGCACAGTTCTTCGCAGTATTCCTTACGCAGGATTGCAATTGATTGTGGTTTCAAATGATCATAATAAAGAACATTATCTACTATTGTTTTACCGATGATATCGCCTCCTGATTGTTTTAAGAGAATTATATCATCCTTGGCCACTACCCCATAGGGAATTATTCTCCCCAGACTAAAACGGCTTTCCATCGTCTTTTTTCCGGAAAGAATTTTTTCGATCGCATCACCGATAAAAATTGCAATATGTTGCCTCATAGTATTTTGTTGCGAAATGCTTTATTCGCACATTGTTTTTGTTTTAAGCCACCCAAGCCAACCCGCCTTGCGCTGCCGTTGGTGGATAAATTTCTAGGGTGTAATCTATTTTAACCGTTTTATAAAAAACCTGAATTATAGTTCGGCGCCAGCTTACACAAAAACAATATGCTCATCGTATTTCGCAACAGACTTAAGAGTTCTTTTGTTTTTGTTTTAAATTTAGAATTTAAGATTTGTTTAGGATTTCGGATTTAGTGCTTAGGGCTTTCTTATTTAGTATATACCGATGGTTCAAGTTTTACCAGTTTTTTCTCATGTTCGGCAATTTTAGTCGGCGAAAGTAATCCATTATGGGCGCCGATTTGGCCAACTACTGATCCTGAGACTATAATACCCCATTTTAGAGATTCTTCGATTGTCGGCCTGTCGGGAATGGTAGCTTGGGCTTTTTTGTCCGAGGCACTCAAAATCACATTGGCCGAAAAGCCGCTGGCAAACGCATCTCCTGCCCCAGTAGCATCAACTCTTTCATCCCCAGTCGTCGGAATTTTATAAAATACATTTCCATCGTAGCACCTGGCACCATTTTTACCATCCGTCACTACCACAATCCGCGCTCCATAAGAATGAATAATTTTCATCACTTCTTCAGTCGTTTCTTTACCTGGCCAATCAACGAAGGCTGCTGCTTCTTCGCGATTAAGAAAAATGATATTACAGAAACGTAAAAGATGTCGATAATTTCTGGCTTTTTTAGAGAGCTGATAGTTCCCAGGATTCCAGATGAGTCCAGCGCTGGTCTTGGCGATAATTTCAATTATTCGATTCTCCACCCTCGAAGAATTTTTGCCAAGGGGGGCAAGATAAAACCATCTAGCTTTAAGATTCTTATTGGGGATGAAATCAGCATAGTCATTGGCTCCATGATAGGTGAGAATTGTCCGATCACCTTTATAACTAAGAATCACTGATATATTACTCATCCTGGAAGTTTTGTGCTTAATCAGGGATGTATCAATCTTATTCTGGTGAAAATAGCTCTCAATCCGTTCTCCCTGGCTATCGTCACCAATAACAGAAATTAGAGAGGAAGCAAGGCCTAATTTTGAAAAATTCATAACTGTATTGGCAGCTGAACCACCAATTTGGTAGGAAATCTCCTCTACTGCTATCTTGTCTCCATAACCAAAACACAACCCTTTGCCACATTTAAAACTTCGGTCTCTCACCACCGAAACATCTCGCGGGAAGAGAAAAATATCTTCAAAGCAGTCACCAATTGTTACGACATCATACATAGTAATACAAATTCTAAATTCTAATATCTAAATTCTAAACAATCTCAAAATTCAAATTTTCAAAATATTTAAACATTTGGTAATTTGGTCATTTGAATTTGTTTAGGATTTCGAATTTGGGATTTAGGATTTTATTCCATATTATTAAATATCTTTAAATACTTAACCACTACCCCTTCGACGTCTTCTTTGGCATCTGAGAGATAATCACGCAGATCTTTATTTGGATCATCAATATGTTCTTGCAGGCTTTCTTTAAAAGCTTTTCTAATTTGCGTATCAATATTTATCTTCCTAATACCATTATCGATCGCCGCCGCTAAGTCGCTTCTGGAGAGTCCTGATGCTCCATGTAAAACTAAAGGAACCTCGACTTTTCGGTCTATCTGCCGCAATAAATTAATATCCAGTTTTTCGTTACTCGGCGCGCCATGGACGTTGCCGATGGAAATCGCCAAAGAGTTAACCCCGGTCAAAACTGCAAATTTGGTCGCTTCTTCGGGATTGGTGAAATTGGATTCTCCCTCATCCACTCCCTCTTCCCCCTTGGCAATCCGGCCTATTTCGCCCTCGACAAAAGCGTCATAACGATGGGCCAGATCGACAACTCTTTTCGTCACTGCAACATTTTCCTCGAATGGCAGCTTCGATCCATCAAACATCACCGAGCGATATCCTTTCTCTAGACATTCTTTCACCAAATTAATTTCAGTCGCATGGTCCAGATGAATTGTTGCCGGAATCTTCGTGTCATTAATCAACTCTTTGACCAGAGCGAAAATTTCATCCAATCCGGCGTACTGGATTGCCGAGGGCGTTGTTTGAATAATTACTGGAAGTCGCAACTTCTCTGCTCCTGCAATGATTGCTTGAGTGACTTCAAGATTATTAGTGTTGAAAGCGCCGATTGCCACTTTGTTTTCTTCGGCTTGCTTAAATAATTCTCGCGCTGATGCAAACATAATAAAAAAATTTAAAACTTAAAAGTCAAAACTCAAAACTGGGATCAAATTAAGAAAACCCAGGCACGGAGTGCCTACCAAAATTTTGATTTTTGCCTGCCTGCCGCCTGCCTGTCTGGTAGGCAGGGTAGGCACGGAGTTTTGATTTTTAAGTTTATTTATCATAATAACCCAGAACTTTTAAGCCGGGTAGTTCAATACCAGCAAGAAACTCTAAAGCGGCGCCACCACCAGTTGAGATAAAACTATAACCAGAGATGAGACCATGAGAATTTATAAAACCAATCGTATCCCCACCAGCAACAACTCTGATGAATTTATTATCGCTAATTGCCTTAGCAATTTCTAGTGTCCCGAATTCAAATTCCTTCTCCTCACTATGCCCCATATTTCCGTTCCAAAAAATAGTTTTTGCCTGATTAATATATTTTTTGAAATTTTCAACTGTCCCCGGCCCGATATCCAAAATTGAAAACTTCCCTTCTCCAAGATCAGCTCTTCGATCATCAATCGGCAATATTAACTTCCCAGCAGTAACATCAACAATCTCCTCAATTGTATCTTCTAGCTGGGGTTCATAATATGACTGGCTGATATCCTCGCCTTTAAAATATTTGAAAGTGCTGGCAATTGCCCCTCCAATAAGAATGTAGTCTGCAATCTTGATAAAGCGTTTTATCAGCCCAACTTTATCTTTGATTTTGGCTCCACCCAAGACTAATAAAAAGGGATGTCTTGGCGCCTCGGTCAGAAGCCCAAGTGAAGTGATCTCTTTCTCTAGCAAAAAACCCGGATAACTAGGTAAGAATTTCGTGATGGCTTCAACTGAGGCATGGGCGCGGTGGCTGACGGCAAAAGCATCATTGACATAAATATCGGCATAACTAGCTAAGATGTTGGCAAATGCTAGATTATTATTTTGCTCCTCGGCATACCAACGAAGATTACCCAGAACGAGAACATCTTTTGATTTTAATTTTTTTACTTGTTCCCTGACGCGGTGTTCAATAACGTAATCAGTGGCATAGACTTTTCCGGCTGTCAGCTCTGAAAATTTTCTGGCCAAAATCGAAGTTGTTAGCTCCGGGACAATTTCACCTTCGGGCCTACCCAGATGAGTCCCGATAACAACTTTAGAGTTTTTTGACTGCAAGAATTGAATCGTTGGGATTGTGGCAGCTATTCGAGTATCATCAGTAATCTTGCCTTCTTTCAGCGGCACATTCCAATCAAGCCGCAAAAATACAATTTTATCTTCGATATCGGCATCATTCAAACTCTTCATCATATATTTTACCTCGTCTATTTAGCCTTTCTTTTAATAAACTTCCGATGAAATAGCATCTGTGCTCTTTCACTTAATGGTTTAGCATCCAGAGCAGCATACATTTTTTGCAGATTTTTATTTTCATGCGCTCGCCGGATCGGTTTGCTTTCATCATCAGTGTAATATGCTGCTCGACGTTTCTCCCGAATCTCTGGGGTTGTTGGAATCGGCTGACCGCCCCCACCTAAACAACCCCCAGGGCAAGCCATAACTTCAATATAATTATAGCGTTTTATTCCTGATTTTAAATCTCGGATAAGTTTAGCGGCATTTTTAAGCCCGGAGACTACGGCGACTTCAAGAGTCTCGCCATTTATTTCAATCGATGCTTCCTTTACTCCCGCCAATCCTCTAACTTCGCTAAATTGTAATTTGGAAATTTCTTTTTCCGACAATTTTGACGCCACTGTTCGCAGCGCTGATTCCATCACTCCGCCCGAAGCACCATAAATTACTCCGGCGCCAGTGGCTTCGCTGAGTGGTGAGTCAAAATCACCCTCAGAAAGATTAAGTAGATCGATCCCTCGAGATTTTAAGACTCTTGCTGCTTCTCTAACTGTCAATACAGAGTCTACTTCTGGCCAGAAACCAATTTTAAGTTCAGGAAGTTTGCTTTCATATTTTTTCGCCACACAAGGCATAATAGCAACAATCTTTATCCTTCCGGGTCTCGTTTTTATTTTTTTGGCAAAATAGCTTTTTGCCGCTGAGGCTAAACAATGATTCGGTGATTTTGTGGTTGTCAGATTTGGTATGAGTTCGTGATGGAAGATTTCAACGTAGCGAACCCAGGCAGGGCAGCAAGATGTAAACATTGGAAGATTACGCTTAGTTTCCAATCTCTCAATCAGCTCCTGCGCTTCTTCAACTGTGGTAATATCAGCGCCGAAATTAACATCAAAAACAAAGTCAAAGCCAAGGTTTCGAAGAGCAGTTATTAGTTTTTTATCAAAATTTTTGCCCGCCTGCTTGCCAAAAAGCTCGCCGATCGAATAACGAGCTGAAGGTGCGAATTGGGCGACTAGCACTTGCCCCTTCTTTTTATGATCCAAAAGTCTCTCGACCCTTTCAACCTCTGACTTCTCTTGAAGTGAGCCAGATGGACATCTAAGAATACACTGTCCGCAAAAAACGCAATTGGTATTGGCAAAAGACTTCCCATCTTTCGGCCCAAAAATTATTGATGAACCTCGGTATTTGCTGGCGATGTTGTCCAGCCCAGTAATCTCCTCACAGGTTGAAAGACAATTACCACACTCTACGCATTTGCTTGAATCCCAAAGGATCGAGGGAGTTTTGGCATCAATTTTAAATTTCCTCCGCCTTTCTGGAAATCTCGAGGCCTTTAAACCAAACTTATGTGCCAATGCTTTAAGTTCACAGTTGTCATGCCAGTTGCATCCATCACATTTTTTTATATGATCAGAGAGAAGCATCTCTAGATTCAATTTGCGAATTTTTTTCACTCTCGGGGTATCAAGTTTTATCTCCATTTGATCAGCAATTTTTGTATTACAAGATGTTACGACCTCATACTTTTCGCCGGTTTTGACCTCGACTAGACAAAGACGACAGCTGGCATTGGGTTTAAGATCTGGGTGGTAACAAAGAGTTGGGATCTCTAAGGCATTTTCTTTGGCAACTTCTAAAATAGTCCTTCCCTCTTGCACCTTATATTTCTTGCCATTAATTTTAATCTCGAAGTATTTAGCCACCTAAAAGCTCCTCTCTAAAATTTTCTATTGCGGACAAAACCGGCGAAGCAACTGATTTACCCAAAGCACAAAAACTGCTGCCCTCTGCTGCTGTCGCAATTTCAGAAATTGTCTCGAGAGTCTCCTTTTTGTCCCAAAGACTAGCCGAGGATAGAAGATCGTTTATTTTCTCAGCAATCCGATAGGTGCCTTCACGACAAGGAGTACACTTGCCGCAAGACTCGGATTTCAAAAATATTATTGAATTTATCAATGTTTCTAGGATACGTCGATCTTTGCCATAAACTTGTATCGCTCCAGTGCCAACGACACTTTGATCTAATTTTTCTGGCGGTAAAAAATAGCCAGATGGCCCGCTGATTCTAACAAATTTTATCTTTTCCACAATCCTTTCCCTGCCGATAATATCCTTAATTTTGGCGTCAATATTAGCTTCAACAACCCGACGACCAACATAGTCTCCGGATAGGCAATAAAATCTTTTTGGCTCGTAACTGCCCTGGGCAACTAGATGTGCCCGATACAGTGTTTCGGCATTGTTGATTAGCGTCGGATAGCCAAAAAGACCATGGCTTGTCGGAAATGGTGGCTTCATACGCGGTTGGCGAATCTTGTCTTCCATCACCTGAAGAAGTGTTGTTTCCTCACCGCAAAGATAACGACCAGTGTCGATAAATATTTCGATTTTTTTACCTTTAGCCGCGTGCTGGATTTTTTTCAGATATTTCTTATATTTGTCATTCAAGAAAATGTATGATCTTAAAGCTTTAATCACATCAGCTGCAGTTTCTATCCCAGCAATCAGTTCTTTCAAATGATGGTTAATAATATATTCATCTTTAAAAACTCCCGGCTCGCCCTCGGAGAGGTTGCAAATCAAAAATCGCTTTTGGTCAGGAGATTCTTTGACCATCTGCCACTTCTGCCAAGTCGGAAATCCGGCGCCACCAAGACCGGTGAGCCCTGATTCTTTTAATGCCTTAATAATTTCCATAATTTAAATGACTAAATCCGAAATCCGAATGATGAAGAAATGTCGAAACCAGAATAACTAATGACCTGCCTGCCGGCAGGCAGGCGAACAAATATCAAATGACCAAATGTCTAATAATTCAATTATTTTAGTCATTCGTCATTCGGACTTCTTAATTTTTTAGTCATTCTGATTTCGTCATTTATTCTTAATTCGATATTCTGATTTCGTCATTTAAATTAATTGCCAGCAATTAATTTTGCCATTTCGACTAGCCGGCAGGAGTAACCCCACTCATTATCATACCAAGCGATAACTTTGACTAGATTGCCACCAATCACATTTGTCAGGGTTAGATCAATTATCGCTGAAGCAGTATTGCCAATAAGATCCGAAGATACCAGGGGCTCATCAGAAACTGCTAGAATGTTTTTCATCTCATTATCAGCTGCTTCCTCAAATTTTTTATTTAGCGCATCAATCGTTGTCGGCCGCTCTATTGTTGCCACAATATCTGATAGCGAGACGATTGGTGATGGTACTCTGATCGCCAGACCATCAAATTTTTTATCCAACTCAGTGATAATTTTGGTTACGGTTTTAGCCGCACCGGTTGTTGTCGGCACAATGTTTATTGCCGCTGACCTGGCCCGCCGGAGATCCTTATGCGGGCCATCAACTAAATTCTGATCAGCAGTATAGGAATGAATAGTGGTCAAAAGCGCTTGCTTTACGCCGAAATTGTCATTTAAAACCTTGATAGTTGGAGCAATACAATTAGTGGTGCAAGAGGCATTAGAGATAATTTCCTCGCCCTGATATTTATCTGCATTTACGCCAATTAAGTATGTTGGAATCCTATCATCTTCCGCCGGCGCGGAAATCACCACCTTTTTTGCCCCAGCTTTTAGATGATCGCGGCAAAGATCTGAGGTTAGAAAAACTCCGGTTGATTCAATCACAACATCAATATTTAGTGCCTGCCATGGCAAGCGAGCCGGCTCTTTTTCAGCATAAAAATGAACACGCTTCTCGCCAATTTTTATCTCTTTGTCGGAAATTGAGAGTGGCTTATTAAATATCCCGTAGATCGAATCATGACGCAAGAGAAATAACAAAGTTTCCGGATCTGCTAGATCATTAACAGCAACTAACTCTAGATCGTCTCGACCAAGAATAATTTTAGCGGCAGATCGACCGATCCGGCCAAAACCATTAATCGCAATTTTAGTCATGGCTCCCTCCTAAAGGATAACAAGGAAGTTATAAACTCTCACAGATATTACATCACAGATGTCCACAGATATTATAATACTAATCTTTTAATTTTTACCTTAAAATTGCCGAAATATAGAAGTAAACCAACTTTAAGATTATTAAACTTCAGATAATCCAAAACTTGGGAAATATCTTTTTGATAAACAGTTTCTCTAGTTTTCAACTCGACAACCACTTTATCCTCAATTAAGAAATCTAACCGATAATTTCCGACTATTTCCTCGTCGATTTTCAATTTGCAGTAACACTCTTTCTTATATTCTTATATTTTAAACCTGATTCTTTTAAGTGTTTTTCAAAAACTTTCTGGTATATCTTTTCGGCAAACCCCGAACCGATTTCGTTTTGGGCTTGAAAAGCAATTCCGATTATCTTTTTTGTTAATTCCTGTTCTGGATATTTCTTTTTGGTTTCATCTGTGCTCATCTGTGGACAACTATCTGTGAGAGTTTTTGTTCCTTATATATTTAAATGATTTTCTTATATTCCGCCACAATGCGACAGATTTTAACAAACTCCCCCACTTTTAGCCCAGCACGACCGACCAACACTCCGTCAATTTCTGGCCGGCGGACGAAACTGTAGACATTGGCAGCATTTACAGAACCGCCATAGAGTATCGGCGTCTCAGCAGAGACAATCTCGCGTAATTTGACAATTACTCTCGCAGAGTATTCTGGGGTCGCTGGCTCATTTGCCCCAACCGCCCAGACAGGCTCATAAGCAACAACGATATCTCTATACTCACTCTTCCTAACATCAGAGAGTAGCTCCTTGAGCTCATCAACAACCTTTTGAACTGAATCTTCACTCTTTTTCTGCTCACCGACACAAACTATTGGTGAAAGCCCGGCATCAAGCGCCGCTGCTGCTTTACGAGCAACTATTGATGCTGTTTCGCCAAAATTCTTCCGCCTTTCGGAGTGGCCAACAATAGCATACCGGGCAACATCACACACCATCGTGGCAGAGATCTCGCCGGTAAATTCGCCTTCAGAAAGATAATGAATATTCTGGGCACCAAGAGCCAACTGATCGATTCGCTTATGAATTATCCCTGCTACTTCAGTTAACCAGATTGCCGGTGGACAAAGGATAATCTCGACACCCGAGAAATTTTCAATTCCATCACGAATCCCAGTCGCTAACACTATTGCGTCCGAGAGACTCCCGTACATTTTCCAATTAGCAATAACAATCGGCCGACGCATAAAATTTCCCTCCGTAATTTTTTCATTGGTGAAATGCGATGAGTAATATTGCTTTTGCGAATGCCGGCGCCCGACTTTAATGCTTCTGTGACTGATGAGACTGCCGATGATCAGCGATAAATCGAGTCAATAGTCAGGGAAGAGGGCGGGGCTGGAGTAGGTGGCTGAAGCGAAAGCAATATGCGAATAAAGCATTTCATAACCTAAAATTACTCAGCAGTGTAAACCTTGTACCCTTCTTTGACCGGCTGATCAACAGCGACACCAACCTCATCGCCCGCCTTACCTTCCTCGATCGGCTGTCGATCAATCTGGATCGAACTCACCGCTTGCTCAAACTCACCAGCTTTACCGCCAACAATCTTGACTTTATCCCCGACCTTCAGGGGTTTTTCAAGCTTGATGACTGCGGCTCCAGCCTTAGGGAAGTAGTGAGTGATCTCCCCAACAAATTTCCCCTTTTCTTGATCTTTCTCCGCCATTTCTACTCCTTTTTTATATAAGGAAAATAAACTCTCACTGATCCTTATAAAGTTACAAGAAACAAGATACCCCTCGGCTTCGCTCAGGGCGAGCAAGAAACCCGCCTGCGCCGAGGCTTCGGCGG
>Ga0210015_1005616_pt1 | contig 10097 bp, 8 predicted proteins | sample CryGeymeta201522_FD_185471 | JGI IMG/M metagenome (GOLD analysis project Ga0210015, IMG submission 185471) | Groundwater microbial communities from Crystal Geyser aquifers in Utah, USA - Crystal Geyser metaG 2015-22 (SPAdes) (version 2) | ecosystem: Environmental > Aquatic > Deep subsurface >...
CCCTCATTATCGTTTTCTTTCTCGTGGGTTTTATGCTCTTGGTTCTCAAGTTCTTTCGTGACGATCTCAAATCTCTGCGCTCTTCGCTAGACTCCACTAAAGATACCATCAACTCTAGTCTGGCGCTCAATACTAAAGATATCGGCGATCGCCTGCTCCATGCCACAGAGGTGATCGGGGAACTCAAGAGGGAAGCGGGGGCTTTTTCTCAAGTCAGCCAAAGCATGAAGGATCTTCAGGATTATCTCAAGTCCCCCAAGCTGCGTGGTAATATCGGCGAGATGGTCCTCAAAGATTTGATTAGTCAGATGTTCCCCGTCAGCGCCTACAAACTCCAGTACGCTTTCAAGTCTGGTAGCATTGTCGATGCGATCATCAAGACCGATGCGGGCCTGCTCCCCATCGACTCCAAGTTTCCCATGGAAAACTTCCAAAAGATGATGTCTATGGTTGCACCGTCAGAGCAGGACTCACTCCGTCGCGCCTTTGCTCGCGACATCAAGGCTCACGTCACCGCCATCTCCAAGAAATATATTTTGCCAGAAGAGAGTACGCTCGATTTTGCGCTCATGTACATCCCCTCAGAGTCCGTCTACTACGAGGTGGCCTGTTCCGATGAACTCATGGATTTTGCTCGCAACTCTCGCGTCTATCCCGTCTCGCCCAACACGCTCTACGCCGCTCTCCAGACGATACTTTTATCATTTGAAGGGAAGAAGATAGAGCAAAAAGCCAAAGAGGTCTTTGCTCTCATGCGCGGTATCCAAAAAGATTTTGGCAAAACCAGTGACTCTATGGTGACCTTGGGTTCTCACCTAACCAAAGCCTACAACAAATTTTCTGATGTCCAGTCGCAGTTCAACTCCATCGGCCAAAAACTCTCCTCCACCCGCCAGCTGACAGCCGAAGATAATGATAAAGATATCCTGTCATCCCGAGCGCAGTCGAGGGATCAATTCGGCGACACCGAGTCCGAAAAATTATTAAAGGAATAACATTCCGTTGTATCGATTCAACGGAACAATGTATTGATGATTCGAATCATCGATACAAACCTATATGACCAAAACCACCAAAGAATTTAACGAGGCCTACAAAGCTCTCAATAAAGAGCAAAAGCAGGCCGTGGACACGATCGAAGGTCCCGTTATGTTGGTTGCAGGCCCGGGCACCGGCAAGACCCAAACCCTCGCGCTCCGCATCGCCAATATTCTCCAAATTACCGACGCCAACCCAGGCTCCATCCTGGCTCTCACCTTCACCGAAAGTGGTGCCCGCGCCATGAAGAACCGCCTCATTTCTCTCGTTGGCCCCACGGCCTACGACGTCACGATCTCAACTTTCCATAGTTTCTGCGCCGATGTAATCCGGCAGAACCCAGCAGATTTTACTCTCGATCCCTCCGCCGAACCCCTGTCCGAGCTCGAGAAATTTAAACTGATCTATGCCCTCATCGGCTCGTCGCGCCTTAGCGACCTGCGCCCGGTGAACGCTCCCTATCACTACGTCAAAGCCATCCTCAGTGCGATCAGTAATCTCAAGCGTGAGGGAGTCAGTCCCGACCGCCTCGACAAACTCCTGGATCAGGAGCAGGCGGACTTTGATGAGGGCGATCTCGCCCCATCAGTATTAAAAGTTGTAGCCAAAAATCTCGCCAAAAATCGTGAACTCGCACTCATTTATCGCGATTACCAAGCGGCGCTCGCACACAATCAAACTTTCGATTTTGAGGATATGATCAATTTTGTGCGCGACGCCTTCTCCAAGAGCGCCGAACTTCTGGCTAGCTACCAAGAGCGCTTTCAGTATTTCCTCGTGGACGAGTATCAGGATACCAACAATGGCCAGAACGAGCTCCTACTTCTCCTCGCCGGTTTCTGGGGAGACAAGGCCAATATTTTTGTGGTCGGGGATCCCGACCAATGTATCTACAGATTTTCTGGGGCATCCATTGAAAACATGCTGGGCTTTGTTAAACAGTATCCAGAGGCAACAGTTATCACCCTGAGTACCAACTACCGCTCCACTCAACTCATCCTCGACGCCGCAGAGAGTGTTATTAAACACAACTCAACTCGGATTAACGACGTCGTAAAAGATTTGAATCCCCACCTTGTCTCCTCGCCAAAATCAACCGGCGACCAACTTACCCTTGCGACCGTTTCTTCCTCAACTGCGGAGGGTGTCTACCTAGCGCAGGCTATTCAAAAACTGATTAAAAGTGGCACCAAGCCCTCAGAGATCGCGGTTATCTACCGCGCGAACGCCGACGCCAAATCTCTCTCCAACATCTTCATCAAATACGGCCTCGACTACGCTGTCCAGGGCGGGGGAGACGTACTCGCAGATCCCACCGTCCTCCACTTCCTCAAAATCCTCTCTGTCATCTATGACCTCCGCACCAAAGAAGACGATCTCAACCTCTTTACTATTTTGCACTACGATATTTTCCACGTTGACCCCCTCGACGTGCTCAAGATTTCCCGCGCCGCCAGTGATCACAAAGCCACTCTTTTTGATGTGATTGCCGACACTAGCTTGCTGAGCTCTCTCGCCCTCACAACCAAAGCAGAAATTGTGGCAGTCTTAGCCAAACTTGCCGCTTGGCAGGGGATCGACGCCAACTCGACCTTTGTGGAGTTTTTTGAAAAAGTCTTGAACGAGTCCGGCTACCTCAATTGGGTATTGCACGAACCCGACGCCCACAATCGCCTCGCGCGTTTAAATACTCTCTTTAGCTCCGCCAAACAAATGAATAGTCTCGACCACGCTCTCAACCTCAAAACCTACTTGGAGAACATTGATCTCATGCAAACGCACGCCATCCGCCTAGAAGAGACCCAGTTTGGTATTCGGGATAATGCAATTGTTTTGACGACCGCCCACTCCGCCAAGGGGCTTGAGTGGGAGCATGTGTTCCTCTACAAAGTAGTGGATGGTGCTTGGGGTAACAACGCCGTCCGTGATCTGATCAAGCTCCCCGCCTCTATCCTTCCTCTAACCGGTGCGCGGCTTGAGAAAGAAGAGCTCAAGGCACGCAATCTCGAAGACGAGCGCCGTCTCTTCTACGTCGCCTTGACCCGCGCCAAAAAAACCCTGACTCTCTCCTACGCTGGCGGCTACTCTACCTATGGCAAGGTGCGCCAAGCCACGCCCTCACTGTTCCTTACAGAAATTACTCCCGATTATCTCCATACTGTAGATACCGTGCAAACCGAGGCCGAGGTGGCGAGCCACCTGGAAAAACTTTTGACCCTCCCCACCAACAAAGCTTCCTCATTAAAATCCGAGGAAACGGCTTTTCTCCAGAATATAGTCGACAATTTTTCCCTCTCCGCCACCGCCCTCAATTCCTATCTACAGTGTGCCTATTTATTCAAGCTTAACAATTTGCTCAAAGTCCCGCGCGCCAAAGCGGGATACCTAGCCTTTGGTACCGCTGTCCACGCCAGTCTCGAAACCTTTCTCCGCCAGTTTATGGATACTGGCTCCCTCCCGCCGCAAGATTTCCTACTTTCCTCATTCAAAGCGGCCCTTGCCAAGCAAATCATGACCCAAGCCGAGTACGACAAACGGCTGGAGCAGGGGATCAAAGTCCTCACTGCTTACTTTAAATTTTTTGAGGCCGATTTCACCGCCCCGCTCCTGCTAGAAAACTTTTCTAAAGTGCAACTAGGAGATATTACCTTGACCGGCAAGCTCGACCGCATCGAATGGCTCGATCAAATTAAAAAAACTGCTAGAGTCGTCGATTACAAAACCGGCAAGCCCAAAACGAAAGGGCAGATCATGGGGACTACAGAGGACTCCCGCGGCGACCTGCACCGCCAGCTCGTGTTTTACAAACTACTGATCGATCTAGACAACCGCCTCAACTTCAAGTTTGGTGAGGCCGAGCTAGATTTTGTCCAGGCTCCCTCCGACACCGGCAAATCCGGCCAGCACCGTTTCGAGATATCCGACGTTGACGTCGACGACCTAAAGTCTACCATTCGCAAAGCTATGGCCGAGATCCGCGCTCTCCACTTCCCTCGCACCACCGACCTCACAATCTGCGCCAAATGTGATTTCCGTGACCATTGTTACCCCAACGGTATCCCCACCACCTGAAAGTCCTGAGCTCGCCGAAGGATTGACTTCGCCTATCATTTGTATATGGAGTTTCTACTAAACGCTTAAACGAGGCAGTCAAGAGAAACATTGACCGATTCCCAGAAGAATTTTGTTTTCAACTAACCAGGGATGAGTACTCAAACTTGATATCACAATTTGTGATATCAAGTTTGAGGTCGCAATTTGCGACCTCAAACAAACGAGGTGGCCGTAGATACCAGCCCTATGTCTTTACCGAGCAAGGTGTCGCCATGCTCTCCGGCGTCCTCAAGAGCGACGTCGCTATCCACATGAGCATTCGCATCATGAGCGCCTTTGTCTCCATGCGCAAAGCCATTCAATCCAACGGACTTTTGTTTGCGCGCCTCGACCACGTCGAGCAAAAGCAAATCGAGCACAAACTAGACACCGACAAAAAATTTGAACAAGTCTTTGACGCCTTATCGTTCAAAGATAGGATCCCCGATCAAAAATTATTTTTCGAAGGTCAGGTTTTTGACGCCCACAAATTTGTCTCCGATCTAATCAGGTCTGCCAAAAAAGAAATCATTCTCATCGACAACTTTGTCGACGACACCGTCCTCCATTTATTTACCAAGCGGCGCAAAGGGACACAAGTAATCATTTACACCAAACAGATCACTCCAGCCCTCGCCCTCGATATTACTAAATACAACCAGCAGTACCCAACAATCACAGTTAAAGAGCTTAGCTCCGCCCACGACCGTTTCCTGATCATCGACAAATCAACCACATACCATTTCGGCGCCTCTATCAAAGATCTCGGCAAAAAACTCTTCGCCGTCTCCCGCTTCGATAGGCAAGCTATATCCCTCCTTCGCAAACTTTCCATTTGACTTCGCCTTCGCCATGACCGATCACAATATCAAAGATAAAAATCTGCGCGGCTCGTACAAACTAAACGAAGAAGTTATCAAAAACAGCCACGCCACTCGCCATACTCTCCTATCTCGTGGAATTCGCCCCGAATCCCTCAAACCCCAGGAAGATCTTAAAAAAATCGAACTCCGACGCCTCCCCCAACGCCTAGTATAATAACCACCATGTCACCAGAAACACAGGATGTTATTAGACTTACAGGCGAGTCGTACGAGTACAAGCAAGCGGATAAAGTTGCCCATGACAGGGTTACCCTAACTTCATACAATCTCAAAGATGCTCCCGAGATTTTCGCGCTCATCGATCGCAATCGAGACTTCTTCACTCAATATGACCATCGCTGGACCGATAAACCCAAATATCAAACAGTAGAGCAGTTTACAGACACTATCAAAAATCCAGAAGACCAAAATATCCATTACTTTTTCATCCGTAATGCCAAAGAAGAAGCGGTTGGTGGTTGTCGTCTCAAGGTTGACGAGGATGATCCCAAATCTGCCGAAATTGGCTACTTCATCGACCAAGCGCAAACCCACAAACGCTACGCTTCCCGCGCGGTGCGCCTCATCATTACATACGCAACCGAGGAGCTAAAACTGCAAAAAATCAAAGCATTCGTCAATCACGAAAATATCGGTTCCGTCACCACCCTCGAGCGCAATGGCTTTGAATTCACCGGCATCGACCCCGAAGATCCCACCTACCACTGGTACGAACACACTCTTCCCAACCCCAAATAATAATTTGTCATATTTTATTTGGTGGGCAAATCCACAAACTGATTTAGTAAGATCTACAAAGATATATTGCATACTGTACAAATGGTCGGGTATTATATAAATAATGAAAGACACTACCCCATCTACAAGACAAATCGAAATGCTTAAAATTCTTTATGGATATATTCGAGACACTGGTTATCCTCCCACCTTCGAAGAAATGCGCGAATCACTTAAAGTAGCATCCAATCAATCAGTTATTGACCTACTTACCAAACTTGAAGAAAAAAAATTAATTAAGCGTAGCGAGAATTCTGCTAGGGGTATTAACATTCTCCCACTAGGATATGAGTATGTTAAAGAAAAACCACTCGTGCCATTTTTGGGAATAAGTCATGCAGAGGTGCCCATTGATGTTTCAGAAATAGCAGGCAACTGGGAATCTGTTTCTAGCGATCTACGACTTTTAACAGACGAAGTTTTTATGGTAGAAGTTATTGGAGATTCTATGATCAACGCAAGCATCTTCGACGGTGACTACGCCCTCATTAAATCGGCTAAAGAATTTTCCTCTGGTGACATAGTTCTAGCTAACATAGCAGGTAGATCTACCATAAAGCGTTTTATTTCCGATGACAAACCACCATATCTATATCTCAAACCAGAAAATCCCAACTACCAAATTATTCTCTGCACCAGCGAAGTTGAACTTAAAGGAAAAGTCATTCACGTTATTAATAAACAGCGAAAGGCTAACTAATTATGCCAACTCTTAAACCAAACAAAACAGAATTGATTATCGGTAAAATTTTTCGTGATCAAAGTCTTACATATGGTCTTTATGAGTTTGAAGATATTGATTTAGAGAGCACGCTTAACATTACAGAAACAGATCAAGGTAGGTTCTCGATCAAAGATCTCCGCACCGGCCAATCTCGCTTTGTCTTTGACGAGACTACGGGTTCAGGCAAACCAGAGGAAATCGTGCGTCAGCTCTGGTTACACAAATTAAATAAACAATATGGCTATCCACTTGACAGGATCGACACCGAAAAAAGTATTCACTTTGGTCGTGAAGTCCACAAAAAAGCTGTTGACATCGTGGTTTACAAAGAAGATAAAGTTACCCCTTTTATTGTCATCGAAGTCAAAAGTCCCACCCAAGACAAGGGTATCGATCAACTCAAAAGTTATCTCAACGCAGAAGGATGTGAAATAGGTGTTTGGTCAAATGGTGTGGCTAAAGTCATCTTGTATCGCAATTATCCCAACAATTTTGATGATACTCTGTCAGAAATTCCCTCCGCCAAACAAACGATCGACGATATTTTCAGCGAGAAAAAAACTTTAGGCAATTTAGATCCCAAATTCGAACTCAAACGCGCTATTGAAATTATGGAAGAGCTTGTGCTTGCCAACGCCGGAGTTGATGTTTTCACTGAAGTTTTCAAACTAGTTTACGCCAAGCTATTCGATGAAATGGAGGCCGAAAAAAGGACAGACCAAGAAGTTCAGTTTCGTAAATATCGCGATCCTCAAAAAACCTATTCTTCTATAAACTCACTCTTTAAGAATGCGATCACCAAATGGCCAGGAATCTTTTTTGAAACCGACAATATTCGTCTCTCCCCCGAACACCTCTCTGTGGTTGTGGGAGAAATGGAAAGAGCCAGACTCTTTGGTGCCGACCTCTCGATAGTCGATGAAGCCTTTGAATACCTTATCCCAGAGGTGGCAAAAGGTAAGAAAGGTCAATACTTCACCCCTAGGCACGTGATTGCCATGATGGTCCAAATGTTAGATCCCCGCCCCACAGAGTATATTCTCGACCCGGCGGCTGGTTCAGGAGGTTTTCTTATTGGAGCCATGAATTATGTTCAAAACAAATATTTCAAGAATAGTAAGCCTGACAAAAAAGACTATGCACAAAAGTATTTGTATGGTATCGATTTTGCCGACGAAACCGCCAAAGTTTCACGCGCGCTCATGTTGATTGCCGGTGACGGTCGCTCTCATCTATTCAAGCTCAACTCTCTCGATCCCAGGGAGTGGCAAGGAGAGCAAGAAGAAAAGATGCAAGCACGGGTAGAATTGCGCAAGCGTCTTGCCAAGCTCGATGATTATAATAATAACGAAGAAAATCAAAAGAATTTCAAACAATTTGCTTTCGATCTTCTCTTAACCAATCCACCCTTTGCTGGAGAACTCAAGGAACCAGGGCTTCTTCGCCAATACGAGTTCGGCAAAAAGAATGGTAAATTAGTCAACAAAATCGAACGCCACATTCTTTTTATCGAGCGCGCCCTCGAACTAGTTCGCCCCGGAGGTCGCTTAGGCATCGTTTTGCCTCAAGGAGTCTTTAATAATACCAACATGCAATATGTACGCGAGTGGTTGTTTGACAAAGCCAGGATTCTGGCAGTAGTAGGCTTGCACGTAAACACCTTTAAACCCCATACCGGCACCAAAACCAGTGTGCTTTTCCTCCAAAAATGGGGAGGGGAAGCAGGCGATCCACTCCCAGACTATCCCATCTTTATGGCAGTCTCACAGCGATCCGGCAAAGATAATTCTGGGCAGTACGTTTACAAAAAAGATTCAGTAGGGAAGTATATTTACGATCCCCACCACCACCGTGTCCTCGACCATGATCTAGATGAAATTGTCAGTAGATATCTGAAATTTATCACGAACATCTCAAATTAATGAACTACTCAATTATCCTCAAATCCCAACTTGAAAATAATCATCGTCTCGATGCTGAATATTACCAATCACAATATATGGAGATTAGGAATATTCTGTTAGATAAGTTCTCTGGAGTAAAACTAGAAAAGTTAATATCAGCACAAGTTGTCACTGGATCGACACCCACCCAACGAGACTGTCGAAATGATGGGACTGATATCCCTTTTATCAAAACCGATACAGTCAGGGAAGGGGTAGTCAATTTTGCCTTCGCTGATTATATGCCATTGAAGGCTAGTATAGAAAATTCAAAACCGAAAGCAAAAGATATCCTAGTCACAATCATTGGAGCGACGCAAGAAATTGTTGGTAGAGCTGCATTTGTATATGAAGATTATCCTGACATGAATATAAATCAAAATATTGCAAGAATTAGAACTGGAAATACACTCAATCCATATTTTCTAGAGGCATTTCTAAGAGGTAAATATGGTAGATATCAACTATGGCAACAAAGCAGACAAACTGAACAAGTGAACCTGAACTGTAGAGAAGTAGAACAAATAATTATTCCTCAATTTAACGAGGATATATATTTAGAAATTCAAAACTGAATTTGGTGATTTTAATCGATTTGAAACTTTAGGAGAATTAGTCGAAGAGATTTATCAACAAATTTATTACTACAACAACTTCCGAATCCACCGATCATTAAAAACCAATCCACATCAATTTAAAGTTAATTATTTATTAAACAAAACTGCACACAACCTGTCCTAAAAAAGGGGTACTTGACAAAATTTAATCTATACTCAGGCCTAGTGAATTTAACAGATTCTCTAAGTGAAATAGAGTCTAGTGTTTCACAAATCAGAAACATGGTTGAAAAAATAGAGCGAAATCAAAAATAAAATTCTTAATCCCACCCCAGACGCAGTAGCCTTGTCATTTAATGGCCTGCGAGGATGATCCTCGCAGGTGATTAGGAGCACAATATTGCGCGAACAATCAAGATAATTTACAATCAGCCCATGTGCTGGTCATTTGCAATCATCAATGGCAGGTTAGCAGAAGTCTACTTTGACATCACAAAGGACGGGCCAAAATTTCTCGGGCACTGCTATGTCAAAAGATCCGACTTAGGTACTACAGTAAAAAATATACCAACCTTCAAGGACTGTCCTTGTAGGGCTGATTAATCATGTATCATATAAACAATGAATAAAAATCTCTCCAAACTATTCCTAATCATTCTTCCCCTGATAATCGTCATTGTCTATGCCTATTTCTATACCACCCGCCGCTCCGCCGTAGTCCCACCGCCAGACATATCAACTTTTGAAGAATGCGCAGCCGCTGGCTACTATGCGCTCGACACTTCCGTGGTGCTAACTGCCAATTACCCGTACCTCACCGGTGGTGAGTCGATCACCGTCGAGGGGGCGCTCGTCCCGATCGAGATGGTCAGCGCCGACCGTTGGCAAATTTACGACGCGGTCGGGATCATCGCCGTCGACAAGATTATAAGAAAATAAAATTCCATCTCGGGATTTTAGATGAAGTTAAATCTTATTGTCAAAACCAAAGCGAGAGCTGAGAAAGTGGTCAAGCTCACCGACTCGGTCTACGAGGTCTCAGTCAAAGCTGCACCAATTGAAGGACATGCCAACCAAGCCG
>Ga0210015_1005618_pt1 | contig 10094 bp, 5 predicted proteins | sample CryGeymeta201522_FD_185471 | JGI IMG/M metagenome (GOLD analysis project Ga0210015, IMG submission 185471) | Groundwater microbial communities from Crystal Geyser aquifers in Utah, USA - Crystal Geyser metaG 2015-22 (SPAdes) (version 2) | ecosystem: Environmental > Aquatic > Deep subsurface >...
TTTCGGTTTGCTCTTGTTCGCCATCACTTCTTGAACAGAATCAAAAAGTTTCTTTGTGATAATCGGTTCATGCTTTCCGTCATACAATTCGCCGTTGTATTCAATCATTCCGAAATAGATTTTATTCTTGAGCATATACTGATAATTTGAGACGGAAAGCATTTTGCCTTTCTTGCCAACTAAGCCCAAGAAATTGATAATCTTTCGGATTTGAGCGAGGGGGTATTCGCCAGTTGCGTACATTTCAAAAGCCCGCTTGATATACTTTGCCTTTTCTTTGTCCACGGCGATACAGCGGGCGTTTTTGTCGTTCACATAGCCAAGTGGCGCCCAAGCGGGCCATATTCCATTTCGCAATTTTTGGCGAATACCCCTCTTTATATTTTCCGAAAGATTATCCACGTAGTATTTTGATTGCCCAAAAGCTATGGACAACATAAATTTTCCTTGCGGTGTCGGATCAAACCAAAAAGTGGGAAATTTTAGCGTGGTTATTTTTCCAGTATCTACAAGATAGATTATTCGTCCGCCGTCTATGCTATTTCTCGCCAATCTGTCGGGGTGCCACGCTAAAATTCCTTCGGCTTGATTTTTCTCTATGCTGGCTATCATTTCGTTAAAAATTTCTCTGCCCGGCTCTTTGGCGGTTTTGCTTTCCACAAATTCACGGACGATATTTAGCCCTTCTTTTTTCGCAAATTCTCGCAACTCAAACATTTGCGCCTCTATGGAAAGCACTTGTCGCTCTGGCTCGTCCGTGGATTTACGAGCATAGAGAAAAATCTTTTTGGTTTGTAAATTTATGTTGTCCATATTGTTTTGAAATTAGTTTTTGGGCAATCAAAGACAAGGTGAATTGCGAAGCAAGAGAGAGTGCCCTGGGACAAAAATACGCTCAACCTTTCGCTGAAAGCGAAAGAAAAAAGATTGGTTTGCAAAATTTCATTTTGCCAGAGCTTCGCTCTGCGAACTTCCGCATTGCCAACCGCACTTTGGTTTTGGATTTCAAAAATGCCTTCAAAATTGCGGAAAAATACCATGCCGAGGCGCGAAGCGCCGAGGCAACCAACCTTGATTTTTCGAAATGTGATTCTTGGCGGTGTTTTTTGGACGAAGTTCGAACATTCTTTGAGCAAAACCCCAACTAAGGAAGCCAGCCCCGCCACCGCTCGACAAGCTCGCCACACCGCAGAAAAATACTCTTTGCTCTTTTCATTTTGCGCGCGCCCGATTTCTTTTTCTTTTAATGAAAAGAGTATTTTTCTGCGGTGTTCTGCCTTCCAAGTATTCAGGCAGGTGGCGGGGCTGGTCTCATTTTGATTTCGCAAAGGAAAAGCGGAATTCCCCCCAAACCCCCCTTCCGCTTTTCCTTTGCTCAAACGGAACGGGAACGGAAGCAGTCGGGCAAAAATTCCTTCCCCCCAACCCCCTTCCTTTTTGCCCGCCTGCTTGGGCTTCGCCCCCAAAACTTTCGGGCGGGACTTAAAATTGGTGGTTAAGAATCAAAGCTATATTTTTGCTCTCGTTTTTGAAAGGCCTCTTTTCCTCCCTCAAGCACTTCGCAAACATGCTGACGAATACCTTTCCTAAATAATATAGCTTTTTCTTGGGCTTCCTGCAATTCAAAGGTATTCTCCAATGCACCGGAAACATACTCAAATTTATACTTCTTATTTTCGCGTCCTCTCTCCTGTCCATCTTGATTAGCTACGATTACCTCTTCGGCATCCGCACCAACTGCCAAATTGGGATTATGTGTAACAATAATAATTTGTCTGTGCTTCTTCTTTTTCTTCACAAAGGAAACAAGATCTTCATAAACTGACCTGTTATCTAAATCATCTTCGGGTTGGTCAAGAAGTATTGGCCACTCCTCGTTGCTTAAATCAATCAGAAGTCGCAAAAGGACAAGTCCCTTTTTGCCAGGAGACATTTTATCGAGCGGATCATTCTTGTAGGAAATTTTAAAATCCAAATCAAAATAGTCGTCCAAAACTTTCACAATAGCGTCTTTAGCCGATTTATTTTTGACGGTTTTTATCTTTCCATCAACTACAGCGTCAAAAACATCTGAAATGAAAGTTATATGGGTATTTGGATCATATTGGTATTCGTACTCATCTTTCCAAGCAACGCCGTTAATAATTCGTTTAATATCCTGCTTATTCAAACAGCTATTTATAACAACGTCGTTAAACCTTTGTTCGTTAAAACCAACCGAGACATTGAGAGAGATATCCTCAAAATTATTCTCATATTTTTTAAATTCATTTCTCGTTGTATCGTAAACGCCAAAAATGTTCTTATATATCTCAACTAGAGATTTCTTTTCTTTCTCATAATTGCCCTTTTTTGATTCAAGGCTTTTCTTTTCAAGAGCGATTTTATCTAGCTTTTTTTGTTCTTCCTTGACAGCGTCGTTCTTTTTTCTTAATTCGTCCTGCAGTTTAACTTTTGCCATGAACGGCACGAGGTCTTTCTTAATCTTCTCTAGCTCCTTTTTTCTAGCTTCAACTTTTGCGTCAATAGAGGTCGTGATTTTAGCCACGGAAGCAAGAAGATCCGTTTTGATTTTATTCAACCCATCAAATTCGCGCGTAAACTCGTCTTTGATCGTCTCGTTTCCAATATAAACAGCCTGCTCATCCCTCAATTCTTCCAAGCTCACTAATTGTTGCGTTATATTTTGCTTGAATACGGCAAGGCTCTTTTTATCTTCAGACAAAATCGCAATGCCAGTTGTCGCTTCCTTTTCTTTGCTCAAAAGCTGTTCATAGTCTTTGATTTCTTGTTCCGAAAGCCCAGATTTATTTTTAATTTCGTCTGCCTCTTTCTGTAATTGGACAAGATATTTTTTGATACCCTTTTCTTCTCCGAGTTGCTTAATGATTTCCTCGATTTCCGCAATTTCCTGTTTGAGTTGATATAAATTAGTAACGCTAACGGGGATTGATTTGGAAAAGCCCTTTATTTGCAAAAGATTGCTTTCGTATTTATCTCTTACGGCTTCATCCTGCAATAAAACATCTCTGACAAACTTATTCAGTGTTTCTCGGCTTTTAACATTTTTCTCCGAAAGTTTATTAAGATAATTTTGCGGTATGTATAAAATTTTTCTTTCGTTTTCATTAGTGTTACCCTCAACGCTTTTGAGATAGGTGCTTTCGCCGTCCGCCCACATAACTTCAAAATTAAAATCGGGCGAGTCATCAAAATTATATTGTGTAGCGGTGGGGTGATCGGCAAACCTATTTTCAACTTCCTGAGAGTCAATCGTCTTTGCCGTGTAGTACAATAATAAAGATTTTCCTGTTGATTTTCCGCCGATTATCGCTACAAGGTTATGGTTAATTTCGATAGCGTCAGCCGAAAAATTATCTTGACCAGTGTTATCAATAAACCGAACTTTATCAATGAGAAAATAAGATTTTTTTGCTTCCGGCTTTTCATAGCCAAAAGCAATTCTATCAACAGGTTCAAAAAGTATTTGCCTTAACCCTTCAAAAATTGTGTCCGCCTTGAGCCAAGTTATATCTTTTATAAGCGTGTCGTCTTTTTTGTATTGCTTGCCTAGGAAATTTTCACAATCATCAAAAGAATGACAGTCAGAGGTGGCAATTACTGGTTTCGGGATAGCTTTGATTGTTTTGTCCTCATAACGATCCGTTTTCAAAAAGTATTCCTGATCTTGTTTGCGTCCAAAGAAAAAATCACAATCTTTATCTACCTCATCAGACAACCCCATTTTTCTGGGGGATTGTGTATTTGCTCGTATGCCACCATTTCCATTTGAAGCCCCAACGATTAAATAAGGCTTATCATTTCCAAAAGTTTCTTTTAGGGCTTTTTTGAGCTTGTCCAAGGAGATACAGGCCTTATCGTAGCCCAAGGAAGATAAATCTTCTGGTGTACAGTGATAATGCGAACCATTGCTTTTGGTATTGGCAGTTTCCAGCTTTGAGAGAAATGTTTTTATGTCTTCAATTTTACATTTGTTGTCAAAAATCAAATGGATGTTAATTTCCTCGCTGTCCGTGTTAGTGCTTATATCAAGTCGAAACTCTATATTTGGAAAGAAAACCCTATCCTTAAAATTTTTATTGGATTTTATTTTCTCAATGAGTTTTACATAGCCATCAATAGAAAAATAATCGGCGATGCCAAAAACGGAAACATCAGAATCTTTAAGACAATCAACAAATTTATCCCAAACATCAACGCCGTCCTCGGCCTTATACTGGTCGGAAAGTTTTGTTTCGGGAGTATGGATTTGTAAATCCCACTTTCTCCAAACTGATCCTTTTGTAAGATAATTTGCCATAGTATTATTCCAAATCTAACTTCTCCCAATCGCTCCAATCGTTCTTTTCGCACTTATCCCAATTATACACTGATTTTTGATTTATTTTCCAGCCGTCGCTTTTTTCAATCACAATGCCCCCGAAAAGTTTTTTACCTTTTTGTTCTTTGATATATTCCTGTAATTTTTCAGCTTTTGCTTTTGTGTATGATCCGCCCTGCTGGTCGTTCATGTCTTTCGTTTCAAAAATTCCAAGTCGTCTGTCAGCTAATTGCACAAGATAATCGGGGTAAAAAGTATGGATAACTCCTGCTGGATACTCGTATTTAATGCCGAAATAATCCTGTTTATTTTCGCCGTTTTTCCACCACCAAACTATTTTGTCGCTGTTCTCGGCTAAAAACTTTTCAAAATTCTTTTCGGGCGTAAAACGGCCTATACTTAAATAGCATGGTTCATAAACATATTTTTTATAATCCGCGCGCTCATCGGCATATTGATTAAAAAAGCTATCTTTGGCAATTTCAAAATCGTACCATTGCTCGCTTTCTTCAACTTTTTTCAAGATTTCTTTCTCCCGCACTGTTTTATATTTTTCAATCGCACTCGCCAAAATTTCCTCAAACTTTTTTCTGTTGCCGTTATGCGCAAAAATCATCTGCACGATTATTATTTCTTCCGGCCACGCTTTTGCGCCGAGATATTTTCTAAACCACGAGTAAATCGCCGTTTTCACGGCAGGCACAGACCTTTTGACATTCTTAAATGAGCCGAGATGATTTTTGATTATCTGTTCAAACAACGCCTGCAAATCGTTTCCGGCGATTGTCAGCCGAGCGCGCGCTTCGGAATCAATTTTGCCCTCAATTTCGTCAAAACTTTTTCCCTCAATTTTGGCGTTGACGATAATATCTTGCTGATATTTTTTGACATCAAGTACCACGCCTTGCTTTTCAAGTTTTTCAACATTTTGAGCAAACAAGGTATGATCGTCCTTCAAGCCAAAATACTCGCACGCAGTTTTTTCAAACACCGGCGAAAAACTGGAAGTAATGTCGCCGTAATCGGCGCGCGACTTGTAATAAGAAGTCAGTTTAATGTCCTTGTAGTCCGTTTTTCTTGTCGCTTTGAGGTGCTTGATGATATTCGGATTATATTCTTCTTTTTTGACGATTATGCTTTGGACATTTGTAAAAATATAGCCGCGATTCAAGTCCTCATTCGCGTAATGCTTTTGCTCCGGCATGCGCAAAATGCGTCCGACAGTTTGGATTTCAAAGGTTTCGCTGTGCGATTCTCTAAACTTTACTAAAATATGAGCGCGCGGACAATCCCAGCCGGTATCAATCGCTTGCTTGAATATCAAAAACTCAATTTTATTATCGGGTGCGGCAATGTCGTCTAAATCTTCCGACTTTTTATCCGCCGTCCACTCGGCAAGTTTGCCGTTTTTTTCCGTAATTTCTTTATTCGCAAAAAATCTTTTTACCGCTTTCTTTTTGTCATCGCCGGCGTCCGCGTTTGGTATCTGTATCAAAACGAGAGGATTGATAATTGATTGATTGGCTTCAAAAAGTTTTTTGATTGCCAATCGCTTTTTATATGCCGTTTCCAAAACCAGCTCCTGCGAATCAACCTCGTTGTCGGTTATTTCGTCAATTTTTTCATTGATAATCAACTCTTTTTTAATCATTCCTTCGTCAATGACTTCCTTTGGCTCAACAAAAACAAAACCGGCCGTTCCGCGCGCCAAATCCCTCGGATCGGGTTTTATTTTCGGCGTTGCGCTCATTTCCAAAATCACATCGGCGTTGATTTCGTCCCGCAGTTCGTTGGTTCTTTCGGCAGTCGCGCCGATATGGCTTTCATCAATAATCAAAATAACTTTTCGCTGTTCTCTTGTTTTTGCCAGCACATCTCGGAAATTCAATTTTTCGCCGTCTTTCATCAAAACATTTTTCCAGTCGCTGGTTTCTCGGTCTTTGCTCCGCAATTTTTCCCAATTTACCACGACAACCTCGTTGCGGACAACCCGCTCGCGTCCGCCGGTAAATTCTTCCTCAACCAGCGAAACTCTCGGCGCGCCGCCAAAAACCCGCTCCAAACTATGCTTGCTCTGCAAATGTAAATCGCCCTTGCCGATACTCACCCAAACAAAACATAAATCCGTTTCCGGCAATTCTCTGATTATTTCTTCAATAAATTTTGCGGTCATCAAAGTTTTTCCGCTTCCGGTGGGGGCTTGAAAAACGCAAACCTTTTTCTGCTCATTTTTTGAAAGAAGCGTTTTGAAAACGGCAATAAGCTCGCCGACCGCCTTTTCCTGATATTGTTTCAAGTTAATATTCATAAATTTGTTCATAAATATCTAATATCTTTTGCGGGATCGGCTCTAAACTTACGCCTTGCCAATCCGCAAAATCGTTTTTATCCAAACCCAACGGATCAAACGTAAAGCAATACAAAATCTTTTCGCCTTTCATTTTATCCATTTCCTTTTTTAATTGCTCCAAGCCGTCTTGTTCCAAAGCGTAATATACGGCCATTATCCGTCCGTTTTGTTCAAAAATATGATAATCGGGTTTAGCTTTCACTTCGTCAAAAATTCCTTCTCGCAAACAAAGCATTTCCGTGCATTCGCGAGTAATGCGTATTTTCAATTCATCTCGGCTGATAGAATTTTTTACAAACGCAGTTTTGAAGTATTTTATTCCCGCTTTAGCCTTTTTTAATCTGGGGTATAAATATTCATCAATAATTTTACCATTTCCGTTTTCCTTGTTATAGGTACATAAAATAAATTTTCTATTGCCTCCGTCATCATCATTAACCAATGCTGTGGCAACGCCTGTCGTACCCGAACCGGCGAAAAAATCCAAAATTATAGATTCTTTATTTGGATATAATTTTATGATTCTTTTCAACAAAGAAACTGGTTTTTGGGATAAAAAATTAACATACTCATCAGAGCCACCTTGCAAAGGTTTGATTTCCTCATCTACCCATAAATCAGAAAGTAATCTACCCTCTGTTTCAGATAAATATTTTTTAAGCCGATATTGACCGCCTTTTGTTTTATAAATACGACCATCTTTCCAAAACTGCTCCAATGTTTCTTTTTTATACAACCACTGATCTGTAACTCCGTGAAATTCAAATGACTTTCTTTTGGCGTTCCTTTGTGTACCGCCAGCAACTAACGCAACGGTTTGATAAGGCCCTTTGCCATTATCATCATCGTGGTTAAAAGATTTTTTATAATTCTCTGTTAATGCTCCCGCGAATTTATTGAGATTTATATTTGAAATATTTTTTGCATAAAAAATTAAATATTCATGTTGATTTCCGAGCGTACTTGCTTGTGCCTTTGGGCTATTCGTTTTTTTCCATGTAATAATATTGATAAAATTTTCTTCGCCAAAAATTTCATTCATCAATAATTTTAATTGCGCTAATTCAATAGAATCAATGGAAATAAGCATAACGCCTTCTTCTTTCAATAAATTTTTTGCCAAACGCAAACGCTTGCTCATAAACGAGAGCCATTTGCTATGACGATAAACATCTTCTCTATCTACATAGTTGTCGTTATAAACAAAATCTCTATTTCCCGTGTTATACGGCGGATCAATGTAGATGACATCAATCTTTCCTTGGTGAGTGTAGTTCAAAACAGAGAGCGCGTGATAATTGTCGCCTTCAATCAAAATGTTGATCGGCTTAGCCGGATCGGTTTTGATTTCTTTTCCTTTAACTTCTTTCAAAACCGGCAAGGCGTTTTCCGATTCCTTTTCAAATTGCTCTTTGGTTTTTTCCTCGTCCCAAATCAATCCGTATTTTTTACGGGATTCCAGCTTCTCAATAACTTTGAGCAAGTCGTCTTTTTCAAGTTTTGAATAATCTTTTGCCATAAATCTACTTTATTAAATCATCAACGCCAACTTCAAGCGCCTTGGCGATCTTGGTTAGCGTTTCAATGGTTGGGTTTGTATTTACTCCGTTTTCAACCTTAACAATGGTGTTAAGTGATAAATCGGCAAGGCGGGCAATCTTTTCGAGAGATAGCCCCTTTTTAGCCCGCAGTTTCTTTAAGTTTTCAGCAATTTTATTATTTGACATATCTTTTCTAATTGTATAACATTATAGTATATAGAATATAATATAAAGGTTTCTTTCTTGATACTATAATGATAACTAATTTAAACAATTTTGTAAATGAATCTTTAGGGAGTTCATTTGAAATAACGCGCGCACGGGTGGGTGGGGCAAGCGTTATTCCTCTTTTGTCTTCTCTTTTGTTTTCTGTCCCGCCGTCCCGCCCGAAAGTTTTGGGGGCGAAGCCCAAGCAGGCGGGCAAAAAGGAAGGGGGTTGGGGGGAAGGAATTTTTGCCCGACTGCTTCCGTTCCCGTTCCGTTTGAGCAAAGGAAAAGCGGAAGGGGGGTTTGGGGGGAATTCCGCTTTTCCTTTGCGAAATCAAAATGAGACCAGCCCCGCCACCTGCCTGAATACTTGGAAGGCAGAACACCGCAGAAAAATACTCTTTTCATTAAAAGAAAAAGAAATCGGGCGCGCGCAAAATGAAAAGAGCAAAGAGTATTTTTCTGCGGTGTGGCGAGCTTGTCGAGCGGTGGCGGGGCTGGCTTCCTTAGTTGGGGTTTTGCTCAAAGAATGTTCGAACTTCGTCCAAAAAACACCGCCAAGAATCACATTTCGAAAAATCAAGGTTGGTTGCCTCGGCGCTTCGCGCCTCGGCATGGTATTTTTCCGCAATTTTGAAGGCATTTTTGAAATCCAAAACCAAAGTGCGGTTGGCAATGCGGAAGTTCGCAGAGCGAAGCTCTGGCAAAATGAAATTTTGCAAACCAATCTTTTTTCTTTCGCTTTCAGCGAAAGGTTGAGCGTATTTTTGTCCCAGGGCACTCTCTCTTGCTTCGCAATTCACCTTGTCTTTGATTGCCCAAAAACTAATTTCAAAACAATATGGACAACATAAATTTACAAACCAAAAAGATTTTTCTCTATGCTCGTAAATCCACGGACGAGCCAGAGCGACAAGTGCTTTCCATAGAGGCGCAAATGTTTGAGTTGCGAGAATTTGCGAAAAAAGAAGGGCTAAATATCGTCCGTGAATTTGTGGAAAGCAAAACCGCCAAAGAGCCGGGCAGAGAAATTTTTAACGAAATGATAGCCAGCATAGAGAAAAATCAAGCCGAAGGAATTTTAGCGTGGCACCCCGACAGATTGGCGAGAAATAGCATAGACGGCGGACGAATAATCTATCTTGTAGATACTGGAAAAATAACCACGCTAAAATTTCCCACTTTTTGGTTTGATCCGACACCGCAAGGAAAATTTATGTTGTCCATAGCTTTTGGGCAATCAAAATACTACGTGGATAATCTTTCGGAAAATATAAAGAGGGGTATTCGCCAAAAATTGCGAAATGGAATATGGCCCGCTTGGGCGCCACTTGGCTATGTGAACGACAAAAACGCCCGCTGTATCGCCGTGGACAAAGAAAAGGCAAAGTATATCAAGCGGGCTTTTGAAATGTACGCAACTGGCGAATACCCCCTCGCTCAAATCCGAAAGATTATCAATTTCTTGGGCTTAGTTGGCAAGAAAGGCAAAATGCTTTCCGTCTCAAATTATCAGTATATGCTCAAGAATAAAATCTATTTCGGAATGATTGAATACAACGGCGAATTGTATGACGGAAAGCATGAACCGATTATCACAAAGAAACTTTTTGATTCTGTTCAAGAAGTGATGGCGAACAAGAGCAAACCGAAA
>Ga0210015_1005624_pt1 | contig 10090 bp, 8 predicted proteins | sample CryGeymeta201522_FD_185471 | JGI IMG/M metagenome (GOLD analysis project Ga0210015, IMG submission 185471) | Groundwater microbial communities from Crystal Geyser aquifers in Utah, USA - Crystal Geyser metaG 2015-22 (SPAdes) (version 2) | ecosystem: Environmental > Aquatic > Deep subsurface >...
GCCGCGTCTCTGGAGATAACGATCAATACCGTAGAAAAGCATTTGAAGAATATTTATAGGAAGTTGGGGGTATCTTCCAGGTCTGAAGCAATTTGTTGGTGGCTGGAAAAAGGTACGGATTTCCGTACTTGAAATTTAAAGCCAAAAGTGTCATACTGTTTCACATGTAAGCGTGTTGCGCGCCTGCCATACAAGGAGGTATCTGCATGATGATGGATGACCATTTCACTGTCCAAACCGAATCCCTGACCAAGGATTATGGGGATGGGACTTCAGTTCGCGCGCTGGAGGATGTCTCTTTTTCCATCGCCCAGGCTGAGTTCATTGCCATCGAAGGTCCTTCCGGGTCGGGGAAATCCACCCTGCTCAACCTGATCGGTACGCTGGATAACCCCACTTCGGGACGCGTGGTCATAGACGGGGTGGACACCGGCACACTGAAAGGGGACGCCCTGGCCGATTTCCGCCGCGAGAAGATCGGGTTTGTCTTCCAATTGTTCAACCTGGCGCCCACGCTCAATGCCCTGGAAAACGTGATGCTGCCGCTGTTGCCCTACCAGCGCAAGTTGGGTTTCAAGTTGGAAGCCCGGGCGCGTGAACTGCTCACGCGCATGGGACTTGAGGAGCGCTTGCATCACCTGCCGGGCCAGCTCTCCGGCGGGGAACAGCAGAGGGTGGCAATCGCGCGGGCGTTGGTCAATTCCCCGCGCCTGATCCTGGCGGATGAGCCGACCGGCAACCTGGATACGAAAATCGGGGAGGAGATTGTGCGGCTCCTGCGCCAACTGAATCAGGAGCAGGGACTTACAGTCGTGCTGGTAACGCACGATGCCGCGGTGGCTTCTCAAGCGGATAGAACTGTGTACATGAAGGATGGGCGGCTGCTGGAACAGGGAACCTGACGCCATGCCTGATGCTCTCGCGCCCTATTCTTTGACCTTCGCGCGGATCGCGCTCGGACTGATCTTCGCCGCCTCGAGCCTTGGAAAGCTTCGTGATTTTTCCGCATTTGAACAGGCGGTTGAGAACTTCCGGGTTTTACCCCGGCAACTTGTCCGCGCTTGCGCGTATATTTTTCTGGGAGGCGAGGTTGCGGTCGTTGGGTTGATGTTTCCAGGAGGCAAACTCTTTCTAATGCTCGGTTTCCTCTTGGCGATCCTTCTCCTGTCCGTTTTTTGTATCGCCCTCCTCGCAGTCCTGGTCAGAAGACTCCGCGTTCCGTGCAATTGTTTTGGTTCGTCGCAGAAACCAGCCTCTCCGGCTGATCTCTGGAGAAACGTTGGCTTCCTCGCCTGTGCTTTTCTAGGAGTCGCCTCCCTTACAGCGCTGACGGATGCGACACTGATAATGAGCCTGGGCGAAGCAGGGTTGCTGGGGATGATGGCGGTTGTGTTTGTGGCTCTCTCAGTTCACCTGGGTGAGATGATCGAAGCGTTCCGTATTTCGTGACGGGAGCGAAACAATGGAAACAATTCTAATCATCAGCTCGATCTTGCTTTGGGTAGCAGTACTCCTCAACCTGCTGCTGACGCTTGGCTTGGCACGGCGGATACGCTCTGCCTTCCCGAGGATGGAGTCCCTCAAAGCCGGGCAAAAGGCGCCAGGTTTCAGCGCGCAGACCCTGCAAGGCAAAACAATAACCCTGACTGATTATGAGGGCAAGGCAACCGCGTTCATCTTTGTATCGCCCGACTGTAAACCATGCCGTGAAGAACTTCCCAGGATTCAGAGGGTATGGCTCGATGCCAGACAATTCGGGACCGAACTCGTCCTGGTGAGTGACGCCGATGAAGAAAAGACGCGCCCCCTTATTGACGGGCTGGCAGATGGTTTGCCGGTCCTGGTTGCGCCTCGAGATCACAACCCCTTTTTCACCGATTACAAGGCGATGGGTACGCCATCCTACTGCCTGATAGATGCCCAAGGCAGAGTACAGGCGGCAGGAATGGGTGTATCCGAACTGGTGGAGAAATTTGAGGCGCTCTCTCAAGTAGCGAAAGGAGGTGATGGAATGTAGGTGAAGAAAACTAAAATTGACGTATCGTATCGTTCGATTTAGAAAGTTCCTGGAAAGGAGGAACCCAAAATGTTAAAAGAATACCTCTCGGAGGCAGTATCCCTGCTGACTGAGGCCGTGTTGGGAAAGCCAGTACGAGCGCAGGCAGGATGTGGGAGACCAGTCTCCCAAGCAAGTTACACGGTCTATGGTAATTGTTTCAGCTGCGGCGTAATGAAGATGGCCCGTGGCTATGTCTGGCTCCATCCTTATTGTCGGAGCTGGGTTGATTGCGTAATCTGTTAGTGGTGGGAATATCCGTACCACTCTTCAGTTGTGCTCAAAGCGATGGATCAGAGTTCCATCGCTTTGAGCCTTCGAGTAGGTGAATCATGCGGTTGATCAAGATTTTTCCGGGTCAGAGGTTCTCCCGCCAGTTCCTGCTGGCGGCGGGTCTATTTTGCATTGGCGCAGGGATGCTCCTGGTTGCATCTGCATCCCAAACCACGCTGATTGTTGCGGAGCGCGAACTGGGCCAGTACTGGCGCACCACCTATGACATTCTGGTGCGGCCGAAGGGCGCCCGCGCCCCAATTGAAGAGAAATACGGCCTGGTGGAGGCCAACCACCTCTCGGGCAGCCGGGGCGGGATCACCTTTGAGCAATACGAGTCCATTAAAGCCATCCCAGGCGTCGAAATAGCGGCGCCGATTGCCATGCTTGGCTACCTGGAGGGGGCAGCCCCTACTGAGGAGATGAGGATTCCACCCCGCCCCGGGGTCTATCGTTTCGACGAGATGACCACCCTGGATGACGGTGCCCGCGCTTACGCCGTCCCCGGGTTCCCGAAGCGTTGGTATTATTCCTTTGACCTGAATCCCGGGGAACTGACACCTGATGATTTTAAGTCGGCTCTCGAGATTGAAAATCTTTATATGGTTTCGCCTGAAGACTTTCCTGACTTTCCTGAAGTCGTTGTGAATGGTTTTGTTGTATTTCAATTTTTAATAGCCGGGATCGATCCCGCTCAAGAAGCGGCCTTGATGAGGCTGGACCGAACAATAGTGAAAGGGCGCTATCTGCGAGGCGATGAAACTTTGAAGTCGCCATACAGAGTTGAAGTCACAAATCCCGAAGCGCCAGACAATCCAGAACCCAAGGTACTTGAAGGCGCGATAAACTTACCCATTCTGATCAACTCAACCAACTATGTTAGCGTGACTGATCATACCGAACTTAAGCGCGTAAACCTGCCCCCGGAAGTAAGTACCGTAGAAAATATCCTGGCGCGCGGGGGCATTGACTATCTGGACAGCCTGCCCACAGAGACGCTGTCCGTCACACAAGCGGACAACAGGCGGCTGTATCCGCAAATGATTGAGGCCCTCCTCCTCAATTCCCAGGAATGGGGGCTAGCAGGATTGGGGGCATCCAGCAATCCCAGCTCACTGGCGTACCAGGAGAGCGCCACTCCCTTCCCATACCAGGGGCTGGCCCTGGCGATTGAAGAACCCCGTCTCGGCCAGGATGGCTGGCCCCAATACCGGGTCTCGGAGGCGGTCGAATTCAACGTTTTCTTTTTTTGGGATATCAAAGGTGTCTTTAACATTGAAGGCCTGCCCAAGCCGGCGGATGTCAGCCGCGTGCCGCTGGAGACCTACTTCCCGCCCATCGCCATCTTGCGCTACGATGAACAAGGCAACCCCGTGAACCCGCCCCGCGAGCTGCGCCCCACCCTGAATCCCGCTGGCTATATCCAGCCCCCGCCCCTGCTCTTGACCACCCTGGAGGCCGCACGAGCCTTGCGCGGAGATGCCTCTATCAGCGCCATCCGCGTGCGCGTCGCGCTCGAAGGGTGCCCGCCTGAACAACCCGAAACCTGTACCCTGACCGACGCCGCCCAGCGCAAGATCGAAGCCATCGCCATCGAAATCGCAAAACAAACCGGCTTGGATGTGGACATCATGGTCGGTTCCTCCCCGACCCGCGTGCTGGTCCACGTTCCCGGCATTGGCTACGTGGAAGAGCAATGGATTCAAAAGGGAGTCAACCTGGTCTACAAGCAAGGCATCCAGACCGGCAACTGGCTGTTGCTGGGAACGCTGTTAATCGCAGGCGCGCTGTTCACGCTTGACATGGCTTGGGCAGAGGTGGTCTCCCGTCGTCGAGTCATCGCCTTGCAAAAAGCATTGGGCTGGCGCTCACGCACGGTGTTCAGGCAAATCGTCGGCCAGGTGATGATTATCGGCGCAATTGCAACGATGGCAGGCATATTGATCGCTCTGGTTTTGATACGCTGGTTGAAATGGGAGTCGGTTCCTTTGAACTTGTTGATAGGTCTTCCATTGATAGTCATAGGGTTATGTGGCTTTGGCAGCCTGCTCCCTGCCTGGTCAGCCAGCCGCGTGCCGCCAATCCTCGAGCTTCAGCGTGGAGGCGTGCGCTACCAGCGTAAGCGCACAAATGCTGTTTCGAGTCTATGGAGGTATGCGTGGAACGAACTCAAGCGGCGAAGTGTGCGGTCTATCTTGACCGGGCTTGGCTCGGCTCTTTCCGCCGCCTTGTTGACATTGCTCCTGGGAGTGACTCTCCAACAACGCGGCATGTTGGGCGGAACCTTGCTGGGTGAATTCATTCTGGTGAACGTGGAAAGTTATCATTATGCCATCGTTGCCATCGGGCTGGGTCTGGCATTCCTCTCGACTTTCAACGGGTTGTTGGGAAGCATTCTTGAGCGCCGACGTGAGATCGGTGTCCTAAAGGCAATCGGTTGGCGCACTGCTTCAATCGCGCGTCTATTCATTGCGCAGGGATTACTGCTTGGCATGGTTGGAGGTTCTTTTGGCACATTGGCGGGCAGTCTTGCATTTCTGTATTTCTACAAATCTGCCTCGCCTGGCTTGGCTTTGGTAATCCTGCTTGGCATGAGCCTGCCCGGTCTGGTAGGGGCGCTGGCGGCGCTTTATCCGGCGCGCCTGGCGGCTAAAACCCCGCCCGCAGAAGCGGTCAGGTATGAGTGATTGGTTGAAAAAATACCCATGAACACAACATTACTAATCCTGCTAACCTCCACTCTCATACTATTTGTCCTCGTTCGAACATTCTTGTTTCTCGTCCAGGTGGAAGGATGGAGCATGTACCCCGCCTACCATCATGGAGATCGCTTGCTCGCCCTGCGTTTCTATCCACATCATTGGTTACGTCGAGGTCAGGTCGTGGTCTGGAATCTCCCCCCGAAATTGGCTTGGTCTTTCAATCCCAATCCTGGCGTATCCAAAATGTATATCAAGCGTATCATAGGCTTGCCGGGTGACGAGGTTGCGGCGCACGTTGCACAATTGCATGATCCGCTTGAAGGAGAAATGTTGATAGATGAGGCAAAACAGGATTTGAAAAGTTGGCATATTCCGGAAGAGCACTGTTTTATTAAAGGGGATTCGCTTGGTTTTGATTCGACTACGTTTGGTCCGCTTCCCCTCCATTGCATACGCGGTGTAATACTGGCAAGGTTGAGGCGGGTACAGGATACTCTCCAAACCCATACACTGACAAATATTCCGGGCAAATAGAAGAGGCTGACAAACTATAATGCTTTCCCGACTAAAGGACGCGGATAAATTTGGAAAAACTCTGATAAGAATGCTGAGGATGATTTTGCAGGCTCATCCTCCAACTTTTCTCGGCTTGATCCTGCTGACGGCCCTCCAGGCGTTAACTCCGCTTGCCAGCGCCTGGGTCACGAAACTTCTGTTTGATCTCCTTGCCCTGGTATTGCAAGGGAATCCATCGGTTGATCTATGGAGCGACCTAATTTTCCTCTTGCTCGTTCAAGGTGCGATATTCATCATCGGGCAGGTTTGTGTTTCGTCCACCATGTATCTAAACAATGAACTCGGACGAAAACTGGCTGTGTTGACCGAAACATCGGTCTACAGAAAGATCAGCAGTTTTTCCGGTATTGGGTATTTTGAGAACCCTGAATTTTACGATACCATTCGTTTGGCAAGCCAGGCGGCGCAGTTTGGTCCGCTTCAAAGCCTTGGTATTCTGACTGGTTTGTTTCAAAGCATCATCACAATTTTTACCTTCCTGGCTTTGTTGTTGGCATTTAACCCTTTTCTGGCAATGTTGGTCTTTTTAGCGGCGCTGCCCCAACTATGGCTGCAGTTGAAATTCAGCCGTCAGCGTTATGGTTTGGCTTTCGATCTGAGCCCCGATGAACGGCGCACATTTTACATAAGTTACCTGCTGTCTGCTGTTGAGACAGCCAAGGAGATCCGTCTGTTTGGGCTGGCGGAATATTTGCTCGATAATTTGCGAGCTCTATACCACAAGATCCACCAGGCGCGGCGACGGCAGGAACTCCATGAATTGCAATGGAAACTGGCGCTTGAAACTCTTTCGTCATCCACCTTTGCCGTTGCTTTTGGAGTTGTGGCAATACAGGCATTTGCAAAACGAATGAGCCTTGGCGATATTACGTTATACATCAACGCGATGAGAAGTTTGCAAGAAGGATTATCTTCGATGTTTTCAGCCATTGCTGGTATCAACGAACAGATTTTATTCTTCACCGAGTATGACCGCTTGATGGAGCTCCCCCAGCCAATACCAATCAATCATTCATCGCGCCCGGTACCCAAACTATCTCACGGTATCGAATTTCGTAAGGTTTCTTTTCGATATGGTGAAAATCAATCCTGGGTTCTACACAACCTCAACTTGTTTATCCCTGCCAACAAAACACTGGCATTGGTTGGCTCGAACGGCGCAGGCAAGACAACCCTGGTGAAACTCCTCGCCCGGTTATACGATCCCACCGAGGGCGAAATCCTGTGGGATGGGGTTGACATCCGTGAGTTTGATACGGATGAATTGCGGCGCAATATCGGTATGATTCTTCAGGATTTTGTACGGTATGCGTTTACCGCACAGGAGAATATTGGATTTGGGCAAATTTCCCGGATCAGTGACCTAGCCCGCATCAAACGTTCCGCCGAAATAGCCGGTATTCACCCAATGATCGAGAACCTTCCACACGGTTATCAAACCTTACTCAGCCACGCTTTTGGCGAGAATGGCAGTGGAGCAGACCTGTCCGGCGGCGAATGGCAGAAGATTGCCCTGGCACGCCTTTTCATGCGTCAGGCGGACATGCTTATTCTGGATGAACCCACCGCCGCGTTGGATGCCCAGGCTGAGTATGAGATTTATAACCGCTTCACAGAACTTGTCGAAGGACGGGCTTGCCTGTTGATCTCTCATCGCTTCAGCACAGTGCGTATGGCGGATATGGTTGCTGTGCTTGAGAATGGCTCCATCAGTGAATATGGCATTCACAATGATCTTCTCGCACGCGGGGGTGCTTATGCCAGGTTGTATCATATGCAGGCAGACAGGTACCGTGTTTCGTGAAAGGAGCAAGGCAATGGAGACAACGCTGGTTGTGAGTTCGATCTTGCTTTGGATAGTGGCGCTGCTCAATATTTTGTTGACGCTTGGCTTGGCGCGGCGGATACGTTCCGCCTTCCCGAGGATGGAGTCTCTCAAAGCCGGGCAAAAGGCGCCCGGTTTCAGCGCGCAGACCCTGCAAGGCAAAGTTGTAACGCTGAATGATTATGAGGGCAAGGCAACAGCGTTCATCTTTGTATCGCCCGACTGTAAGCCATGCCGTGAAGAACTTCCCGGGATTCAGAGGGTATGGCTCGATGCCAGACAATTCGGGACCGAACTCGTCCTGGTGAGCGATGCCGATGAAGAAAAGACTCGCCCCCTTATTGACGGGCTGGCAGATGGTTTGCCAGTCCTGGTCGCGCCTCGAGAACACAACCCCTTTTTCACCGATTATAAGGCGATGGGTACGCCATCCTACTGCCTGATAGATGCCCAAGGCAGAGTACAGGCGGCAGGAATGGGTGTATCCGAACTGGTGGAGAAATTTGAGGCGCTCTCTCAAACAGCGAAAGGAGGTGATGGAATGTAAGGTGAAGGAGACTAAAATTGACGTATCGTATCGGTCGCTTTAGAAAGTTCCTGGAAAGGAGGAACCCAAAATGTTGAAAGAATACCTATCGGAAGCAGTATCCCTGCTGGCCGAGGCGGTGTTGGGAAAGCCAATCTCTGCTAGCGCAGCCTGCGCGGATAACCCAGCCTGCCACTATCTTTATACATTCCATGGTCTTTGCGATCATGTGGTGTTGAGAAATGGACAAAGACGAGAGTATACAATTGCTGGGGATCGCAGGTGTATTGTAGCGCAGGATGTACATATTGCGGTTTCTAATATACCAGCGCCCCTAAGGCCTATTCTCTAGTGGCTGAGGCAGGCAATGTCGAGTTGAAATGAAATGACGAAAATCACTGCCTCAGTTATAGGATTGAATTATCATGAGTGTAAAATTATCCTTCTTTAACCGTACTCGTGCGACCTTGCTTTTTATGGGATTATTCTTGTTGAGTTTGGGCGGGCTGATGATAGTGGCCGCGTCACAGACTACAATCTATTACGTTGATCGGGATCTTGATAATTACTGGCGGACCACTTATGATATCCTCATTCGGCCTGCTGATTCTGTTTCGCCAATCGAAGAAAAATATGGCATTGTGGAGGCCAATCATCTTTCCGGGATATATGGCGGGATCACATTCGAGCAATACGAGCTGATCAAATCTATTCCTGGAGTCGAAGTCGCGGCGCCAATTTCGATGATTGGTTATGTTGCAGGAGCCGCTGAGGGAAACGAACTCACAATTCCATCTGAGCCTGGTGTATATACCCTGGAAACGACGCTCACAGCAAACGATGGATATTACGAGTACACTGTTCCGGGCGCTGTTTTTTCTCCTCCCGGTTATTATTTTCGGCTCTTTGGCGATCAAGGATCATCAAACGATGGAAGTCCATCCCAGAAGGATAATATTATTGTTATTTCGCAATCAAGAGCGGTCAATAGATATCTTTCCTTTATTTTTTTGATTGCGGGAATTGACCCGGATCAAGAAGCGGCGCTGGTGGGATTGGACAAGGCTGTCACCGCAGGAAGTTACCTGACGAACGATGCAGTGCCGGTCCAGGACGTTTCATCGCAAATCATAGATGTCAATCCCAACTTGGATAAAGAATTCTCGACACTGTACGTCGAATTGCCCATTCTCATCAACTCTCATCCTTACGTTGACCTTGTCCAAACCGCCCAGTTGAAACGCGTAAAGTTACCTCCTGAAATATCGACTCTGGAAGGTATCCTCGACCATGGAGGTAATGAGTTTCTTACATCGTTGCCTGCTGAAGTGCTGGCAACGACCAGGACTGATAGCGACATTGCTTACCAGCGGATGTTGGAATTCATCGCTCCAGAATTGTTCGGTATAAATGTCTTGTATAGTGAGGGAGGGTTGGGGTCAACGCACACCATCGCGATTCCCGGGCCAATACAGTATGAGGAAATCCAACCTGAAATTGACTTCAATGGGCTGATTCTGGGTGTTCGCCTTCCAGAAAATTCCACCGAACTGGGTTTGCCTGCCTACCGTAATTCAGTGGGAATGACTTCCCTGAATATGACCGGCTGGTGGGATCCCAAAGGTATCCTCGATATCGAAAAACTGCATCCCCTGTCTGATGTCAATCGGGTGCCCCTGGAAACTTATTTTCCTCCAGTGGCAATTTTACGCTTCGATGAACAGGGCCAACCTGTTGACCCCCCAATGTCATTAAAACCTTTATATAGCCCGTATGGCTATATTCAATCTCCACCGCTTCTTCTTACAAGTATCGAAGGAGCGCGAACATTGCTTGGCGAAAATGCAATTAGCGCCGTCCGTGTACGAGTCGGTGATCTTGATGAACTTACGCCTGCATCCCAACGCAAAATAGAGACGGTCGCGTTGACCATTGCCAAATTGACCGGCCTAAGAGTGGATATTATGGTGGGGTCATCCCCCACGCGTGTATTGGCCAAGGTACCTGGTGTTGGCTACGTCGAGGAGCAGTGGATTCAAAAGGGAGTGAACTTGGTCTACAAGCAAGGCATCCAGACTGGCAACTGGTTGTTACTGGAGACTTTATTGCTGGCAGGCGGGCTGTTTACTCTG
>Ga0210015_1005640_pt1 | contig 10070 bp, 12 predicted proteins | sample CryGeymeta201522_FD_185471 | JGI IMG/M metagenome (GOLD analysis project Ga0210015, IMG submission 185471) | Groundwater microbial communities from Crystal Geyser aquifers in Utah, USA - Crystal Geyser metaG 2015-22 (SPAdes) (version 2) | ecosystem: Environmental > Aquatic > Deep subsurface >...
CCCGCTTGCGAACCTTCGCGCGGCTTCCACACGACGAGATAGACGGCGGGCGCGCTGAAGAATAACTGGTGCGTGGGGCGGTACACCCGCTGTCCGCCAAAGTCCCAGGCGTTGAGGGTGATGGAGGTTTGGGTTTCGGTGGTGACGTTGAAGGATTGAATTTCTATGCCGTGGGTGGAGTCGTGGGGTTGGAAGGGTTTGTCGAGTAAGGAGTCTAGCAAGCAGGTTTTGCCTACTTCACCTTCGCCGATGAGGATGAGTTTGGCTTCATTGAGAGTGATTTGTGATTCGGCTTTTGCGCGCAGATAAGCCATGACAGCAGGCAAACCTTGTTTATAGGCTTCTGCGAGTTCAGGATTGAGGGGGTTATCGTCGAGATAGAGATATTTTAAATGCTCAAGTTGGGCGAGAGAGGGTGGAAGGTCTGAAATAAAATTCCCTTTGAGTGTAAGTTCTGTTAACTCGTTAAGTTCTCCGATCCAATTTGGTATAACCACGAGTCCACACTCTGAAGATCTAATACTTGAGAGACTCTTCAACGCACGAATCCAATTTGAAAACTGTGCAAAATTATCAATCCAAAGTGCCTCTAGATTTTTTAATTTATACATAGAGTCAGGAATTTTAGAAAATGTATTTTTACCTAGTCCCAAGACAATAAGATCAGTAAGTTGCCCGAAAGATTCAGGTAGCGATGTCAAACTATTCTCCTGAAGTAGTATTTTCCGCAACTCTTTGAGGTCGCCAATTGAATCTGGTAATACCGTCAATTGGTTGCTGGCAATTTCCAGTTCTTGTAGTTTACTAAGTCGCCCTAACGCACTTGGAAGTATTATCAATTGATTGGAGGATATATCCAAATTCTTCAACTGCGAAAGCCGTCCCAGCGACTCTGATAACGAGATAAGTTTATTGTTGGAGAGACTCAGAAACTGCAATTGTGTGAGTTCTCCCAGAGATTCTGGCAGCGTCTTTAGTTTATTGCTGGAAAGATTCAACGACTGCAACAGTGTGAGTTGTCCCACCCAATCTGGCAAAGCAATCAGTTGATTATTGCGAAGATTTAGCGATTGCAACTGTGTGAGTTGTCCGAGCCAATCTGGCAATATCTCCAGATTATTATCTGAAAGATATAGTGCATGCAACTGTGTGAGTTGCTCAAACCAATCTGGTAATGTCTCCAGATTATTATCTGAGAGATTCAGAGATTGCAATTGTGTGAGTTGTAGTAACGCTCTGGGTAGTGATGTCAATTGATTACTAGAGAGGTCTAATTTCTGTAATTGAGTGAGTTCTCCTAAAGAATCTAGAATTCTAGTAAATCCGATATGTTTGAGAACGAGTTCTGTTGCGCCCGATTGCAGGGCTTCTTCGATTTTCTTTTCTGCTTGGTAATAGGCTTCATCATGAGCCATGGGAACCCCCTTCTAACTTACCGCTCGCTTCGCTCGGGTACGATGTCCCCCAAATGGGGGAAGGACTGTTACTTTTTTGACAAGAGTTTGGATGAATCATTTTTGGTTTCCCTTTGAGGTCTTAACCATGATTTTCTTGATTGAAGGATTACCGTGATTATTTCGTTGGGAAAATGTTGGGGTTATCGCTGGGGATGAGGATTTTGTTATTGTGGACGCGCTTGAATTGCAGGCTCTTCGCGCCGAAGTTGATCAGCAGGCCGATTTCCATATTATACGCTTCGAGGTAATTTATAGCTTGGGCGAGATGGACATCCTCCAATTGGATGACGGCTTTGAGTTCGACCATGATCAGTTTTTCTACGAAGAAGTCCACGCGGCGGGTGCCAATTTCAACCCCGCGATAGTAGATGGACATTTCCTTTTCGCGCTCGAAGGCAAGGCTCTGATAGGGCATTTCGATTACCATCGCGCGCTGGTAGATCACTTCCTGAAAGCCATTACCCAGCGTGGAGTGGACTTTCATGGCGGCGGCAATAATGCGGCGGGTGATGTCTTCGTATTGCATGTCAACTCCTTACCTTGATTTACTTGATTATCCTGATTGCCATGATTGATTACCGTGATTGACCTGATTTACCTGATTGACTTGATTTGCAAGACTCCCAATCATGGTAATCCTCCAATCCTTCTAATCATGGTTAAGACGTTCAGCGAAGTGTTCCATCAATAGGCGGTGGACGATGATATCCGCCACCGACGCGGCGCAGGAAGATCAGGTCAACGCAGTGGTTGAGGAAGGGGAGCGCGCAGAAAGCGCTCGTGGAGGTTATCTCTCTTCTCTTTATTCATGGCCGATGATTTTGGCGATTTCATCAAGAATTGCAAAGATGTTGGTCGGCGCGCCGGGAATCACAGATTCCTCCACTTCGCCAGTGGGGGCGTGGATGTGGTGCGGGAAGTTTTTGAGATTGGGGAAGTGCTTGGTATTATCCCAGCGGCGAATGGCAGTATCGTTTTCGTCTGACCAGTGATAACTGTAAGTGACCAATTGGATTTCATCGTCCGCGTTTTGCTCGACAAACTCCGAGAATTCCAGCTGGCTGTTATCGGTAAAAGTCACGCGGGCGCGAATATGTCCGTTCTTGGACCTGTCCACCTGTTTGATTATTTTGAAATCGGCAACAAAAGAGACAACAAAGAGATGATCCTTTATTGTCTCAAAATACTCGGCGATTTTCATTTTTGGCTCTCACCCTTTAGAAATTTCAGCCTGTTTCGTAAATTCTCAGCCATTTGCGCCAGCGACGCCCATTCCACATAGTCCATGCGGTCATCGGTTCCTCCCGCCTGCCATTGGCGGAAAAATTCCGCCGAGGATAAGTTGTATTGCCGTTCAAACTCGCTTAAATCTTTTTCCGTCGCGGCCAGGTCTATTTCCAGTTGATTGATTTCAATGCCAAGAAGTTTGTGGATATTTCGGGCAAAGGAATCGCTAATTTGCCCGCTTTTTGCCAGCCTGGTCAGTTTGTTTAGCGCTTGTTCGGTTTGGTTTTGCAGGTAAATGGTCATAAAACACCTCGATTTTGATTATACAGCCTATTTACCCAACGCGGCTCCCTGGGCGTAATCGCTCGATCCTTGCGGACTTCTCTCTTCCCGCCTTCCGTGGACTGCCAATCGGGGAAGCGGATTTGGCGGACGATATCGCAGGTAAAATTACTCGCCGATGATTTTGGCGATTTCATCGAGAATCGCGAAGATGTTGATCGGCGCGCTGGGCGCGACTTCATTCTCCCCAGTGTGAATATGATGCGGAAAGTTTTTAAGTTTTGGATAATGCAGGGCATTGTCCCACCTGCGGATTGGTTTCTTGTTTTTATCGAGCCATTGGTAACGATAGCTTGTGAGTTCCAGCCCTGTAGCCTGTTTGACAAATTCCGATAAATCAAGGATATCGCCATTGGTCAGGTTTGCCCGAGCGCGAATAAAGCCTTCGTTGAGGTTGGCAAATTCCCTGATGATATCAAAACTGATAACGATAGAGTCGGTCGAAAGGCGTTCTTTGACCGACTCTACATAATCAATCGGATTCATTCGGATATCTCGCTGAACAGGGCAAGTCGTTTGCGAATGCCTTCCGCCATTTGCGCCAGCGACGCCCATTCCATTGATTCCGCGCTGTCATCCGTCTGTCCCGCCTGATAGCGCTTGAAAAACTCAATGGTTGACATGTTGAATTGCTTCTCGTAGTCAGTCAGTACTTTTTCTATTTCCGTTAGCTGTGCCTGCGATTGACTGACTTCATATTCAACTGCCTTATTCAGGGTTTGGGCAGTCAAACTGCTGACTTGTTTTTTTTCATAGAGTTCCGCAAGCCAGCGGACGCCTTTGGCGTATTTTGTATTTGGTAAAGTTTGAATAGTCATAAGACACCTCTGTCTTTCGTCACAGGCCGCAGTTTTGAGCGAAATCCTCGGGCGCGTTAATTTTGATGGACTTCAAACTTGCCATCAAACTTTTCTTTTTTGTCTTCGCTTTGGGTTGAACCATCTTTTGTTTGATGAACTCGTATACTTCCGAAAGTTCTTCCCGGTTCAATCGTTCGATTTCCTCTTTTACCAATTCGCGGGTAACCATAAGGCGCTCCTTTCTTTCTGGCTCAATTATACAACCTTACTGTTTCATCAACTTCCCAATCTCCAATTCTCGTAATCCTTTCGCGCCGCACGCAAACATCGTGACTTCAATCTGCCGCTTCGTCAACTTCATCATCTCAACGGCTTGCTCTGTTGAAACCGCCGCGGCTTTGAGGAATTGTCCCGCCATGCCTCCCAGTCGCTTTTGCCTTTATCCATCGGATTCAAATTGATCGAGAAATTCGCGCGCAGTGATGATTGGGAAGGATCGGAATTTCTTTAGATCGAGTAAGTGTTTGTCGCCGCTCACGATGAAATCCACCTTTCCTGAAATGGCCGCTTCGAGGAACTTGTCGTCTTTGGGATCGGGTTGTACGCCAGTCACCCGCTCCCGTGGCTTTGTAAATTTTGCTTTGCGATAAATCCGTTTCGTGATTACGGCAACGGTTCGGGGTTTTAGGTGGAGGTTTGGCCTTCGCAAAACATCCACATATTCTGACATGATTTCTTCGCTCATTATGAGTAGAAATTCTCCCGCCATCCATTTCTCGTTGATTTTTCCGACTTGCCCGCCCAATGCCATGGATACGAAGATATTGGTGTCGAGAATTACGCGTTTCATTTCCCTTCTCTCACCGCTCTGATTTCGTTCTCAATGTCCTGTTCGGTAATGTTGTAAAGCTTTGCGGTGGCACGCGCGTTCTGGATGGCTTCTTCGTACTCGCGATCCATTTCGTCATCATCTGTCAGGCTGATTTTCAGGAAACGAATGAATGCCAATACATCCGCGCGGCGACTTTCGGGGAGGGTGGACATTTCCTGTAATAAGATTTTTTCAAAAGCAGTCATGGGACACCTCTGTTCCAATTATACAACCACTAACTTGTCTTGTCTCAATTCGTTGAGTGACGTTGCTCCACACGCGAACATCGTGACCTCGATCTGTCTCTTCGTCAACTTCATCATCTCAACCGCGCTCTCTGTCGAAACTGCCGCGGCTTTCAGGAATTGACCCGCCATACCTCCCAGCGACGCGCCCAGGGCGATGCACTTGGCGATGTCGAGTCCGTCTTTGAGACCGCCGCTGGCGAAGACGGTCATATTCGGCGCGGCTTTCCTGACGATTTGGATGGATTCCGCGGTTGGGATGCCCCAGCCGACAAAGGTCGCGGCGAGTTGACGGGTGAACTCGTCGGGGGCGCGGTGCATTTCCACCTGCGACCAACTCGTCCCGCCCGCGCCGGCCACGTCAATGGCCGCGACGCCGCAATCGGCCAGAAGCCTTGCGGTTCGTTCCGAAATTCCCCAACCGACTTCTTTTGCGATCACCGGCGCTTCCAACTTCTTGCATATTCCTTCTATCTTTTTTGCCAGCCCCGCAAAGTTGACATCCCCGCCTGCCTGCACCGCTTCCTGTAGGGGATTGAGGTGCAGGATCAGCGCGTCGGCCTGGAGCATGTCCACGGCGCGGCGGCAGTGATCCAGCGCGTAGCCGGAGTTGAGTTGGGTCGCGCCCAGGTTGGCGAACAGCAGGATGTCGGGCGCGACGCGGCGCACCTGGAAGGTGGCGGCCAGTTCGGAATGTTCGAGCGCGGCGCGCTGACTCCCGACTCCCATCGCCACGCCCACAGTTTGGGCGGCCTCGGCCAGGCGCAGGTTGATCGTCCCGGCGCGGTCCGTCCCGCCGGTCATGGAGCTGATCAGGATGGGAGCGCTCAGGGTTTTGCCGAACAGCCTCAGGGTCGCGTCGACGCGGTTCAAGTCCAGTTCGGGCAGCGCCTCGTGGATGAAGCGGTATTTTTCCAGCCCGGTCGTCAACGCGGAGCGAACGTCCCGCTCGAGGTTGATCTGGATGTGGTCGGACTTTCGGTTCACCAGTTCCGTATCTTTTTTCATAAGGGGGTGTTTCCTGTCATTGAACCGGGCTGGTATAATGCAGTCCATCCAATACGCAAAAAACTATCCATTTCGGAGGAACCAATGTCTGCAAAATTCGAAGATGTCAAGAAAGTGATCGTGGACCTGCTGGGCGTTGACGACCCCGCCAAGGTGACGATGGAAGCCCGCTTCCGCGAGGACCTGGGAGCGGACTCGCTCGACCTGGTGGAACTCATCATGGAGTTCGAAGAATCGTTCAAGATGGAGATCTCGGACGATGACGCGCAGAAGATTGCAACGGTCGGCGACGCGGTGGCTTACATCGAAGCGCACGCCAAGTAGCCATCCTTCGCAGGATTATAACGTAGAGCCGCCTGTCATTGCGACAGACGGCTCTTTTGTTTTGCATCGTGACCGTCATTGCGAACCGCCGTCCTGAGCGGAGGGTCGAGTAGCCCGTGCACTTCGGGCGTATCGAGACCCGCAGTCGAAGGACGAGCGGTGAAGCAATCTCCTCGAAACAGGGGATTGCTTCGGGCGGGTACGCCCTCGCACATCGTCCCCGTAGGGGAATGACGGTGTACGGTGCCTATTTCTTCAGAAGCGTCGCGATCTCTTCGGGGTGCTTGGCAACCTTGACGCCTGCCGCTTCGAGCGCCTTGACCTTATCCGCGGCGGTGCCTGCGCCGCCTTCGATGATGGCGCCCGCGTGTCCCATGCGTTTGCCGGGAGGGGCGGTCTGCCCGGCGATGAAGGCCACCACCGGCTTGGTCATCTTCTTGGAGATGAAGTCCGCCGCCTTCTCCTCGTCCGTGCCGCCGATCTCGCCGATCAGCACTGCTTTCTCGGTCTGCGGATCGTGCTCGAACATCTCCAGCACGTCAATGAAATTCGTGCCGTTGACCGGGTCGCCGCCGATGCCCACGCAGGTGGAGGCGCCCAGTTTGAGGTTCTTCATGGCGTACAGCACTTCGTAGGTCAGCGTGCCGGAACGCGAGACGACGCCCACGTCCCCGGGGATGGCGATGTCCCCGGGGATGATGCCCACTTTGGACTCGCCCGGCGTCAACAGGCCGGGACAGTTCGGACCGACGAGGCGCACCCGTTTCTGGTCGAGATAGTTGCGGACGCGCATCATGTCCTGCACCGCGACCCCTTCCGTGATGCAGACGATGAGCGGGATGCCCGCGTCCGCCGCCTCGAACATGGCGTCCGGGGCGAAGCGCGCCGGGACGAAGATGACGGAGCAGTTCGCGCCGGTGGCTTCCGCCGCCAATTTGACGGAGTCGAACACCGGCACTTTGCCGTCCAGCGCCCATTCGCCGCCCTTGCCGGGCGTCACGCCGCCGACGATGTTTGTGCCGTAGGCGAACATCTGCCTGGTGTGGAACATGCCCTCGTTGCCGGTGATGCCCTGCACGATCAGGCGGGTGTTTTTGTCAATGAGTATGCTCATAAGAATTTCTCCAATCGCGTTCATCATGGCGAGCCGCCGTCCTGAGCGGAGGGTACTCCCGCAGTCGAAGGACGAGTGGCGACAACAATCCCAACTCGACGAGGAGATTGCTTCGGGCTTGGTCTTGATACAGCGGGACGCTTCGCGCACCGCTTACTCGACCAGCCCTTGCAATGACGGGCGCAAGTTTATTTTCTTTTCTTCGCGGCTTTCACGGATTTTTGCGCCGCGTCCGCCAGCGTTTCGGCGGTGATCATCTTCGCTTTTTCCAGCAGTTTGCGGCCCTCTTCGGCGTTCGTGCCGACCAGGCGCACCACCATCGGGACCTTGGGCTTGACTTCATCCATTGCCACCAGGATACCCTTGGCGACTTCGTCGCAGCGGGTGATGCCGCCGAAGATGTTGAACAGCACGGCTTTCACGCCCGGGTCGGTCAGGATGATCTTCATGGCCGCGGCCACTTTGTCCGCGCCCGCGCCGCCGCCGATGTCGAGGAAGTTGGCGGGTTCGCCGCCGAACAATTTGATCACGTCCATGCTGGTCATGGCCAGTCCCGCGCCGTTGACCATGCAGCCGATGTTCCCGTCCAGTTTGATGTACGAGAGGCCGTATTTGCGGGCTTCGGTCTCGGCGGGCGCTTCCTCGTCTGCGTCGCGCAGTTCGGCCAGGTCGGCGTGGCGGAAGAGGGCGTTGTCGTCAATCAGCATCTTGCCGTCCAGCGCGACCAGTTTCCGGTCCTTGTTGATGATCAGCGGATTGATCTCCGCCAGCGTGGCGTCGTTCTCGCTGTACGCGCGCCAGAGCGCGAGGGCGATGGCGTTGAAATCGCGCCAGAGTTCGCGCGGCAGGTCAATGCCCGCGGCGATGTCACGCGCCTGGTAGTCGCGCAGGCCGAGCAGGGGGTCAATGTGGGCTTTGATGATTTTCTCGGGCGTGGCGCGCGCCACTTCCTCGATTTCCACGCCGCCCGCGGCGGAGGCCATCATCACCGGTTTGCGCGCGGCGCGGTCGTTGGTGATGCCGAGGTAGATCTCGGTCTCGATGGCGGCGGCCTCGTCCACCAGCACCTTGCGGACGGGCAGTCCCTTGATTTCCATTCTCAGGATCTGCGTGGCGAGCAGTTCGGCTTCGGTGGCGTCCTTGGCGACTTTGATGCCGCCCGCCTTGCCGCGTCCGCCCACCAGCGCCTGGGCTTTAATAACAACGCGCCCGCCGAGTTCCTGGGCGATTTGTCTCGCCGCTTCTGCGGTAGCCGCCACCCGTCCCTTGGGGATGGGAATTCCATATTTGGAAAAGATCAGTTTGGATTGGTATTCGTGGAGTTTCATAATGTCTCCCGTGGGATTTGCTTTTGTGAAAGCAGTGGGATTATACCAGCAACCCCCTCCCGTCCTGCGGACACCCTCCCCCATTTTCCGCTGAAGTCCGCGGAAAATGGGGGAGGGACGGGGTGGGGTTGTTACGGCAACGTAAACCTCATAATGCGCTGGTTGCCTGCGTCGGCCACCCAAACGCGGCCCTGCGCGTCCACGGCCACGCCGCCCGCCAGCCCGATCTCGGATGGGCCGACGCCGAAGTCGCCCCAGGCGCGGACGAACACACCATTGGCATCGAACTCGAGAATGCGGAAGCCCTCCGGGTCGGTGACAAACACGTGCCCCGCGGCGTTGACGGCGATGAGCGGCTTGTTTTCCAGCGACTGCCCGAACCAGGCGTTGACATCCCACTGAAGGAACGGCACGAACAACATCCCATCCAGGCTGGGGACGAAGGCCTGGATGCGCTGGTTCCAGGTGTCGGTGACGTAGACGGTCCCGTCCGGCGCGACGGCCACGCCAACCGGTTCGTCGAACTGGCCCGCGTCCAGCCCCGCCGCGCCGAACTGGGTCAGGAATTTCCCGTCCGCGTCGAACACGACGATGCGCTTGTTGCCGGTATCGGCGACGTAGACGCGTCCCTGCGCGTCCACCGCGATGCCGCGCGGCCCCCAAAAGGATTCGGGCGTTTCGCCTTGTCCGTAAATTCCCCATGCGCCAATGGCTTTTCCGTCGGCGGTGAAATGTTGGACGCGGTGATTCCAGGTGTCGCTGACGTAGACCGTCCCATCCTTTGCAACGGCTACGCCCCAGGGTTCGCAGAAGGCGCCGAGGGGAATCGTGGCGGGCGGTTCGGCCAGGTAGGGACAACCCGGCGAAGCCTGTCCCCACTCACCCAGCAGTTTGCCTTCCGCATCCAGGTGGAGGATGCGGTGGTTGCGCGAGTCGGCCACGTAGAGCGTGCCGTCGGGCGCGAAGGCCAGCCCGCGCGGCGCGTTCAGCGACGTGGTTTCCAGGCTGTTGAAATCCACGATCAGGTCTGCGGTGAGGCTGACGGTGTTGGCCGCGTACGGGTCCACTTCGGCGGCAGTTTGGACAGGCGCCACGCCGTAGTTCCAGATTTGCGCGGCAACGTCCTGGCGGATGTAGAGGCGCATCTGGTCGGATGGGTTCCAGTTGGTGAGCGTGGTGGAGGTGGAGCCGGTGGCGGCGCCGTAACGGGTGTAGTCGCGGTTGAACCAAATATCCCAGATGCCGGCGCGGATGTTCGGGTCAAGGATGGCGGTGCAGACGCGCGAGTAGTCTGTGGCTTTGAAGAGTTTAAAGAAGCCCAGCGCGCCTTTGCAGGGATAGCCTTCATCAAATG
>Ga0210015_1005645_pt1 | contig 10063 bp, 9 predicted proteins | sample CryGeymeta201522_FD_185471 | JGI IMG/M metagenome (GOLD analysis project Ga0210015, IMG submission 185471) | Groundwater microbial communities from Crystal Geyser aquifers in Utah, USA - Crystal Geyser metaG 2015-22 (SPAdes) (version 2) | ecosystem: Environmental > Aquatic > Deep subsurface >...
TGTTCACTAGAGTGCTTATCTAAAAGCAGAACAAAGAGTCAAGTGTTGGTTTGCGAGAATTGCGGCAAGCGTTTTAGTCGAATGCCTAATGCTATCTCACCTCATAATTATTGTTCTAAATCTTGCGCTGCTATAGTCAATAATAAAAAATATCCAAAAAGACAAGCAAAATTAAGAATTTGCATTGAGTGTGGAAAAAAATTTAAAAAAAGTACGAAGAATATAAAATATTGTTCTCTCTCCTGTAGACGAAAGGCAGAGCAAAGAACTCCAGAAGAATTAATAAAAATTATTAAAGAAACCGCTAAAAAATTAAAAAGAGTTCCAGCAAGGCGAGAAATAAATAAGATTCAGGACTCCTGCAGAAAAATTTTTGGTTCTTGGAATAATGCTGTTTTGGCTACAGGACTGCAACCAAATCGTTCGCATAGTCAACGGATGTATAAACGCATTAACACTAAAGCGATAGATGGACATTTATGTGATTCTATTTCTGAGGCTTTGATCGATAATTGGCTTACAAAAAATAAGATTTTTCATAAGAGAAATGTTCTTTATCCAAAAACAAACCATAAAGCAGATTGGGCAGTGTTAGTCAGAAACAAAAAAATATTTGTTGAATATTTTGGATTGGCTAATGATAGTCCCAGATATGATCGAGCTATAAAAGAAAAAAAGAAACTTTGTCATAAAAACAAAATTCCTTTAATAGGAATTTATCCCCGAGACCTTTACCCTATTGGATTTTTAGAGAAGAATCTTAAAAATAAATTTAAAAAAATTCTTACTGCTTAACTTGTCAGGCCGGAGGGACTCGCACCCTCGATCTCCACAGCCCGAGTGTGGCGCCTTAGCTACTAGGCCACGGCCTGTTTTTATGCCACTCGATATTTTTGTTTGATTTTCTTTTCTTCTTCTTCTAAGATATTTTTGTATTTTGCTTTGGCTGTTTCATTCATTTTTTTCAGTTCCCTCTCTGAAAACTGTCCCAATTCTTTGACTCTTTTTTCTAAATATTCTTTTTTATTTTTTTCTGGCTCATCTAACATTTCCTCTAATAAAATATTTAAAAGCATTCCTATTTTTGGTCCTGGCTTAATCTTTAATATTTCCATTATATCATTACCATTAATTTTTAACATTTTCAGTGAGGGTTCTTTTCCTTCTAATTGTTGATTAATTTTTTCTATTTTAAATAAGAAATGGCGAAGACGAAAAGGCACTGCTTTGGGACAACCAGAACCAATTCTATCTGCTTCTCTAACTTGGGCTAATTCCGAAATATTATCTTTACTGACTTTAATTAGTAATCTTCTCATGGCCGCATCAGTGGTAATTTCTGGATCATAAACGAAACCATGATAGCGAACCAAACGAATAATTTTTTCCGTTTGGTTTTTGGAAAATCTCAGGCGGCCAAGAATTTGGCGAATAATTTTAGCGCCAACAATTTCATGATTATAAAAAGTAGCGTCTTTACCTTTCCCTTCTTTGGTAATTGGTTTTCCAATGTCATGAAAAAGACTGGCTAATTTTACTTCTAAGCTATAATTTTTTTGGCTAGCATAATCAAGAGAACGCCATAAATGTTCCCACACAGTATAAATATGGTGTTTGTTTTGACTGACGCCAATGCTTTTTTCTATTTCAGGAATAAATTGTTTTAATAATCCGGTTTCTTCAAGAAGAAGAATCCCTTGAGCAGCTTGAGGAGTTTGAACAATTTTAATAAATTCATCACGAATTCTTTCTTTAGCAATAAATTTCAAAAGAGGAGCATTGTTTTTTATAGCTTTCAAGGTATTCTGTTCAATCCGCCAGCTGACGGATAATTCGCAAGCAAATCGCACAGCTCTTATTAAACGCAGAGCATCTTCATTTAATCTTTTATTTGGATCCCCAACCGCTCGAATTAATCTATTTTTTAAATCAGTTTGTCCTGAGAAAGGATCAATAATTTTGACTTTTGACTTTTGCCTGCCTGCGCAGGCAGGACTTTTGACTTCTATTGCCATGGCATTTATCGTAAAATCTCTTCTGGATAAATCTTCCTCTAATGTTTTAGCAAAAGTGATGGTATCAGGATGTCTTTTATCAGTATATTTGCCTTCTTTGCGAAAAGTTGTTAGTTCAACGATTTTTAAAGTTGGATCATTCGATCCTGTTTTTATTCCCACGGTTCCGAATTCATTTTCATAAACACTTTCTTTAAATAATTTTTGTATTTCTTCTGGCTTGGCATTAGTAGTAATATCCCAGTCTTTCGGTTCGCCAGCTGGTGGATTTTCAAGAAGGAGATCACGAACGCAACCACCAACAAGATAAGCCTCAAAATCAGCAGCTAGAAGCTTATGAATAATTTCTAAAATCTCTTTGGGAATTTTCATTGGAAATTGGTGATTGAGAATTAATGTTGTCCCCCCAGCAGGACTCGAACCTGCAACTCACAGCTTAAGAGGCTGTTACTCTGCCAATTGAGTTATGGGGGGGAACGCAAAGTCTATATATTTACTGGTCTAGTTGTTTTTGTAAGAGACTGCCATTTTTTTTGAGTTAATTCTACATTACTCTTAATATTTTTTAAAGATCCTTTTATCCATCCAAATACCGTATAGCGAAGATTTACGCTTTTCGGAATCTCTATCCTTATTGTGCCATAATAAAGGTTATTTTTCTTGTATGCCTTGCCTTTAGGTTTTATATAAGTTTTACCAAAATTTTGAATAGGAATATTAGTTAGTTCTGACCAAAATTCTTTTATTTTCATTTCGTTTTGCTGGGGATATATATTTAATCTTGCCTTTTGCTTTTGTGGAGGTATCCCAAACATAGATTCTACCCATCTAACAAAAAATAAGATAAGCGAAGGATCTGAATTCGTTAAAATAAGCAATTTATCTTTGCTACCCTCGGCCCAATATAAACTAGCACCCATTAATCGAAACGTTTCAGGAGATAATGGAAAGATTATTTCTTTAACAGCTTTTTCAATAATGGCTTCTATTTCTTTCGCTCTTCTTTCTCTTTGGCTTTTTGGTCCCCTAGATAATATTAGAATTTGTTTTATATAAAGTCGTTTTTTATCCTTTGATGAAAGGGGAATAGATTTAAGCCATAAACTTAATGTACTTTTTGCTACACTAAGATTTTTGCTTATTTCGCCGTAACTTAACCCTTGCTTTCTTAAGTTTATTGCCTTTTTTCTCAGTAAAATATAATTCTTTGGCATACGACCAATTATACCACGTGTATCCACTGGACTCAAATTTATATTAAAGACAGAAGTTAAGGTGTGCCCCTGGGAGGATTCGAACCCCCAACTACTGTTCCCCCGCCTGCCTTGCCGCGCCCTCGGCAGGACTCGAACCTGCAACCTTGTGGTTCGAAGCCACATACTCTATCCAGTTGAGCTACGAGGATATCCGCGTTTCACCACAGGGGCGTTAAACGCTCCTAAGTCCCGTTAAACGGGACAGGGGCGTTGATTTATTTTTCTTTATTTTAACTCATATTTTTTATCTTGACAACTGAAAAAGCAAAGATTTGTAATCATAAAAACTAATTTAACAATTCCTTAAGTATTCTGTAAAGGGGTTGTTTTAAAGTCTAATTTGATATATAATTCAATTCCATCTAATTATATATAAAAACAGGAGGGGTGGCAGAATGGATTGATTAGTTAATTATTCTGTGATATTATGGAATAATGTCAGATTCGTTAAAGGATAAAAGGGTTATTTTCCCAAAGGGCAGACAGCATGCTTTTTTAATAAAATCATTAAAGGGATTAGATCTTTCTTGGCCCGAATTAGCAAGTAAAATAGGAGTGCATCCAAGAACGTTAAATGATTGGGGAAGAGAAAAGTATTCAATGCCACTGCTGGCATTGCAAAAAATACGCGAAATTACAAATGTTAAAATGATAGCAGATATTGAAATTAGAGATAGGTTTTGGTATACGAAAAAGGGTGGAGAAATAGCCGGTAAATTAGTATATGAAAAATATGGCATAATAGGAGGAGACCCTAAGAAACGAAGGAGAAAATGGCTACAATGGTGGAACAGGAAAGGAAAATTCAATTTATCTGGTTATTTTATTCCCAAAGACATCTCCGAGCCTAAAAAGAATATTGAATTAGCTGAGTTTGCAGGTATTATGATTGGAGATGGCGGAATAACTAAGAAACAAGTAACTGTTACGCTTAATTACATAACTGATAAAGAATATATCAATTTTGTAAGCAATCTTTTTAAAAAGCTTTTTGCCGTAGAGCCAGCTCTTTATAAAAGAGAAAAAGAATCCATAGTAAATATTGTTGTTTCTCGAGTAAAGTTAGTAAAATTTTGTAAATCTCTCGGTTTGAAAGTCGGCAATAAATTAAGACAGAAGGTAGACATTCCGAATTGGATTAAAACAAACACTAGATTCAAAGTCGCTTGTCTTAGAGGATTAATGGATACAGATGGATGCATATTTAATGAATGTCACAATATCAATAATAAGAGGTACTGCTATCCTAGATTATCTTTCGTGAGTTGCTCTAAAAGTCTTCGTTTCTCTGTTTTTAAAATATTAAGTGAGTTAGGTTTTCATCCTAAAATTCGTAATAATCGAAGTGTTCAACTGGAAAACAGAGAAGATATCATAGAATATTTTCAATTAGTTGGTACTAGTAATTTAAAACATAAAAATAGATTTAAACATATTGTTGGAAGGGTCGGATAATTGGTTATTCCACCAGTCTTGAAAACTGGCAGGCCGCAAGGCCTTTGTGGGTTCGAGTCCCACCCCTTCCGCCGTCTTTCGCTAGGGCTTCAGATCGGCAAGCATTTATCAAGAGTTTTTAAAAAATAACAGAAAGATAATAAGGTATTCCGAAGCCGTAAGGCGAAGGATATCCTTCTACCGTCTTTCGCTAGGGCTTCAGATCGGCAAGCATTTATCAAGAGTTTTTAAAAAATAACAGAAAGATAATAAGGTATTCCGAAGCCGTAAGGCGAAGGATATCCTTCCGCCGTCTTTCGCTAGGGCTTCAGATCGGCAAGCATTTATCAAGAGTTTTTAAAAAATAACAGAAAGATAATAAGGTATTCCGAAGCCGTAAGGCGAAGGATATCCTTCCGCCCCTTATAATATTCAAATGTCAAAAGGAAATCCAAAAATTGAAAATTTAGTTTCTCGACCACCCATTGTGGTGGTTTTAGGTCATGTTGATCATGGGAAAACTTCGCTTTTAGATTATATTAGAAAAACCAAGGTGGCAGAAAAAGAAGCTGGGGGTATTACTCAACACATTGGCGCTTATGAAATTGAGGTTCAGCCGAAGGCCGAACCGAAATCCCGAGAGAGCGAAGCGAATCGAGGGATCTCCTCAGGTAAAAGTGAGGAGATCCTTCGCTCCGCTCAGGATGATTTTGCGTCTTTAAGACGCAAAATCACTTTTCTTGATACGCCTGGCCATGAAGCTTTTAGCCAGATTCGTTCTCGGGGAGCCAAAGCAGCTGATGTCGCTCTTTTGGTGGTAGCTGCTGACGAAGGAGTGAAACCTCAGACTAAAGAATCTTTAGATTGTATCAAACAAGCGCAGATTCCTTTTATTTTAGTGATGACGAAAATAGATAAAGAAGGCGCTAATCCAGACAAAATTACAAAAGAATTGACTGATTTAGGAATATTTTTGGAAGGCTGGGGTGGCGATGTGCCTTTGGCTAAGGTATCTTCAAAAACCGGAAAGGGTATCGATGAATTATTAGAACTTATTCTTTTAGTAGCGGAAATGGAAGAATTGAAAGCTAATCCTCAACAACCAGCTTCAGGCATTGTCATTGAGTCTCATTTAGATTCCAGGAGAGGAATAATGGCGACTTTAATTATCACCAATGGTACCCTTTATCTTAAAGATAAAATAGCTGCTGGTTCAGCTAAAGGTAAAGTCAAAATGTTAGAAGATTTTCAAGAAAATTTGATAGAAGAAGCTACTTTTTCTTCTCCAGTCAGAGTAATTGGTTTTGAAACCTTACCTTCAGCAGGCGAAGAATTTTTTGTTTCTGAAGAAGGAATAAAAGAAGAAGAAACAAAAATCAACCCCAGAATTTTAGCCAAGCAATTAGGTGATAAAAATTCCGCATTAAAAATCCCTGTGATTATCAAAAGCGATACCTTGAGTTCTTCTGAAGCTTTGGAATCTGTCATCGCTCAATTAGGCCAAGAAAAAGCATGGCTTTTCCTCATTTTAAAAAACGAAGTAGGGGATCTTTCCGAAGGAGATTTAAAAATTATTCCCCAGGAGAGAACCTTAGTCATTAGCTTTCGCATCAATAAAAAACCAGAAATTTCGAGTATTTTTTTAGCCAATAAGAATTTGATTCCTCTGGAAGGAGAAATTATTTACGAAATTAAAGATAAAATTCAAAAAATAATTGAAGAACAATTTATTAATAAACCAACCGAAGAAATTCTTGGCAAATTAGAAGTGCTAATTATTTTTCATCCAGAAAAAGGTAATCAATTAATTGGAGGAAAAGTGATTGCAGGATTAGTTAGAAATAAAGCCAGAGCAAGAGTTTTAAGAAATAAGGAAATTATCGGAGAAGGAAAAATAGTGAATCTTCAAAAAAATAGAGTTGATGTTAATGAAGTAACTACAGATGGTGAATGCGGAATTTTAATTGATTGTTCAAAACCTATAGAAAAAGGCGATTTGCTTGAGTTTTTTCAAAAAATCTAATAAAATGAAACCTGATAAGGTTTGGGCTCGGTGGTGAAGTAGCAAACACGACGGTCTGCAAAACCGTTATTCGTGGGTGCAAGTCCCACCCGGGCCTCCACGATTAAGTAAACGTATAAGATCGTATTGACTTATAGCTTTACTTTCTGATAAGATATGAGTAATGAAAAAAAGATCGTGGGATACAAATCAACTTAAAAAAGCGGTGAAAAACTCTATTAGCTACAGACAGGTTTTAATGAAGTTGGGATTAAAAGAGGCCGGAGGTAATTATGCGCAAGTTAAAAAATATATTCAAGAATACAATCTCGACATTTCTCATTTCAAGGGTAGAGGTTGGAATAAGGGTATGCATTTTAATCTTAATCCTCGAATCCCTCTAAATAAGATTTTGACTAATAATACCAAATTTCAAAGTTATAAATTGAAAAATAGATTAATCAAAGAAGGATTAAAACCTCCTTATTGTGAAGAATGTGGTTGGGCTAAAAAGTCTCCGGATGGACGTTTACCGCTTGAATTACACCATATTAATGGTAATGCTAATGACAATCGATTAGAAAATTTACGAATCCTTTGCCCTAATTGTCACAGCTTACAGCCAAATTATCGAGGGAGAAAAAAAGCCCAGGTGGCGAAATAGGCACACGCGCAACACTTAAAATGTTGTGAGGTTATCCTCTTGTGGGTTCGAGTCCCACCCTGGGCACACCGTTTAAGGGTATAAATCCACGTTAAACGTGGGCACTACTAAAAAACCCAGCTCAAAGCTGGGTTTTTTAGTACTTTTTTACTCCAAGATCTCCAGAGTGGTTTCTTTTATTCCGAAATTTTGAGCTGTTTCTCTGTCAGGAAACCAGATATCTAAGTGGTCAGAAGAGAATTTTTGATGCATTCTATCTTCAACCACAAAGATTTTATCACCAAAGAGTTCTGGTAATCGCAATTTAGTGCCAAAAGCTAAAAAATTACAAGCCACTATACCATCTTCAACTACTTTATTAGAAGCAGTGATAAAAGGAGTGTCATCAGTTTGGTCTGGAGTGGAAGAATAGGCAGTGACTATTATTTTTTTAGTAGTTAAAGGAGCGAAAGTGGAATTAATTCCTAAAAGAAAAGTTTGACTGGATAAATATGGGGTATTATCATCATTGGAAGATGGAACTTCTGAATTGTTGATAACAGTAGCCAGAGATCCTTCAACTAAGATGCCGGAAAACCGGCTAAAAAAGACAAAAATAACAACCAGGCTTAAAAAACTCGTTTTAAGGGCTCTGTTCAGCCATAAAATTTTTAAAGGTGAGCTGCATTTATTAGGTTTATCCATAAGATTACTAGGTTTTAATTTGATTGCTAACAAAAAACTCCCAATTTGGGAGTTCTACTGTCTATTTTAGCATATCCATATTTTTTGTCAACCCCGTTAGAAGTTTGCGATGGTTTCAAGAGATAGCTCATCGTATTCTTTATTAAACTTATTTTACTCTCGCAAAAAAGTGTTTTAGCACTTTTTTGTCCAAAATAATAATAGCAAACTTCTAACGGGGTCAAGGGAAAAGGCAAATTTTTGATCAAAGGTCATTTTTATCAAGTTGCAATTTTATTCTTTTTCAGGTAAACTAATTTGATCTAGGAGAGGTGGCTGAGTGGTCTAAAGCGGCACGGTGCTAACGTGTTGTTTGGGTTAAACCGAACCGTGGGTTCGAATCCCACCCTCTCCGCCCTTCGACAGTTGTACTTTGAAAATAATCTTTTATATAGCCAAGGAAAGGAGGTGATAACTATGGCTATAAAAACTTATAGGGACCTACCGAATCTCAAAAAGGTAATCCCAATGCATGTGTGTTTTGGTTTTAAGCCCACACCAGAGGAAGATGAGTGTGGCATATGCAAACATTGTCATTTTATTCAAGCTTGTGGAGAAAAGACGAGCTTGAATAAGGCGCGTCTTTCTAAATCTCAGTTTAGAAAGACACAAGAGCAACTTTTGAACCAAAGGATTAATGAGGTATTCGATTCATTAAAGAATCTCTAAGGAGGTATTGAAATGAGGGCAAGGTCCCTAAAAAACAAACCCCAACTATTTTTGTTTCTGGTAGTTGGGGTTTTATGTTGCACAAAAAAATAAATTGTGGTAAACTAATCTTATAAAAATAGAAAGATATGCTCAAGTCTACGGCTAAAGAAAAAATTATTAAAAAATTCTCTACTCATAAATCAGATACTGGCTCACCTGAAATTCAGATTGCTCTTTTAACTAAAGAAATAGAGGAATTAGTAAAACATTTAAAAAAACATCCTAAGGATTTTCATTCGAGAAGAGGTCTTTTGGGCATGGTTTCTAAGAGAAGAAAGCTATTAGCTTATCTAAAAGAGGAATCAATCAGACGTTATCATAAAATAGAGAAAAAATTAGATTTGTAATATGGTTATTAAACACAAAAATCAACGCGCCATAGTTCTCATTGATGTTCAAAATCTTTATCATTCAGCCAAAAATCTTTATGGCGCTCGGGTAAATTTTAAGAATTTGCTTTTAGAAGCAGTGAGTGGACGAAATTTAATTAGGGCTATTGGTTATGTAGCTAAAGCTGATGAGCCTGGAGAGGCTTCTTTTTTTGATGCTTTGGAAAAAGCAGGCATTGAAACCAGAATCAAAGATTTACAGGTTTATCCTGATGGCACTAAAAAAGGCGATTGGGATGTGGGTTTAGCCATTGATGCGGTGAGATTAAGTTCTAAAGCCGATACCATAATTTTAATCAGCGGTGATGGAGATTTTATTCCTCTGGTAGAATATTTAAAAGCTTTAGGTAATCAAGTAGAAGTAATGGGTTTTGGCAGAACAACCTCAACAGCTTTAAAAGAATTAGCTAATGAATTTATTGATTTAGATTCAAAGCCAGAATACTTTCTCTTAAAGATAAGAGAAGGAGGGGTAGTCAGTAGAATTCCAAAAATTATCAAATTTAAAATTTAAAAGAAAATGGAGAAAAAGAAGTATCAATTATCAGTTGGTAATAAGACCATTGAATTAGAATTTTCTAATTTAGCGGAGTTAGCTAACGGTTCAGTCATGGCTAAAATAGGGGAAACAGTCATTTTAACTAATGTTGTGATGGGCAATCAAGATAGAAATGATTTAGATTTTTTCCCTCTTTTAGTTGATTATGAAGAAAAATATTATGCTGCTGGTAAAATTTACGGCAGTCGTTTTATTCGTCGAGAATCAAGGCCAAGCGAAATTGCTATTCTTTTAGCCAGATTAATAGATAGGACTATTAGACCCTTATTTTCGCCCCTAATGAGAAGGGACGTTCAAGTAGTAGCTACTT
>Ga0210015_1005647_pt1 | contig 10061 bp, 9 predicted proteins | sample CryGeymeta201522_FD_185471 | JGI IMG/M metagenome (GOLD analysis project Ga0210015, IMG submission 185471) | Groundwater microbial communities from Crystal Geyser aquifers in Utah, USA - Crystal Geyser metaG 2015-22 (SPAdes) (version 2) | ecosystem: Environmental > Aquatic > Deep subsurface >...
AATGAGCAGCGCCCCTGAGCGATTACAAACCTCCAATGTCAATCTGGACCAAATACGATTGAGCTTGAGGAGGATGCTCTACACCCGTGAACGGTTACCTGGAACCTTACGCCGATAAAGCCCCAATTGCCTATAAAATTGCCCATGGGGCCCGTGATACCGGCTCCCATGGCAATTTGCGAAGCACCCGAGACTGCCGCCGTGCTACTCGGAAACCCACCGATATACTTAATCCCGTTAAGTATGCCTGCTGAACTCGTCCATGCACCGGCCATGCCTGCCGACACATCATCACCTTGGGGGAGGCGGTAGGGCGCGAAGGTGAAAAAAGACACGACATGTGCGTTTCCGCCAATTGCGGAATTTCCGGTCTGAGACCCCGCAAGCCAGATGCCTTTGGACTCAAAGAACAGAGATGAGCTTGTCCATGATGACAAATAATAAGAGAAATTGAAATCATTCACAACGTCTCCGTTGATATCAACATTGACAGGTGAATTTCCAGTACCCACCGTTATATTCTTCGCCCCGCTGTAAATCACATTGGCATCAGCGGGTCCGGCAACCGCCAAAGCAGCCCCCGCAGCCACGGAATAGGTAACAAGCCTCTTTTCCAATAAGTGCCTTTTCCCCGTCCCCCTCTTTGCCATGGTCCACCTCCCACTGTCGTTATAAAATTCTAATGCGGGCCGCCCCCGCAACCCAAAATCTGAAAAACTACCGGCACCAAAAACGTCTAAGAACCATGTTGTATGACGTTCTCCATCCTTGTCAAATAATTTTCTCGTTTTTTGTGACAGGTTTTTGACCGATAAGGCACTAAAGCGGGCTAAGCCCGAAACCCAAAAGTCGGAGAAACTACCGGCATCAAAAAATTCCAATAACCTTATAGGATGATGATTTCCAGGTCTGTCAAAAAATGTTATTGTTTTTTGTGCCGGAAAACCGCCCAATATGGCACTAATTAAGCGTTTATCACCCAAAAGAAAAAATGTCAAGCTTGAAACCACTTTCTCAAATCTCCCACAAGCCCATCATCATTTATCCAAACTTGGAGACTTCCGGCGCGGAAGCGCCGTGGGGCTTACTTATTCTACCCCAGCAACAGGAGCGGCTCCTCCACTACATCCTTTAGGTCCTTAAGGAAGCGAGAAGCGGGAGCTCCGTCCAGAATACGGTGGTCGAAGGTCAGGCTCAGGCCCAGGCGGGATTCAGCAACCAGCGCATCGTGTCGCACCCAGGGCTTTTTTACTATGCGGCCCACACCCAGGATCGAGCTTTCAGGAGGCCGGATGATGGGGGTGAAAAGGTCAATGTCGGCGAATCCCAGATTGGTTATGGTGAATGTGCCGTTTGCCATATCATCCGGAGTGAGGCCCCCTTTGCGGGCCTTTTCGGTCAGGGCCCTGATCTCCGCGTCTATCTCTCTTATCCCCTTTGTGTCAGGATTTCTTACGACCGGTACCACCAGAAAATCCCCTGATTCCATTGCAAGGCCTATGTGCAACTCTTTCCAAAGGATGATATCGGAGCCTGAGACGGTAGCGTTCAATCTCGGATGGCGCCTCAGGGCGGCGGCGGCCATCTTGACAAGGATCGCGTTATAGGAGGGCTTCTCGCCGTCTTTCCCTAGTTTATTTCGAAGGGAAATCAGACCCTCGGCCGATGCCTCCGTGTGAATGGTAAGCTGAGCTGAGGCGCTTATGCTCGCAAACATGTTGTCGAAAATGACCTTGCGGGCGCCTTTAATGGGTATGCGCTGCATCGGTGTCTTCCCCGCTGAAGGCGCCAAAGGTTGAACTCCTCCCTGAGCGGGTACCGGGCTTACGGCCTCAGGCCCCTTTTCAATGGCAGCCAGGATATCGGCCCTCACGATGCGTCCTCCGGGGCCGGTTCCCTTTATCCTTGAAAGGTCGAGTCCTTGCTCCCGTGCCATGACCCTTGCAAGAGGAGAGACCCTTATCCTGGCCGAACCAGGCCCGGCCTGCTCGGGCTTCTTCTCCTTAGGCATTTCCTCCGGTGGCTCTCCTTTGGTCTTTTCCGCAGAAGGAGCGCCGGCCTTCATTTTTTTCAGGAGACCTTCATATTCCGACCTGTCGGCGGCGATATATCCCACCACCTGCTCCACAGGGCAAACCGCACCTTCCTCCGCCGCGGGGTGAATAATGCCGTCTTCAGGGGCTGTAACCTCATAGGTTACCTTGTCGGTTTCTATGACAAGGATCACTTCGTCCTTTCTAACCTCATCTCCGGAGCTGACGGCCCACCTCGCTATGGTCGCGCTCTCCATTGTGAGCCCGAGCTTGGGGATCTTTATCTCTATCATTTTAAACCCCCATCGCGACCCATAAGCCTCAATGCCCCTTCAACTATATCCTTTGTCTGCGGCATAACAAAATCCTCCATCGCGGGATTAAACGGCATCGGCACGTCCTTTGCCCCTATCCTCGTGACCGGAGCGTCGAGCCAGTCAAAGAGTTCTTCCCCGATCCGCGCCGCTATCTCGGCTCCGAATCCTCCTGTGAGACATGCCTCATGGACCACCATGGCCCGGTAGGTCTTTTTTACCGATTCGGCTATAAGCGGAAAGTCCAAAGGCTTTAATGTGCGAAGATCTATGACCTCCGCCTCGATTCCCTTCTCAGAAAGAATTTTTGCCGCTTCCAGGGAGAGATAGGTCATCCTGGAATATGTTATGATGCTGATATCTCGGCCCGGCCTTTTGACCTCGGCCTTCCCGATAGGGATGACATATTCACCCTCAGGCACCGGCCCCTTCTGGGCGAATAGCCTCTTGTGCTGGAAAAATATTACCGGGTCGTCGTCCCTGAGAGCCGCCTTAAGTAGTCCCTTAACGTCCGCCGGCTCCGAGGGGGAAACCACCTTCAGGCCCGGGGTGTGGACAAACCAGCTTTCCAGGCACTGGGAGTGATGTGCCGCAGCCCTGAGTCCTCCCCCATCAGGCGCCCACAGCACCATGGGAACGGAGGCCTGACCGCCGAACATGTATCTGATCTTTGCCATCTGATTTACGATCTCATCCATGGCGGTCGTTACAAAATCCGCGAAATGCATGTCAACCAAAGGTCTCATGCCTGTAAGAGCGGCCCCCACTCCGGCCCCGACTATGGCGGTCTCAGAGATAGGAGCATCAATTATCCTTCCGGGGAATCTCTCAGGAAGCCCCGTGAACTGCCCGAATATTCCGCCTTGTGCGGTAAGGTCTTCGCCTATTACAAACACGGCCGGGTCCCTCTCCATCTCTTCGGTCAGGGCCTCCATCACTGCGCTGGAGCACGAGATCTCTCTAGTAGTCATCTTAATTCCTCCTTATGCGTTAACATAGAGATCTTCGAGGGCCTCTTCCGGCCTTGGAAGCGGGGCCTCCATGGCAAACCTCACCGACTCTTCAATAAGAGAGGCAACCCTTGCGCGTATCTCTTCATCTTTGGATGCTGTAAGTCCCGTGCTCTTTGCCAGATGCGCCTTAAACCGTACAATCGGGTCTTTCTTCCCCTTGTAGCTTTCAATCTCATCACTGGTTCGATATTTTTGCGGATCACCTTCAAAATGCCCCCTGTAGCGGTAGGTCTGATTCTCCACGATGGAGGGGCCTTCTCCCTTTCTCGCCCTTGCAACCGCCTCTTCCACTGCCTGGCGAACCGCCAGGAGATCGTTTCCGTCCACTGCAACACCCGGCATTCCATAGCCTTTCGCCCGTTCAGCGACCGATCCTCCGGCAAGGGTATGAGAAGACGGGGTGGTGGAAGCATAGAAGTTGTTTTCGCAAACGAACAGCACAGGCAGCTTGAAGGCCGCAGCCATGTTGGCCGCCTCATGGAATGTGCCGCGGTTTGCGGCCCCGTCACCGAAGAAAACCACCGCAACCTGATCGGTTTTTCGAAGCTTTATTGAAAGACCCGCTCCCACCGTAATTGGGAAACCTCCGCCGACAACGCCGTTTGCGCCCAGTATTCCCAGGGAAAAATCCGCTATGTGCATGGAGCCTCCCTTGCCCTTGCAATAACCCACTCTTCGGGCAAGTAGTTCAGCAAACATGCGCGCTGTATCAGCTCCCTTTGCGATAAGGTGTCCATGTCCCCTGTGGGTGCTTGCCACGTAGTCATCCGGCCTGAGGGCCGAGCATGTGCCGACTGATGAGGCCTCCTCGCCGATCGAAAGATGTATAAATCCCGGTATCAGGTTCTGCTTGAAAAGCTCGCCTGCCTTCTCCTCAAAGGCCCTAACCGTAAGCATCCTCTCATAAAGGGCCAGTTTCTCATTCTTGCTCAGTTTCACCTTTACACCTCTTTTTTACCGTGAAAATACACCCCCCACCCAGACCCTCCCCCGTGCGGGGGGAGGGAAATCCTCGACCTCGCAAAGTGCAGAGCCGGAGGAAAATTTTCATTAGCGGGGGCGACAAAATATTTCTGTCATGAGCGTTTACCTTGAAAATGCGTAAGCCCCCGCCCAGACCCTCCTCCGCCGGGGAAGACTAATGGAAACCCCATCATATACGTTTGTTAACCTTGCTGCTTGTGTATGTCGAAAACAGCCATATCCACCTCAGGGTCGTATCTTCTCTCGATATGCGCCCCTTCAAGATCGGCCATTGTGATTTCACATGTTATCAATACCGGATTGGCGCCTTTAACAAGATGGCCTCCTCTCAGGTTTCCCTTCCCATCGCTGAAGACCGCGTGCAGATGGATAAAAATATCTCCATGTTCATCCGGTCCTACCGTCCCCTGCCCTCCAAGGAGTTCGAGAGGCCCGTTTACTCCAATAGGCTCACTGTATGAGGCCCCTACAGGGTTATCAGCAGGCACCGCGATATGAAAGGAAGCGCTTCTGAGACTTCCAATGCATGATACGATCGTCGCGGTCCTTATGCCTGCCTCTTTCAGAACCTGCTCCAGAGATTCTATCACGTCCGCGCCGGGCGGCAGTCGGGTAACCAGGATATTGCTTGATACCACTTTAGCCCATTTTGCTTTCATATCAAGGTACTGCTCCCTTCATCGGCATGGGTTGGTTACCACGTGAACCCGGCCGGCAATCGTCCATATTCCTGATTCCTGCGCCATAATAGGGGGGCACGTCCGTCACGTTTTCCTTAATGGCCCACCTCCCCGAATGGGACAGAACAAAACCCTGCTTCCGGCAGCCACCCCATAGGGAACACGCAGCCCCGCTTTTGAGATCAGAATGCCTACGACCTCGCTTTGTCTGAATTGGCCTCCCCTCAGTTCCATCTTACGGAGTGTAAAGGCCGGCCTTTACCGGCAGATAGAGCGAAAGGATAGGGAAGAGCGATAGTATTATGAGTACAACCACATCCATTAAACAAAACGCAATAGCCTCCTTGGCTACGGAGTCAAGATCGCCTTTGATAAGGTTTGCCGCCGTGAAGAGGTTTACTCCTACTGGAGGAGTAGCCTGTCCTATGGCAAGGGCTGAGATAAAGATCACTCCGTACCACAGGGGATCTATCTTGAATGCCGCAAGCACAGGCATAAGTATCGGCATAATGAGATAGGATATGGAAATAGCATCCAGTATCATCCCCAGTCCCAGGAGAAGGAGGTTCACCAGGATGATCATCACCACCGCATTTGGAGATATATTTACGATTGCGTTTGCCGCAAGATCAATCACCCCTATGACGGAGGCGGCCCAGGTGAAGAGCCCTGCAAAGACCACAATAAACATTATGACTGAACTTGTAACACTCGCGTCAACCAGCATCCGAATCATATCGCGCCATCTGACGGTTCTGTAAATAAAGACCGCAACAAAGAGGCTGTAGAATACTGCCACAACGGCAGCCTCAGTCGGCGTGAATAACCCTGCGTATATGCCCCCCAGTATGATTACCGGAGCAAGGATAGCCCACACGCTCTTTTTGAGGGCAACAAGCAGTTCACGCGGTGTGCCTCTTCTTTCAAGGCCTCTATAGCCCCTTTTTCTGCTTACAAGATAGGCCACCACCACCGTGCCCGCGCCTGTCAAAAGCCCCGGGATGATGCCTGCCATAAAAAGGGCGCTCACGGAGACACTGGTGATATTTCCATAAATTATGAAAGCGATGCTGGGAGGGATAATTATTGAAAGGTCTGATGAATTCGCGATAGTGGCCGCAGCGAAGCTCTTGTCGTATCCATGCCTTATCATTGGAGCCAGTAGTATCAGTCCGACCGCAGCAGTGGTAGCCGGCCCCGAGCCGGAAAGCGCTCCCCAGAACATGCATGTCAAGACCGCCACCATGGCAAGGCCCCCCACCGCCTTCCCCACAAGGAGTTCAAAGAACTCGGCTATCGTGGCAGCCAGGCCTGCCTGTTCAAGGATAACACCGGCAAGGACAAAGAAAGGGATCGCAAGGAGTGGAAAAGAGGCGATACCTGAGGCAAAGTTTATCCCCAGCATGCCTATGCCCAGATCGAACTGAAATATAGTAATAACCGCGGCTACGCCCAGGGAGGTTCCTATGGGAAGGCCTAGAGCCATCAAGACCAGAAACGACAGGGAAATGACCACTATCTCCATCAGAGTTTCCCTCCATCTTGAAGGCCTCCAAGCCTTAAAACCGCATCCCTGTATATACCGGCAAATACATAGACCGACAAGACCGGCACGCCAACATAGTAAATCCAAACCGGGATTCCCAGGCCGGGCGAAATTGCTTCAAAAAGCGTAAGCTCCTGGTAGATGGCCTGGATCATAAAGATGTCCACAAGGATAAAGAGCGCCGCGCTCATGGAGGAGCCGAAGATGATGACGGCCTTCTTGAATCTTTTTGGAAAGATATTGTAGAGGGTGACCATGCCTAGTTGGCCTCCCCTCTCGAATGCGATTCCGGTGCCCACTACCGTGAGCCACACGAACATATTTATGGTTATTTCCTCTGTTGCCGCAAAGGAAAAATGCAGAAGGTACCTGCTAAGCACATTAATAAAGGCGATGGAGGCCATTCCAAAGAGCAGAATGGCGGCTATCCAGTGATCCAGCCTGAATTGTCTCTTCTCTGCTGCCATCTATCATCCCTGAGTAGAGGCCCCCGAGAGGGGGGCCCCAGCCTGCCCACAACAGGTTTTTCAACTCGCTGTCAGGGCGTTACTTCTTGAGATCCGCCGTTGCCTTGCCGTAGAGATCCGCTCCCAGTTCCTTAACCCACTTATCGAATACGGGTTTGGTAGCGGCAATAAACGCGTTTCTTTCCTCATCCGTAAGGAAGGTAACCGTCGTTCCCTTTGCCTCCATGTGTTTTACGGGTTCAGGGATATCCATGGTGTAATTAAATTTGGTCTTGAGAATGTTGATGGATTTCTCACCATCCAGACCAGCCCTGCAAAGCGCCCTTTCATATTCTCCTGCCTCCAGGGCCGCCTCTTTTATTGCCTTCTGGATGTCCTTTGGAAACGCGTTCCATTCCTTCTTGTTCCAGTAGAAAATAAGAGGATCAACAAGGTAATTCCAAAAGGTCGCATACTTGTGATATTGCCATATCTGCACAGGCAAAAGAACTCCTACCGGATTTTCCTGACCGTCCACAACGCCCTGCTGAAAGGCGGTCACAGCGTCGCCCCAGTTCATGTCAACCGGGTCTGCGCCGAGCTGGCGGAATATGTCAATAAAGATCGGGCTTCCCACGACTCTTAACCTGAGCCCCTTCACATCCTCAGGCTTATGGATGGCCCTTTTGCTGTTTGTCACCTGACGGAAACCGTTCTCGCCCCAGGCAAGCCCAACAATGCCCTTTTTATCCATCGCCGCAAAGACGGCCTTACCTGTCTTGCCATTTTCAAGCTTATCAAGGTTTTCATAGGTATTGATGAAGAATGGAAGGGAGAAGATGTTGCATTCAGGGATAACAGGGGAGATATTGATGGTGGATTCCAGCGCGCAATCAATAACCCCGTTTGCCACCAGTTGGGCTGATTTCAACTGAGCCCCCTTCAGAAGAGAGCTTCCGAAATACGGCTTGATGTTAATCTTGCCGCCGGTCTTTGCCTTTGCAAGCTCCGCGAACTTGACCGCACCCATGCCCCAATAAAAGGTCGGCCCCACGTTAAGCTGCATCTTGTATTCCTTCTTGAACTCAGCCGCACCTGCCGGAAATGCCAAAAAGGCCGCTACGCAAACCGAAAGGCAGAGGGCCGCCCACTTTACAACCGCTTTTCCAAACAATGTCTTTTTCATACAGACCTCCTTAAAGGTTGACGGTTTACCGCTAACATAACCCCCCTTTTTCGGGATCGGGGTCGCACTGTAACTTCTCAATAAATCGGGACGACTGTTTTCGCCGCGATATTTCAGGAACAAGTTCATGGGCTTTTACCCGCAAACACCCCGACAAATCCCTTGTACCTGCTGTTAGAAAGTCACCTCCTTTCCAACCGCGGATGCCGGATAAAGCCGCAGAAACGCCTCGCGGCCGCAGCGCTTATTGAGCAAGGCTATGCCTCTCAAAGCCCCTTTAAAACCTTTTCACGGCCACTTTAGTGCCTTATTCCATAGCCTTCTGTCATTAAAAAGACAAGAACTTTTCGGCATCCTTTATCTGCAATTTTATTCTTCCGTCATTAAAAAGACAAGAACTTTTCGGCATCCTTTATCTGCAATTTTATTCTTCCGTCATTCCGGCACGGTTTTGGCCGGAATCCAAAATACGGCGGAGTGGATTCCGGCTAAGGGCATGCCCGAATGGGGCACAACGAAGCATGAACATCACCCCCACCCCTCCCTCCCCCGTCGAGGGGGAGGGGATAATGCCGCCACATCCCGACACCTCCCCCGTCGAGGAGGAGGAAATAATGCACCACATCCCGACGCTTCCCCCGTCGAGGGGGAGGGGTAAAGGTAAGGAGCATTTTCATATAAAAGGGCATGCCGCAGTGACGGGACTACACACCGGGATCCGGGTTGCGGGAACAGCCCGCCTTAGCTAACAATATGAAGGAATCTCTTCCAGTTGGGCCATGACCAGTAGATTATGAATGCCTTTCCCTTTACCGACTCGATAGGGACAAACCCCCAGTACCTGCTGTCGTAACTGTGGTTTCTGTTATCTCCCATCACGAAAAGATGATCCTTCGGTACACTGAAAGGCCCGAAATGCTCCCTGGCACTTGATTCGCCCGGCCCCCCCGCAGGCGAGTAGTACCCATGAGGATCATCATAAGGCTTTCCGTTGATGTAAACCGTTTTCCCGATCATCTCGACCTTATCGCCCGGCAGCCCTATCACACGCTTGATAAAATCCTTGCTGGGGTCTACCGGATAAATGAAGACCATTACATCACCCCTTTGGGGGTTCGTTATCGGGACAAGAGTCTTCTGGATAAACGGTATCTTTATTCCGTAAAGAAATTTGTTTACCAGTATATGATCTCCCACCAGCAAGGTAGGCTCCATGGAACCGGAAGGTATCTTAAATGCCTGCACAACAAAGGTTCGAATAAACAGCGCAAGCAAGACGGCAATAACCGCCGCCTCCGCATATTCGCGCAGAACGCTTTTCTTCCTGATTTTAGTGTTAATCTGCTCCTCCAATTGTAGCTCCTCTGCTTTTTTATATGAAAAAACCCCTTCCCTTTACTTCTCCCCCCTCGACGGGAGAGGGAGGGATAAGGATATTTTCATCTTTCATTGTGACCCACCAGGGCATGGGTGTTTATATGAAAATCCCCCTTCGCTTCACTCCTCCCTCTCGACGGGGGAGGATGGGGTGGGGGTGATTTTCATCTTTCGTTGTGCCCTATTTGGGCATGGGTGTTAGTCGCCGAAAAATGTAAATCTTAATGGTATCTTTTGCAACCGGATTTTTCCAATGCATCTTTGACATATAATTATACATAACAGTGTTAGATTGTATTTTTTTTCTTGACAAATAAAATTATTGTGCTTTCATGTTGCTCAACGATTGTATTTTATAGGTAATCCCATTTGCAGAGCATGTGCCCCAGGCTTTTTCAAAGATGCAGTTTAGCAATCAGGTCTTTTAGGAGGTGGGAATTGCTGTGGCTCACAATGCCGTAAGGGACATAAGAGAATCCCTG
>Ga0210015_1005659_pt1 | contig 10054 bp, 5 predicted proteins | sample CryGeymeta201522_FD_185471 | JGI IMG/M metagenome (GOLD analysis project Ga0210015, IMG submission 185471) | Groundwater microbial communities from Crystal Geyser aquifers in Utah, USA - Crystal Geyser metaG 2015-22 (SPAdes) (version 2) | ecosystem: Environmental > Aquatic > Deep subsurface >...
CCGGTTGCGGTGCCAGCGGGGTGTAAAAGCGCGCGCCCAGGCGGTGGAAACGGTTGCCCCAGCGCAAGGGGGTTTGCACCGGGCGCGGCTGGTCGAGTTGGGCGTTCATGTGCCCAATTGTCGGATGGCAGGTAAGCCAGTAGCTGGCAAAAGGTCAATGGGGGTGGGTTACGGGCACCGCCGGTTCATCTGGAGACGAATGGATGTTGGGGATGCCCGACTTGGTCGCTGCGAACCGCGCGTCGTCGGCGCGGTCCAGCACATTGGGCACGATCAGTGCCGCCAGCACGCCTATGATGAGTGGCACCACCATTAGTTCTATTAGGGTGAAGTCGCGTTGGATGCGGCGGTGCAATGTAAAAAATTTTGCGCTTATGGCGTGGTTATAGATGCCAACGGTCAAGGCGATGGGATGCGGACCATGAATTTATCTAGAAATCTGACCGTAAGCCCAGGGTAAACAAGGTGTACTTGCTGTCAAAACGAAAAGACAACTGGTGACAAAAATCACCAGTTGCCTTGACAAAATTAAGGTCAAAAGCTTTGATTCGCGGCTTCGGCTAAATTAGTTTCCGACAGTTTGAGAGCTTTGTAAGGAGCATTATGGTAGGAAAGTTACATCGTCGAAGTAGAAGGTGCCACCACCACCGGCGGCGCCAGTGGTACCAAAGTTGAAGAAGATCGACGCCTTGTTGTAGGTGTTGGCCAAGTTCAGTGCAGCTGTGCCGGAAGCTTGGGTGGCAAAGTTAAAGGTAAGCGTCTCCCACGCATTTGCCACGGTAGTTGTCGCTTCCGTTTCAACAGTTTTTGTGTTGTCACTGGCGTCCTCAACCTTCAAGCGAACCGGAATGTTCGCTGTCGGTGACCAAACTCGGACCGTCATGGTCTTGGCAGTAGCGGTGAATGGGATAGTGGCGATGGATTGATTCGCTCCGGTGGACACAGTGGTGCCGGCCCAAAGTTCAGCGGTGACCGACTTGACGACCTTTGCAACCTTGTTGGTTCCACCAGCAGGGTCGGCCACAACCGTGGAATCCTCGGCACCACCAAAACCGGTCAGCGTAGGAGCAGTAGCTTCGTCAAAGGTGACCAGCGTCGTGCCGGTGCCGGTTCCCGTGCCCATACCACCCATACCTGTAATCGAATCAGTAAGTGCCTTTGCCTTATCAGTTACATCTGAATTATCTGGGGCCAGCTTCAATATCTCAGACATGCTAGTGGCCGTTACAGCCGTTTTAACTTTCGTATCAGTTTGCTGCGCGGTGGTCACTGACGTCACGTCTGAATTTGCCATTGTGAGCAAAACTTCTGCCTGAGCTTTCATCCCACCAGAAATCACTTCGGCGAACGTATCCGCCCGTACGGTGCCTATCGCAGTTTTGACTGAAGTCGGCACCAGTGTGGATGCCGCCAATCGGGTACCAGCGTCGGTCACCAAAGTTTTCAGCACTGCCAAATTCACCGTCGTTGATGTGGCGTTTAGCTTAGCGCCACTTTTCATGCCAGCTGCGAAGGACGCAGCCACCTCAGAATAAATGGCTTGACGTGTGGCGTCAGTTGAGTCACCCGCAAATGCCGCCATTGCCTCGGTGGTTTGCAGTAACAACTGCTGCACCGCAAGCGTCTTCTTGAACAAATCAGGGTTGACCAGCGTACCGGCTGAAGTCAAAGCAGGGTCGGTATTGGTCAAGTCTGTATCCTCAGGCAGACCAAGCGAAGCGTTCACCTGGCTTTGGGTCATGCCACCCGCCAACAGGGTGGTGAGTGGTGTCACCATCTTGGAACCGGCGGGGGCCCTGAGCGTGCCTGTGAAGGACAGCTTGGTATCTACGTTGGTACCGCCCGTTAACGTCAAAGTGGAATCACATCCCTCTGGAAACCGGAAGAAACCGGCTGAATCGGTCTTGACAACGACTCCGGACGCATCGCACTTGATTGAAGAGCCATCTAGGTAGCCATCTACGGCATACCCAGTCGACGCAGTTGGCGAAAACGGGGCGCCCGCATCGCCGCCACCGCAGGCACTCAACAGCGTGGCCGTGGCCACGGCGCTCGCCAAGGCGGTGAAATACTTTCCAAGTTGCTTCATTGCAGGGTCTCCTGACAGGTGGGATGGTATGAATACGCCGAAACAGAAAGCGCATTCATGAAAGCGCTTTCACGTAATGTAGATAAATTTGACGCGCTTGGCACTAGGGCTTTCCCTTGGTTTTGGATTAGGGCTTCCCCTAACTAACTGGCGTCTTCCAGCCAAGTTTTGCAGGCGCAACCGCTGCAAAGTTCATCCTGTTTATCGCTGGTAAACCCGCACATAGTCCACAACCATCTGGTCAGAAACAAACCCAATCGGCACGGCACCGCCCAAATCGCCGCCCATGGCCAGGTTGAGGATCAGGTACTGCGGCTTGTCAAACGGCCAGGTAGCGGCGGCAGATGGTGTGGGTTTGGAGTAGGTGAAGTAAGTAACGCCATCGACACCAATCGCCACCTTGCCCCCGTCCCATATCAATTGATAGCTATGAAAAGCGGTGCAAGCGTCCGGTACGGATCTGCTGGCGCCCTGTCCTGCACCCAGCAGGCCATTGAAATAGTTGTAGGCCCGCGTGTGGATGGTGCCCAGCACCACGGTTTTGTCGGTAGCGCTGCCTCCGCGCTGCTCCATCAGGTCAATTTCGCCATCGTCAGGCCACACGCCACCGGTGCCCAGCATCCAGATCGCTGGCCAGGTGCCTAGACTGCAAGGCAATTTGGCGCGCACCTCAAAGAACCCGTACGTCCAGTTGGCCTTGCCGCGGCTGACCATGCGGGCCGAGGTGTAGGCCTGGTTACCGTAGTCGGCAGCGGTGGCCAGGCTTTCCTTGCGCGCGGTGATGATCAGGTTGCCCCCCAGCACCAAGGCGTTTTCAAGGCGATTGGCAGCGTAGTACTGCAGTTCGTTGTTGTACCAGCCAAGCTTGTTGCGATCAGTGTCGTAACCCCATTTGCTTGCATCGGGCAAGCCGTCCACGCTGAATTCATCAGACCAAACCAGCCGGGTAAATTCCGCCAGCGTTGCCACTGCGGGGATGGCGGGAGAGACTGGCGCGGGCGGTGAGGGGGCCGCGGGTGTTGCAGGTGTTGCAGGCGCCGACACCACTGGCACGGGATCCGATGAGCCACCCCCACCGCAGCCCACCAACGCAGACACGAGCAATAGGCCGGCAGTTGCGGTGGCGGTGGCGCGGCGCATCACAGGCGGCCGAGCGTCCCTGGGGCAACGGTCAAAGTCTTGCCGTCACTGAACTTGACGTTGATGGGCGCTTTGCCAGCGTTGTACGCCAGATAAGTCTTGCGACCATCGGGGCGCTTGAACACGCTGTAGAGCGTGGTGTCGGCGGTGACGCTGAAATCTGGCGTGCCCATGGCCTGCAAGCTCTGCATCCAGTGCAATGTATGGGTGCGGGTGTCGCCTGCTTCCACACTGCCGAACCGGTCCCATTGGTCCAAAGCGGCTGCGGGGTCGGCCAATGCGAGGTATTTGGCAAAAATGTCTTGCCAGACGTCTTTTGGCGGCGGGTTGGTCGGGAATTTGCCGATGGCGTTATAGGTGTCAGTCTCAGGCTTCAACGCGGCCACATTGCGTTTGACGTAATCCGGGTCTTGCCCAAGGTAGGTTGAGAACGTGGTGATGGGCAGCAGGTTGATGCCCTTGGTCTGGCGCGGCTCGTCGGTCCACCAGGTCTTGTGCGCGTAGCGACCGCCAAACACCCAACTGGCTTCCATGTTTTTGTACTCGGGCGGGAACACCTGCTTGTGAACATCAAACCAGTAGTGGCTCACCGCATCGATTTCGGTGGTGTAGAGGTAGATGCCTAGGTCACGCAGTTCACGATTACCGGTGACTTCGCCCCACAGAATGATGCTGGCCCAGGCGTTGATGGCTTCTGAAGTGGATTCCTGGCCATTGCCAAAGTCGTACAGGCCAACGCCCGATGCCATTGAAAAGCCGGAATAGGGGTCAAAGGGCCGCAGGAATGGAAAGTCTGTAGCGCCGCGTTGCCCATTGGCAATATCTTTCACCAGCAGGTCCACCATGCCACCCCATTTATCCTTGGCTCCCCAGGATGGGTCGCGCATGGTGAGCTCTGCCGCTGCACGGATCCAGTAGCCGTAGTGAAAGTGGTGGTCATTCATCTCGGCGGCAGCAAAGAACTCATCAGGGTAGGTGACCATCGTCCCCAGAGCCTTGCTGTAATGGAAATAGCTGCGCCCAGTGCCGCCAAACCACCATTCCATCCGATCACGGGCAAGTGCCAGCAATTGGTCTCGCTTGTCGTTATCACCCTGCTGCTCAGCTATTGCTGCCAGCTGGGTTGCGCGCGTGAGCCCCTTGCCCTGCCAGTACGCGCTGGTGCGCCAGTTGTCTTTGTTTTCTTGCCCAGGGATGAGTTCGCGGCGTTTGCGAAAGTCTTTCTTCAGCAGGTCGTTCACCTCAGTTGCGCCTGCATCCTCCTTGATGCCAGGCCAGTACGGCAGCACGCCCTGATAAGTACGTTCGACCTTGAACTGGCTGGCCGCCAGCAAGCGGATCTTGCCGCGAATGCTGTCATAAGCCGGACCCAGTTTGTCTGCAACCGATGTATTGTTGAACCACTGGTGCGGATACAACCCCAGCAGCGGTCCATTGTCGGCACCTTCCATCACGCGGGTCTTGGTGGTAAAGGTGGTCTGGACCTTGCTGGTGGCGGGGTCGAAGCGCCAATCCACATGCGTGTCTAGCAGGAACGCATAGGCGTGACGGGTGAGCAGTTGCAGGTTCTCCAGGCGGTCATCTGGCAAGGCCGCTGCCGACAGGTAGCCCTTGCCCGCAGGCAGGCGACCCACCCATTCGGTAGGCGAGACCTGTTCCCAGCGCACACCAGTGGGACCGAACAGTGCATAAGGCTTGCCACCAATGCGAAGGGCGAGCACACGGGCATCCGCCTCAGGGGCAAATCGCTCGCCGGCCGATGGCAGCTTGACGCGCACATCGCCGCGCGACAGTGTGATTTGCGCGTAAGGGCTGCCGTGCGCCACGGTTACCTGCATCAGGTCGGCGCCGCGGTCCATGGCAATGTCAACCGCCCAATCAGTCGCCTTAGCCAGTTTGGCCGGGCCGGGCTCAAAAGCCACCGGCGAGATCACTAGTGCGTCGCGGTGCGGGTAATGAATCTCGGTCGTCTTGAATTCAGTCGGTACTACCTGCTTGGTGGGCAGGGCCAGCTCCAGGCCAGCGGGTGTGGTCCGGACTGTCAGCGGGTGGGCAAACAGCGCCTCGGGCTTGGGGTTGAAGATCAGCGTTGAATACCACTGATTGGTGGGTGCGGGGAGCTTGAGCATCGCCTCAGAGCGGTACGGTGCAACCGGTGGTGCCTTGTCGCCCTCTTTGGGACTCAGAAGGTAGGCTCCTGCACCCATTTTGACTGGTTGGGCCACGGCGCTTGCGAGTGCGCCAGTCACCAGCACCACGGCCAGGCAGATGCTTCTTATAAATCGCATTATTGGCTCCTTTGAGTTCAGTAAATGTTGATAGTCACATGATACTGAAAGCGCTTTCAAATAACACTTCGCGTTTACCCCTGATGGTTTACCCCTACGCTTTCGGTTCTATGGAAAGGCTTTTTTAACCAAACTAGGGAAAACACGGAGGAAAGAGTGATTGACGTGCGCAGGAGTCGGTCTATACACTGCTGAAAGCGCTTTCATCATTTTTACCGAGCTCAATTTATGAATATCAATTTAAGCAGTCGGCCTGCTGCGGCAGGGCAAGATTTCAAGAGGGTCGAAGCGGTGTCCTCGGTCTGGATACGGACCGGTTTGATGTTGGCTTCATTGGCTTTGCCGACTGCCAGTCAAGCGCTGGAGTTTGGGCCCGACGGCATGTTCAGCATTACCGGGTTTGCCGAGGTTTCGCTGACCTACGTGAACAACCAATGCCTTTCGGGTGGATGTCAGTTCAGTCCGGAGACAGACCGCCAGCGCGTATGGGCTGACGATGTGGTGCCTGGTCGGCCATTGGGCCGCCGAGATGTGACTTTTACGCAGGTCCAACCGTATTTCGGTTTCAAATATGACTTGGGTAAAGGCTACAAACTCAATGCCATGTACAGCCAACGCTGGCGCGACGGATCACCGGATGTACCCGGCTTTGTTTATGAACAAAACGTAGCCGTCAGTCATGAGGACTACGGCCGCCTGGCGATTGGCCATATGACATCGCGAACCTGGAATCTGGCCGATTACCCTTATGCAACCAATCTGAGTCTGTCATCTGCCTGGGCTGCCAGCGGTGCGGGCTACCGCATGTTGACCCAGGCACTGCGTTACACGTCTCGCGTTTTTGACGTCGCTGATGGCGATTTGGTGTTGGAAGCCACGTATGACCGCGGTGATACCGCTTTCAAAATTCACAAGCCTCGGTTTATTGAGCTTTGGGCGCACTACGGTAAGGGGCCCTTGTCTTTGGATGCGACTTACCAGGATACGCGCAACGGTGGGCCGGTTGCTTGGGGTCTTGCACCGTTCAAAGCAGTTGGTTATCAGGAAGCAGCCGATAGCAAGGTTGGTGAGTCGGGTCAAAGTGTGGTGATGATTCAGGCCATTTATCAATACAGTCCGCAGATTGAATTGTCTGGCGCGCTTCGACGCAATCGCTGGAGCGGCGCTTATGCCGCCATCATTGACAGTACACCACCGGCACAGTGGAACAACATGTGGAACGTGGACTGGGGGGGTACGCTCAATGGGGTTGCGAACCCTGGCTATCCTGCCACATCGACGGATTGGTCAGTCGGCGTTCGTTACCGCATGGACAAATGGTCGTTTAGTACGGGCATGGCTCATCTGGGGCGCGCCAGCACCGACAACCCAAGCGAACGAGGCCAAAGCAATTCAGTTTTGGTGAATACCGCGCGCGTCAGTTACGAGTACAAACGTGGTCTCGAGTTCTATGTGTCTGGTGGCGTTTTGCATTACGACAAGCAGGGCTTGTCACCGCTGTCGTTGCCATCGAATGCTTCCATTGAGAACATCGACTCACGGGTTACGCGGGACGGCAACTGGATTGGCGTTGGCGCCGTGTACACGTTTTAAGCTCGATAGCCCCAAGGATTTACCATGAAATTCAATCAAGAAACATCTCTGACTGCTTTCGTAGCTAGGCTTGCGCGTGCGGCGTTGGCGCTAACTGCCACAGCATTGCTGGTGGCATGTGGCGGTGGTGGTACGGTGACTGTGGATGCACCGCAAAGTGCTGTGGCCACCACTAACCTCCGTGCGTTACCCACAGAATATTTGGCACGCAAGGCCGTTAGCTATTCGCCGTTTCGCACGGGTAATCGCGACACTGAAATTCCCACAGAGGCTCACGTCGAACAGGATTTGAATTTGCTGGTTGCCGGTAATTTCAGGCTCATTCGTTTGTTTGACAGCTCTGACAAAGTGGCCAAATTGACGCTGGAGGTCATCAAGAACAAGGGTCTCGACATCAAAGTGCATTTGGGTGCCTACGTCAACAGCTACAAGTACGTGTACAACCCACCGGTCGTCGAGAGCATCAAGGCTGCAAACCAGGCCGAACTTGATCGCTTGATCAAGCTGGCGACCGATTACAAAGACATCGTTCTGGCAGTGAGTGTGGGTAACGAGACCATGGTGAGCTGGTCACCGGTGCCCATTGACCCCGAGGACATGGCTGCTTACATCAGTTATGTGCGTCCCAAGGTGACGCAACCCGTGACGACAGATGACAACTTTGTGTTTTATGCCGAGATACCCAAGCGTATTTCAGACCTGATCGACTTTGCGTCGATTCACACCTACACGGAGATTGATACCAAATTCCCGGATAGTCCGTACTTTTGGGATTGGCGTCAAGAAGGTGTAGCAGTCGTTGGCGGTGACAAGACCGCCAGAGCGACGGCCATGATGAATGCCGCGATGGTGGCAACGCGCGCGCAGTATCAAATGGTGCGAGACAGCCTGGACCGCAAGGGCCTGAGAAACGTACCGATTGTGATTGGCGAGACCGGCTGGAATGCCGAAGACGTCAATGGCTTGCGCTTCCGCACCAGCCCTGTCAATCAAAAGATGTACTTCTCTCGCTTGGAAACATGGCGCGCTGAAGGCCGTGTCGGATCAGGCCCATCGAACGTTTTCTATTTTGAGGCCTTTGATGAACCTTGGAAGGGTGGGGACGACAAATGGGGCTTGTTTAACGTCAACCGGCAGGCACGTTGTGTTGTTCAGGCGCTCTCTACGACATACACCCCAGAAGCAGGGGTCAGCTGCGCTGATTCGAATGTGAATGCGTTTGTTGCGCCTGTGCCAAATGCCGCCTTTGGATCAACCCAGTTCGCTGTTTACTCCGATGCGGCAGGGATAACTCAGGCAACTGGCTATGGCGTGGGCGGCTTCAGCAATGGTGCTGCTGGCTATGGCGATGTTGGCTCGACCGCGGCCAAGTACGACGGTTCGGTGGGCATGAACGTCATCCGGCCTGCAACTCTTGATTTCGGATGGGGTGTGTTGTTCTATCCACAAACGCCTTACCAGAGCGTCAATTTGGCTTCGTATGCCGCATCAGGAAAAGTCAATTTCTGGATCAAAACAGATTACCCTGGAAAGCTTGAAATTGGACTGTCCACCGATACCGTCCGAGGTGAGGCTCAGGAAGCGTACTTGCAGATAGCCAGTGGTAGTTACGGATACGTGAATGACAACAGCTGGCATCAAGTGTCGATTCCCTTACAGGCATTTTTGGCCGCGAATCCAAAGCTTGACTTTAGTATGGTGCTCAATCCGTTCGTGATTGCCGATCGATACAGCTACACCGGAAAGCCGAGCGGGTCGAATTTCCAGAATTCAATCTACGTGGATGGCATTATTTGGACACAGTAATCGTCAGGAGACTGCCTGAACGGCGGTCTCTTGTCCACATTTGATAGATTGATGGGTCGCTTGATCACTCGGTAGATATGCTTCCCAAGATTCACTGCTTTGTTACCGCACAAGGCGGGTCTTTTAGATTCGCCAAAAGTGAGTTAAACGAAGAAGGCCAAAAGGGAAACCGGGGTCTGCCTCCTTTGGTCGTCAGTATCCGTCAGCGTTTCCAAGCACTTGAAGGTTTCGGCGGTGCTTTTACAGAAGCGGCCGCCGTCACTTGGCAAAAGCTGAGTGCAGTTCGTCAAGAAGAAGTTCTGAAGAACTACTTCGACAGCGAGCAAGGCCACGGCTACAGCCTGTGCCGGGTTCACATGAACAGCTGCGACTTTTCGCTGGGCAACTATGCCCATGTGGAAACACCAGGCGATGTGGATTTGGCTGGGTTCAATATTGAGCGTGACAAGCAGGCGCTGCTGCCCTTCATCAAAGCAGCGCAGCGCGTGGCCAAGCAGCCCATCAAGCTGCTGGTGTCGCCCTGGAGTCCACCTGCCTGGATGAAAAGTAATGGGCAGATGAACAATGGCGGCTTTTTGTTACCGCAGTTTCGCCAGGCCTGGGCGCAATGCTTTGTGCGATTCATTCAAGCCTACGCAGCCGAAGGGGTGCCAGTGTGGGCGGTGTCCGTGCAAAACGAGCCAGCAGCTACCCAGCGCTGGGATTCCTGCATTTACAGCGCCGAAGAAGAGCGTGACTTTGTGCGCGACCACCTGGGGCCAGCCTTGACAACGGCTGGTTTGGGACACATCAAGATCGTGATCTGGGATCACAACCGGGATCATTTGGTAGAGCGAGCCAGTGTGGTGTATTCGGACCCCGATGCCGCGAAGTACGTGTGGGGTGCTGGATTTCATTGGTACGGTGAACCTCACTTTGAGCAAGTGCAACTCACCCACGACGCCTGGCCGGACAAGCAGTTGTTGTTCACCGAAGGTTGCCAGGAAGGTGGTCCACACACAGGCTCGTGGGACTTAGGCGAGCGTTACGCCCACAACATCATCAACGACCTGAACCGCTGGACAGTGGGTTGGATCGACTGGAACCTGATGCTCGATGAAACCGGTGGACCAAACCATGTAGGCAACTTGTGTAGTGC
>Ga0210015_1005662_pt1 | contig 10050 bp, 8 predicted proteins | sample CryGeymeta201522_FD_185471 | JGI IMG/M metagenome (GOLD analysis project Ga0210015, IMG submission 185471) | Groundwater microbial communities from Crystal Geyser aquifers in Utah, USA - Crystal Geyser metaG 2015-22 (SPAdes) (version 2) | ecosystem: Environmental > Aquatic > Deep subsurface >...
CCTGGCGCCGACGCGCGAGCTGGCGGTGCAGATCGACGAGGACCTGCGCCGCTTCGGCAAGAACCTGGCGCTGAAAACCGTGCTTGTGCTGGGCGGGATGTCGCGCAGCAATCAGGTGCGCGCGCTGGCGCAGGGCGTCGATGTGATCGTCGCCACCCCCGGCCGCCTGATCGACCTGATGGACGAGGGCCGCGCGCGGCTCGACGGGCTTGAGGTGCTGATCCTCGACGAGGCCGACCGGATGCTCGACATGGGCTTCATCCGCGACATCCGCAAGATCGCCGCCGTGACGCCGAAAACCCGCCGCACCGCGCTGTTCTCCGCCACCATGCCCGCCGAGATCGACACGCTGGCGCAGGAGCTTTTGCGCGAGCCGGTGCGCGTCGAGATCGCCCGCTCGGGCGAATCGGTGCAGGCCATCGAGCAGCGGGTGGATTTCGTGCAGGGCGGCTACAAGCGCCAGCACATGGCCAAGCTGCTGGCCGACCCCGCCATGGCGCGGGTGATCGTGTTCGCCCGCACCAAGCGCGGCTGCGACCGCGTCGCCAAGAACCTTGAGATCGACGGCTTCCGCGCCGAGGCGATCCACGGCGACAAGGCGCAGAACGCCCGCCAGCGCGCGCTCGACGCCTTCAAGCGCGGCCACGCCCGCGTGCTGGTCGCCACCGACATCGCCGCGCGCGGCATCGACGTCGAGGGCGTGACGCATGTGGTGCAGTTCGAGCTGCCCGACGAGCCGGAGAGCTACACGCACCGCATCGGCCGCACGGGGCGCAACGGCGCCACCGGCATCGCCATCACGCTGTGCGACGAGACCGAGCGCGACAAGCTGGCGGCGGTGGAAAAGCTGATCCGCCGCGCCTTCCGCCCCGACGGCAGCCTGAGCGACGAGCCGCCCGCGCCGCCCGCGCGCGGCCAGAAGGCGCCCGGCTCCAAGGCGATGCGCCGGGGCCGCAGCCGCAGGCCGACCGGCCGCGCCGCCGCCTGAGCCTCTTTATCGCCTGTACGGCGGCGGGGCGACGCGCCGCAGTCCCGCCTGAACAGCGGCGGCGCGACGCGCCGCCGCGCGGCGCGGGCGCCCCTTGCGCGGTCGGCGTCGTCGCCTGAGCCTTTTCTCCCGAGAACCGGGGAAAGGGCCGCCGATGCCGAACCGTCCCAGCTTCACCGTCGGGATCGAGGAGGAATACCTCGTCGTGGATCGCGAGACCCGCGATCTGGTGATCCGCCCCGATCCCGATTTCCTGAAAGCCTGCGCCGAGCGCGTCGGCGGGCAGGTGACGCCGGAATACCTGCAATGCCAGGTCGAGGTCGGCACCCGCCCGCACGCCGACGTGGGCGGCGCCATCGCCGAATTGCGCAGCCTGCGCGCGGGCGTGGCCGAGGCCTGCGCCGCGTTCGGCTATGCCCCCATCGCCGCCTCCACCCATCCTTTCGCCGAATGGCGCGACCAGACCCACACCCGCAAGCCGCGCTATGACGCGCTGCGCGCCGATCTGGGCGACGCGGCGCGGCGGCTGCTGATCTGCGGGATGCACGTCCACGTCTGCGTCGAGGACGAGGATCTGCGCATCGATCTGATGAATCAGGTGGTGTATTTCCTGCCGCACCTGCTGGCGCTGTCGTGCTCCTCGCCGTTCTGGCGCGGGCAGGACACCGGGTTGTCGTCCTACCGCCTCACCATCTTCGACGCGCTGCCGCGCACCGGCCTGCCCGACCGGATGGAGAGCTTCGCCGAATACCGGCGCCTCGTGGATCATCTGGTCGGCGCGGGCTGCATCGAGGACGGCACGAAACTGTGGTGGGACATCCGCCCTTCGGCGCGTTTTCCCACCGTCGAGAGCCGCATCACCGACATCTGCCCGCTGCTGGAGGACGCCGCCGCCATCGCCGCGCTCTACCAGTCGCTGATGGCCTACCTGTTCCGGCTGCGCGCGGCCAACCAGCGCTGGCGGCTCTACCCGCCGACCATGCTGCGCGAAAACCGCTGGCGGGCGATGCGCTATGGCGCCGACGGCGCGCTGATCGACCATGGGCGCGGCGTGCAGGCGCCGTTCGCGGCGCTGGTCGAGGAGATCATCGCGCTGGTGAGCGACGACGCCGCGGCGCTGGGCTGTCTTGACGCGCTGCGCCACGCGCGGGTGATCGCCGCGCGCGGCGCAGGCGCGCGCCGCCAGCGCGACGCCTTCGCCCGCGCGCGGGACGCGGGCGCCGACGATCACGCGGCGCTGCAGGCGGTGGTGGACGACCTGATCGCGGCTTTCGGAGAGACCTGAGCCCGCGCTCAGATCGCGAAACTGGTGCCGCAGCCGCAGCTTGCGGTGGCGTTGGGGTTCTGCACCGCGAAGCGGGCGCCGATCAGCTCATCCTTGAAGTCGATCACCGAGCCGGACAGGAACGGCAGCGACTCCGGGTCGATCAGCACCTTGTCGGCGATCACCAGATCGTCGGGCTTCGCCGCCGTCTCCAGCCCGAATTCGTATTGAAACCCCGAACAGCCGCCGCCCAGCACGGCGACGCGCAGCATCCTGGCCGCGCCTTCGGCCTCGGCGATCTCCGCAATCCGCGACAGCGCGCGCGGCGTGACCTCTACGGGCATGGTGAGTTGCATGGGCCAGCCTCTGCCTTTTCCAGCGGGAAACGCTTATACCCTCCAATCTAAGCCTTGCAGGGGAAAGCGCCAAGATGACGCGCAGACCGGATTTCGCGCCCTACGCCGCCACCGCCTCGCGCGGGCGGCTGCACGCCGAGGACGAAAGCGCGCATCGCTCGGCCTTTCAGCGCGACCGCGACCGCATCATCCACTGCGGCGCCTTCCGCCGCCTCAAGCACAAGACGCAGGTGTTCGTCGAGCATGAGGGCGATTATTACCGCACCCGCCTGACCCACAGCATCGAGGTGGCGCAGGTGGCGCGCACCATCGCCCGCACGCTGGGGCTGAACGAGGATCTGGCCGAGGCGGTGGCGCTGGCGCACGATCTTGGCCACACCCCCTTCGGCCACACCGGCGAGGACGCGCTGGCCGCCTGCATGGCGCCCCATGGCGGCTTCGACCACAACGCGCAGGCGCTGAAGATCGTCACCGGGCTGGAGCAGAAATACGCCGCCTTCGACGGGCTGAACCTGACCTGGGAGACGCTGGAGGGGCTGGCCAAGCACAACGGCCCGCTGCTGCCGGCGCCCGACGCGAGCCGCGCCGCCCTGCCCTTCGCCATCGCCGACTACGACGCGCGCCACCCGCTCGCGCTGCACAGCCACGCGGGACCGGAGGCGCAGGTCGCGGCGCTGGCCGACGACATCGCCTACAACAACCACGACATCGACGACGGCCTGCGCGCCGGGCTGTTCACCCCCGAACAGGCGCGCGCCCTGCCGCTGGTGGGCCGCGCCTGGGCGGCGGTGGAGGCGGCGCACCCCGGCCTCGACCCCGCCCGCGCGCAGGCCGAGGCGCTGCGCCGCGTGTTCGGCGCCATGGTGGAGGACGCGCTGGCGGAAACCGAACGCCGCCTGCGCGCCGCGGCGCCCGACTCGGCGGCGGCGGTGCGCGCGCTGGGCGCGCCGGTCGTGGCGTTCTCGCCCGCGATGCGCGCCGAGGTGGACGCGATCCGCGCCTTTCTGATGCGCTGCATGTATCGCCACTGGCGGGTGATGCGGATGCGCGCCAAGGCGGCGAGAGTGGTGGCGGAGCTGTTCGCCGCCTTCACCGCCGAGCCGCGCCTGATGCCGCCGGAATGGGCCGATCAGGCGCGCGCGGGCGACGCCACGCACGGCGCGCGCACCGTCGCCGACTACATCGCCGGCATGACCGACCGCTTCGCCCTGCAGGAGCACAAGGTGCTGACCGACCCGGCGGCGCGGGCGTAAAAACATTCACATCATTATCTATTTCTTGCAACTCATTAGATGGTTATGTATAATTAATGCTTGGAAAAATCCAATAAAATGGCTATGTCATGGAAAGCAGAACAATACGCCATCTCTATTCGCTCGCATTGGTGTTGGCCGCCTCTTTGATCGCATCATGCGGGAAAAATCCTGACGGATCAATGATATATGGGACGCCAGGCTCACCGGCGTGGTTCAACTCCGCTGCACCAGAAGTGCAATACACATACTTTTCCGGAATTTGCTCGTCCTACGGCTATCTTTTGAACACGAATGAAATGCGAGGTTGTATCGAACGAGAGGCGCGATCTCGTCAGAATATGAACTTTGTTGGTTTGCTTGCTGCCATTGAGGCGCACAATCAAGCAACGCAACGGAAAGGCGAACCCGATCCCATAATAATATATCAGCCCCCTCAGCAATGTGCTTACATTGGCAATGGAGTTGCTTGGTGTCAGTAAAATTGCGCTACCGTGAAAATTGCTGCTTGGATGCCAATTTTCCGAGTGTGTAGGTTGACCTCCCCAATGGCCTCCCCGCCAGCCATCTGCTAATCCGCACGCGAGATAAGCCGGAAAGGCCACCCCATGAACCTATTCGCCGATATCCGCGCGCTGGTGCTCGACGCGCTAAGCGCCCTTCAGGCCGACGGCGCCCTGCCGCGCGACCTCGACCTCTCGCCGGTCACGGTGGAGCCGCCGCGCGACGCGGGCCACGGCGACATGGCGACCAACGCGGGGATGGCGCTCAGTAAGGCGGCGAAGTTGAACTCCCACGCGCTGGCCGAGGCGCTGGCGCCGAAACTCCTCGCCGACCCGCGCGTCGCGGGCGTCGAGGTGGCGGGGCCCGGCTTCATCAACCTCACCCTCAGCCCCGAGGTGTGGCGCGGCGCAGTGCGCGCGGCGCTTGTCGCGGGCAACGACACCTGCCGCGCGCGCACCGTGGCCGACTACATCGCCGGCATGACCGACCGCTTCGCGCTGCAGGAGCATAAGGTGCTGACCAACCCCGGCGCGCGGGCGTAATGCGCACCGCCAGCCGGAGGCGCAAACCCCCGGCGGGCGGTTGTAAAGCGACGCTCCCACCGGGGGTGTGAGCCCCCGCGGGCGGTTCTCACATCTTCGGGCGGGGCGTCTCTGCGGTGCTGGGCGGCAGGATCGGATAGACCACCTGCGGCTGCGCGCCGGTCAGGCTTTCGAGGAAGGCGACGATCTGCGCCGTCTGGCTCTCGTCCAGCGACGCGCCAAGCTGGGCCGTGGCCATCACGCCGACCGCCGTGCCCAGATCCCACACCGCGCCGGAGTGGAAATAGGGCGGCGTCAGCGCGATGTTGCGCAGCGTCGGCACCTTGAACGCATATTCGTCGCCTTCCGCTTTCGTCACCATGAAGCGGCCCTTGTCCTCGGGCGGCAGGATCGACCAGCCCGGCTTCTCCACCACGCCGAACGGCTGATAGCTGTCGCCGCCGAGGTTGCGCCCGCTGTGGCAGGCGGCGCAGCCCTGATCGATGAACGCGGCGAGGCCCGCCTTCTGATCCGCGCTCAGCGCGTCGTCCTCGCCGCGCAGGAAGCGGTCGAACGGCGCGTTGGGGGTGATCAGCGTGTCCTCGAACGCGGCGATCGCGTCGGTGGCGTTGGCGAAGGAGATCGGCTCGGGCGCATCGGGAAAGGCGCTGGCGAACAGCGGCAGATAGCCGGGGATGCCGCTGAGCTGCTCCACCACGTGCTCGGGGTTCGATCCCATCTCGACCGGGTTCTGCATCGGCCCGCCGGCCTGCTCCGCCAGATCGGCGGCGCGGCCGTCCCAGAACTGCGCGGTGTTATAGACCGCGTTCAGCACGGTCGGCGAGTTGCGCCCGCCCTGCTGCCAGCGGTGGCCGGTGGAGAACGCCGCCAGATCGGCGCCGCCGGTGCCGAGGTTGTGGCAGGTGTTGCAGCTGATGTTGTGCCCTTCCGACAGCCGCGGCTCGAAGAACAGCATCTTGCCGAGCTCGACCTTCTCCGCCGCAGGCGCAGGATCGGGCGCCAGCGGGATCGGCTCGAACAGCGCCAGCGCATCGGCGCGCAAGGTCGCGTCGTCCGGCGTCGCGGTCTGCGCCTGCGCGGCGCCCGAGACGGCGAGGCAGGCGATGAGGGTGAGCGATGATGAGAGTCGCATGGTGAGAGGTTCTCCTCCTGATTGGAACGATTCCAATGTTGCACCTGCGAACCTGACGCTAGCCTGACGCTTGCATGACCGTTTGCTGACAACCTTGGCGCGAGACGGCGCATCCGCCCTGAACTGGCGCGGCGGCGGCGGCCATGCTAAGCGCGCGCAAACCTACGGGAACGCATCCGCCATGAACCTTTTCGCCGACATCCGCGCCCTGGTGCTCGACGCGCTCGCCGCCCTTCAGGCCGAGGGCGCGCTGCCCGCCGATCTCGACCTCTCGCCGGTGACGGTGGAGCCGCCGCGCGACGCCGCCCATGGCGACATGGCGACCAACGCGGCGATGGCGCTGGCGAAGGCGGCGAAGGTCAACCCGCGCGCGCTGGCCGAGGCGCTGGCGGCGAAACTGCGCGCGGACCCGCGCATCGACGGCGCGGCGGTGGCCGGGCCCGGTTTCATCAACCTCAGCCTCAGCCCCGAGGTCTGGCGCGGCGCGGTGCGCGCGGCGTTGCGGACGGGCGCGGACTATGGCCGCGCGACCATCGGCGCCGGGCGGCGGGTGAACGTCGAGTTCGTCTCCGCCAACCCCACCGGGCCGATGCATGTGGGCCACGCGCGCGGCGCGGTGTTCGGCGACGCGCTGGCGAGCCTGATGGCCTTCGCGGGCTGGGAGGTGACGCGCGAATACTACATCAACGACGGCGGCGCGCAGGTGGACGTGCTCGCCCGCTCCGCGCACCTGCGCTATCGCGAGGCGCTGGGCGAGACGGTCGAGATCCCGGCGGGCCTCTATCCCGGCGACTATCTGCGCCCGGTCGGCGAGGCGCTGGCCAGGGCCCATGGCCCGGCGCTGGCGGCGATGGACGAGGACGCCTGGCTGCCGATCGTGCGCCCGTTCGCCATCGACGCGATGATGGCCATGATCCGCGACGATCTCGCCGCGCTGGGCGTGGTGATGGACCGCTTCTTTTCGGAGAAGGCGCTCTACGACACCGGGCTGATCGAGGCGGCGCTGGCGAAGCTGGACGCGGCGGGGCTGATCTATGTCGGCGCCCTGCCGCCGCCCAAGGGCAAGCTGCCCGAGGACTGGGAATCCCGCCCGCAGACCCTGTTCCGCTCGACCGCCTATGGCGACGACGTGGACCGGCCGCTGAAGAAATCCGACGGCGCCTGGACCTATTTCGCCCCCGACATCGCCTATCATTTCGACAAGGTCGAGCGCGGCTATGACCTGCTGATCGACGTGCTGGGCGCCGATCACGCGGGCTATGTCAAGCGGATGAAGGCGGCGGTGGCGGCGCTGTCCGGCGGGCGCGTGCCGCTTGAAGTGAAACTCTGCCAGCTGGTCAAGCTCTACAAGAACGGCGAGCCGTTCAAGATGTCGAAACGCGCCGGCACCTTCGTCACGCTGCGCGACGTGGTGGACGAAGTGGGCCGCGACGTGGCGCGCTTCACCATGCTGACGCGCCGCAACGACGCCGCGCTGGACTTTGACTTCGCCAAGGCGGTGGAGCAGTCGAAGGATAACCCGGTTTTCTATGTGCAATACGCCCACGCCCGGATCGCCTCGATGCGCCGCCAGCTGGTGACGGTGGAGCACGGCGCCCATGACGCGGCGATCGAGAAAGATCGATTCAATAATATCGCACTTTCCCAGGCCGACCTCTCGCGCCTCGACCACCCCGCGCAACTGGGTCTGGCGCGCAAGCTGGCGGGGTGGCCGCGTCAGGTGGAACAGGCGGCGGCGCAGGCGGAGCCGCATCGCATCGCCTTCTATCTCTATGATCTGGCGTCTGATTTCCACGCGCTCTACAATCTGGGCCGCGACGAGCCGGCCTTGCGCGTGGTGCAGGAGGGCGACCCGGAGGGCAGCGCCGCGCGGCTGGCGCTGGCGGTCGCCGTATCGGTTGTGATTTCCGCAGGTCTTGGTATCCTTGGTGTGACTCCGCTGGACGAGATGTAGCGTCAAGCTGCCGACGGCGGGGATCGCGAGCAGGCGCGCGCACGCCCCTTTTCACCGGGACATGCGCACAGGAAACAGGCGAACCGGCCCATGCGGGACGAGTCCCAGCTCTATGACGCCTATGACGTGGACGCAGGCGGCGCGCGGCGCTCACGCCTTGGCGCCGCCGTCGGCGCCTTTGTGTCGCTGGCGGTGCTGGCCGGCGTGGTGGTGTGGGCCTACCGTCTGGGCGTGCGCGACGCGACCGACGTGCCGGTGGTGCGCGCGGTCGAGGGCCCGATGCGGGTGCGCCCCGACGACCCCGGCGGCGCGCAGGCGGCGCATCAGGGCCGCGCGGTCTATGACGTGATGGCCGACGCGCCCCCGCCGCTGGAGACCATCGTGATCGCGCCGCCGCCCGAACGGCTGAGCGCGGAGGACGTCGGGTCTTTCGCCCGCGCAGCGCCCCCGCCCGCGCGCCAGCCGGAGCCTGCGCAGGCGTCGATCAGCGACGCCATCGCCAGCGAGGTTGACGGACTGGTGGCCGCCGTTCTGGGCGTTTCGGCGACGGAAGCGCCCGCAGTGGCGGGCTCCGTGGCGATCGCGCGCGCCCCGGCGCCCGCGCCCCGGCCTGCGGCGGTGCGGGTGGCGGCGCGCGCCGATGCGCCCGCAGCCGCCGCGCCCGCCGCGCCGGTTGTCGCGGTGGACGGCCCGCAGGTGCAGCTTGGCGCCTATCTCTCCGAGGCCGACGCGCTGCGGATGTGGCGCGGCTTTCGCGCCCGCAACGGCGATCTGCTGGCGGGCCGCGCGCCTGCGGTGGCGCCGCTGGTCGGCGCCAACCGCACGCTCTATCGCCTGCGCGCCGCGCCCTTCGCCGACATGGCCGAGGCCCGCGCCCTGTGCGCCGCGCTGCGCAGCCGGGGTGAGGACTGCCTGTTGGTCGAGCCGAACTGACATGGCCCCGCGCGCCGCGATCTTCGGATGCGCCGGGCTGCGGCTCAGCGCCGCCGAGCGCGCCTTCTTCACGGATGCAGACCCCTGGGGCTTCATCCTGTTCGCCCGCAACATCGACAGCCCCGATCAGGCGCGCGCGCTGACAGACGAGTTGCGCGCCTGCGTCGGCCGCGCCGCGCCGGTGCTGGTGGATCAGGAGGGCGGCCGCGTCGCGCGGCTGCGACCGCCGCACTGGCGCGCGTGGCGCGACGTGCGCGCGATGATCTCGGGGCTGGCGGTTGCGGCGGCGGCGGAGGCGCTGCGGCTGCGCTATCGCCTGATCGCGGCGGAGCTGCGCGGCGTCGGCGTCGACGTGAACTGCGCGCCGCTGCTGGACGTGGCGCAGCCCGGCGGCGCGGCCTTCCTGCGCGACCGGGCGCTGGGCGAGGACGCGGCGACCGTGGCGCGGCTGGGCCGCGCGGTGCGCGACGGGCTGGAGGCGGGCGGCGTCGCGCCGGTGATCAAGCACATTCCCGGCCACGGGCGCGGCGACGCCGACAGCCACCTGCGCCTGCCGGTGGCGCGCGCCGACCGCGCCGCGCTGGACGCGGTGGATTTCGCCGCCTTCCGCCCCCACGCCGACGCGGCGATGGCGATGAGCGCGCATGTGCTCTATCCCGCGCTCGACCCCGACGCCTGCGCCACCTTCTCGCCCATCGTGGTCGAGGCGATCCGCCGCGACATCGGTTTTAACGGTCTGCTGATCACCGACGACATCGAGATGGGCGCGCTGGCGGGCGCCATGGACGCGCGGGCGGCGCGGGCGCTGGCGGCGGGCTGCGATGTGGTGCTGCATTGTTCGGCAGACATGGCGGGGATGCAGGCCGTCGCCGCCGCCGCGCCGCCGCTGTGTGGCCGGTCGCTGGCGCGCGCCGAGGCGGCGATGGCGCGGCGCGACCCCGAGCCGCTGGACGTCGCGCAGGCCGAGCGCGCGCTGACCGCGCTGACCGGGGGACTCGCCGATGCCTGACGATTTCGCCGACCCGCAAGCCTTCGCCGCGCCGGACGAGGAGGCGCTGCTGGTCGATGTCGAGGGCTTTGAAGGGCCGCTCGATCTGCTGCTGACGCTGGCGCGCGGTCAGCGG
>Ga0210015_1005679_pt1 | contig 10032 bp, 12 predicted proteins | sample CryGeymeta201522_FD_185471 | JGI IMG/M metagenome (GOLD analysis project Ga0210015, IMG submission 185471) | Groundwater microbial communities from Crystal Geyser aquifers in Utah, USA - Crystal Geyser metaG 2015-22 (SPAdes) (version 2) | ecosystem: Environmental > Aquatic > Deep subsurface >...
ATGTTGTTTCAGTCCTTCGGACTGGAAAGGCCCCAACCATGCGCGACAGGTTGGGCGGTGCCCACAGGCTATGTTGTTTCAGTACTTCGGACTGGAAAGGCCCCAACCATGCGCGACAGATCGAGCGTTGCCCACAGGCTATGTTGTCTCAGTCCTTCGGACTGAAAAGCACAGCCACAAACGACAACCACTGATGTGTCCCTAACTCGGACAAGCCGGAACCAGATGTATTGGCCAAAACGCGCAGAATTTGATTCGTAAGAGACTACTGGATGGCTGATGATCGAGGTATCTTCCAGTGGCACCATTCTAATGCTGGAATTTCACTTCACCAAACGTGAGGTTGACAAGGCACGGACTTCACAGTAGAGTTCTGAGACAGCGACGGGATAGCGTCCGGCGCGCGAGTTCCTTGAGGGATCCAGGGCCAGCCAACCGAACGACTTCGCCGTGGTTCCCGCCAGTCTGGCCAAGTTGCGGAGTCGGCAGCATCAACAGATCAGTCGATTGGAATCCGCTTATTGCCAGGGCCAATTGCTGAGCGTCCAAGGGTGCGTCTGTCAGACGATCAAGCCCAGTCAGGAGGATATCCATGCGAGCATCAAAGCCCCCAGAAACGAATGCCACCAGGGAGTTGCCCACATCTCGACCAACCTCGAGAATAGTGAGGAAAGACCGACAAGGAGGTCCTATTACAAGTTGCCCCTAATTCTTGCCCCGCAACCAGAAGGGGGATACACGGTGACGTGTCCCATCCTCCCGGAGTTGATCACCGAGGGCAACACAGTACCCGAGGCGATGGAGAACGTTCGTGACGCTCTCGCCGTTGCCTTGGAAATCTATGACGACCTCGGGAAGCCTTTCCCTCGTTCTCTGACCATAAAGCCCGGACTTGAGTCTATCTGGTTTGAGACATTGGTGTCTCCCTCATGACTGACCGGGAAGTCACTGAGAGACTCCGAGCGTTGGGTTGCGTGGAGTTGCCCCGGCGTGGCGATGGATCTCATCGCAAGTGGGTCAACCCGAACGCCCAACGAGCAACGGCAATCCCCGACTGGGGAGCGAAAGATCTGAGGACAGGAACGCTCCGGGCGATTGTGAAACAACTGGGGTTAGAGTGGGAGGAATTCATGAAAGGATGACCTCGGAGTCCGCTTGTACTGGACTTTGCGATATGTGGACGCTGATGAAAAGAGAGGACCGGGAGGATGTTTCAGAGTGGTGTGAATGACCAGTGCAGTTGGCCTTCGCAATGCTGGCACGAAGGCAAGCATGACCCTTGGCCCTACGTGAACTTCGTCCTGTATATGGTGAAGATCGTCTACGCCGAGTTCGAGAAGCGAGTTGGGCAAACCGCGTCCCCACGAGGGGCGAAAACGACCCTCGTCGAGTCGGCAATCAACGCCTCAAGGCGAGAGTTCACCGTGTCTGACCTTGAACGGGCTTGTCCCGGTGTCAGCCGCGACATGATCCGTTGGGTACTTCGCAGCTTGCAGGAAACCGGCAAAGTGGAGGGGTGCCTCGGACGCGGTCCCGGAGCGCCGTGGAAGAAGAAGAGGTAATTAGCCGAAAAGAGGGCAATAGAAGACGTAACATATCTGAGAGTGGCTTGCGGCGCGAAAGAGTTGGGCAAAGAGATCATCTTCTCCTGGAAGCCCAACTCCGCCGTGCTCGGAATGCCGACGTGGGACGTGGATTACGCGGGCTGATCTGCCCAAAGCCAATACACTAAATATGATGTTGACAAGACATGGACTTCACCGTAGAGTTCTATGAGACAGCGATGGGGAAGTGCCCCGTGCGTGAATTCCTTGAGAAGTTGAAGACCAGCAATCCGAACGACTTCGCAGCCGTCCTCGCTGGTCTGGCCAAATTGCGGAACCGGCAGTATTACCGGGAACCGTTTTCCAAGGCCGTCGGAGACGGTTTGTTCGAGCTGCGTCACGTGGGCAAACTGAATACTCGCGTGTTGTGGTTCTTTGTGAAGGGCCGTCGGATCGTCGCCGTGCACGGTCTCCGCAACAAGGGTCAGGCCATCCCGGCGCGGGACCTTGAGGTCGCTCGGGAACGGATGACCGACTGGCTGGAAAGAGCAGAAACATGAAGAAGACCAATTTCGATCGTTACCTCGCGGAACAGATGAAGGACCCGGAACTTGCAGCGCGCTTTGGGCGAGCCAACGAAGATTGGGACATCGCCCTCCAACTCGCCGCCTTGCGTCAACAGGCCGGGCTTTCCCAGAAGGAGCTCGCCCGCCGCGTCGGCACTTCGCAGCAGCAGATCAGCCGACTGGAATCCGCTAACTACGAGGGCCATTCGTTGAGCACGCTTCGACGCATCGCCCAGGTGCTGGATGCGAGAGTACGCGTCGTATTCGACACTGAAGAGAAGATAAGCGGGATGCGCGTGGCTGAGAACCGCGTTCCATACCACGCCCGGTGCAGTAACAAAGACAAACCACGTTGAGACGCGTTCTTGATGCCAGAAGTGATGGCGAGTCAATCCCATTCTTAGTTGAAATTTGCGGCTCCGGTCTGGTCCTGAATTTGTACGTTGCTCGCAAGCCCCAGTTCCTGCTTCAGGGCTTGTCGCAATGTCGGTAGATGCTGGTGTCCCTGGATGCGACGCAACCGGGGTTCCAAGTCCATCAGCGACGCTGCCAACCACCGTTGTTTTTGTGACGAGTTCTTCCAAGAGGTGACTTTGTGACAGACCGCTTCCACCTGGCTCATAATGGACTCAATACAGTTCGTCGTCTTCAGACTCTTGCCCAGCAACTGAAAGACTCCCAAGCGATGCAGGGTCAACGTCTCTTCCAGTCCCTCCCGCAAACTCTGAGCCGCGGACTGATTCGTTTCATCCAGTTCATCCAAGAGCGCCTCCAAGGCGCTCTTCGCCTCCTCATAGATCGGACGCTCGTATGCCTTCTGAAGACGCCGCCGCCACTGCGCCTGCGCTTTCTTCGGCAAGTACGCAACCACGTTCTCTCGCTTGTGCCATTGACAGCGCTGCACCACTGCCCGATCTTCAAACACCTTCTGGATCGCCGAACGCAATCCTTTGCTCCCGTCCACGATCACCAGAATCCCCTCCTCGATCCGAAGACCCCGATCCAACAGACTCCTCAGAAAATCAGATAGCGCCACGCTGTTCTCCGTCCCCGACTGCACAAAGCCCAGGGGAATCTTCCGCCCATCGTTCGTTAAGCCTAAAGCGATGAGCAGCATGTCGTCCGAAAAGCTCTTCCCGTCGATCCACAAAGCCACCAGGTCCAGCTTCGACAGGTCTCGCTCCTGAAATTCCCGCAACTGCTGCGCCGTCGCCTCCACAAACTGACGCGATACCGATGAAGCAGAAAGTCCAATCGCTCCCGGCACCAACGGCGCTACCCGCTCGTACTTGCGACATGAAATCCCGTACAACAACCGCCGAAGCAACTGAGCCTGAACCTCTCCGCTGCTCTGCTGCAACGCCTCCCAACTCTTCAACGGCACCTCGCAATTCTCCCGGCGGTTCCGCACCCGGGGCACTTCCAACCTAAGCCGTTGACCAGCCAGCTTGACGCTCCCGGGATTGCTGCCGTGACGAACCCTCTCCTTCGGAGCTGCCTCCCGGGCATACCGATCACCCGCCAACTCCTTCACCTCGGACTGAAGCAACTCATTCACGTACATCAAGCCCAACGGGATCAACTGCTGGATCAACTCCACCTTCCCATTCACCGACAGACCCTCGTACTCCTCTGGCTCAAGCACCTCCATCGTACCCAATACGCGGGACTTCCTTATCTTCCCTTCCTCTGTTACTCTTCCCATCAGTGGCTCCTTCCTGGTTCTTCTAACCATCTCTCTATTAAACCAGTTCCAAGGAGCCTCTTCAATTTTCAACTAAGATTAGCACATACTCCCGTCAGAACCGTCAGAAGATAGCGCCGACAGGGGCTCGATCGGCGGGCTTACTGACGGTTCTTACGGTTCTTACGGTTCTGCGGAGGGTATGGGGGCACTTTCAGAGACATATACCCACGGAGCGAAATCGTTGTGGAGCTTCGGGAAACCGCAAATAAGCCACTCTAAGCGATTGGCGAACGTGGGCGATGCCTAAAACCCGTCTTTCGCGTTTGCATCGTTTCTGAGCATCTTCCTCATGGAATTCTTCTTTCTTTTTCTGTAAAAACGCTTCCACGGTGAGCGCCGTCTGTAAACCAACGAACGTTGATTGATAGAGCGATATTTGTCAGAGCTTGTTGACAGTTATTGAATACCTATGGTAGACTGATTCCAGATTGAGAATGGAGGATGCACAATGAAAGCCATCGGTTATGTGAGGGTCTCCACACAGGAACAGACGGAATCCGGATTATCACTGGACAGTCAACGGCGGAAGATCGAAGCCTTCTGCGAAGCGAAGGACTGGCGGTTGACGGAGATCGTGAGCGACCCGGGCTTGAGCGGCGGGAACATGCAACGTCCCGGACTGCAGGACGTGTTGCGCAAGATGAAGAAGCGGGAGGTTGACGTGGTGGTGGTGCTGAAACTGGATAGGCTGACCCGCTCCGTCAAAGATCTCTGCACGCTGCTGGAGGGATTCGACAAAGCCGGGGTTGCCTTCTCAAGTGTGAGCGACAACTTCGACACGTCGACGGCAAACGGGCGGTTAGTGCTGAACATCCTGGGGAGTGTTAATCAGTGGGAGAGGGACGTAATCAGCGAGCGCACACGAGACGCGCTGGCAGAGAAGAAGGCGCAGCACCGTCGCTCGGCGGGAGAAATCCCATTCGGATTCACCATTGCCCATGACTCTGATTTCCTCTTGCCGGTCGACCGGCAACTTGAGACAGTGGGGCGGATTGCCGAATGGCGCCGGTCCGGCGAAAGCCTCAACGCCATTGCGCGCAAGTTGAACGCCCTCGGTGTTGCCACGAAGAAGGGCGGCAGGTGGGCGGCACAGACAATCAAAGTGATCGTTCGCAACAGCCTCTACAGTGACTTTGTGCCAGGCTTTGCATCGGAAGGAGTGAGATAACGTGGCTACGAAGAACAAACCCGAAATGACAACGGTTGACTCCCCCTGGTATACAGCGGAAGAAGCGGCCGCTTACTTAAAGGTGAGCATCGCGTCAATCAACCGTTGGCAGGCTGACGGCGCGTTGCCGTTCTACAAGGTCGGACGGACCCGGCGCTTCAGACAGAAGGACCTTGACGCATTGCTGGGAGAGCAGCGATTGTGACACCTGACTGAACCTGAGCAATGGAGAATGGAGAATGAACGGACCGAGGGAATCAGACTGGCAAGAAGTGACGGCGAGGCTGGTAAGACTGGAGAGAGGCGAAGATGCCCACTGAGAGGTTAGTGGTCGGAGAGCGACAGCCTCACCACGAGTGCCCGGTGGCGCCAGTGAACGATGGACAATGGAGAATGAGACATGGCAGCAAAGACACGACCCAGAGAGACAGCCAATACCGGGAAGCGGAAAAGGGCGTCTGAGAAACCCCAAGTTGCGGAAGATGACGCGTCCCTGAAAAGAAAGGTCTTAGAGCGAGAGCACAAAGTTGTCAGGGAGCTTCGGCAGGAGCGTCTAATGGGCAAGGAGGTTAATGAGCTACTGCGGAAGATCGAAGGCAATGAGTGGGACGACTTGGACAGAATGATAGCAGTGGTGGCAAGGACAGCGTTCGAGGAAGGCGCGGACGTTGTTCATAATCACTATCGGTTCTCTCCCATGTGGGCATTCACCGGGAACCTGTCCAAAAAGGGGATGGAGGAAATCTACAATCGGAAGCGCGAACTTGGTAAGATGCGCGGTCCGAAGAAAACCTTCAAGACAGATCGGGGGCAATTCGACTACGATGAACGGTTGAAGTGGGTTTGGGATTGTGACTGCAATGGAATTGGTAGGAGAGAAACTGCAAAACTCCTGGTGCGGTTCTACTATGCGCCGTTGGACAAAACACCTGACGAATGGGAAGACTGCCTTGAGAAGTGCGAGAGCTACGTTGACTATGACCGAAAGTATATCCGGGAACGCCTCGATTCAGAGCTTGTGCCGTTCGCAGTGACCCTTACGTATGCGGGGGAATGGGTGAACCTGAGAACGGGTGAAACCGTTCCAGAATCTTCCCCACTCAAAGCCCTCAAAGAGCCTGTTGCCCTCGAAATGGCGCAAGGCTTCACCGAAGATCTGAAGAAGCAATTCCCTCGTTACGTGAAGTGGGTAAGCTGGCAGAGGAGCAAGTATGGTGAGGTCTTCGGCTGTTACGTGAAAAAGGACGGGACTTTGTGGGCGTTCAGAAGTCACAACACCGGGGCAGGCGCGCGGAAGAAGCTGGTAGCTGAAGGGCAGGCGCTTGAAGAGGTGTTCACGCGGAAGAAGCTGGCGGCGGGGGTGGATTATGCAAGTCTACGGATACTCCCGGATGACACGAAGGTGATAACGGTTGGCGAGCCGTCGGGGAACCTGCAATGGCTTCACTCCCACGACGACTGTGATACGTGGGAACCGGGGAAACCCGGCGAAGAAGGGGAGGCAGAAGCCACCGGGCAGGAAATAGATTAGGCGAAACTATCTTGTACTTGTGAGCCGTCTTGCGGTTTGGCAAAATGAACCCACGAGAGAGAACTAACGCTTTTGTGGGTGCGGCTGGCACAAGAACAAGCGACAATCAATGAAAGCGAGGCAATAGACAATGCACCCCAAGACCTACGAAACGTCCGACCTGGACCTGAGCGCCGTTCTGATGACGGCGGGTGTCTCTCTCCTGGACGCCTACAGGAACGGCGACAACCGGACCACGTTCTCCTTTGACGACGCGCAAGAATGCTGTGAAGTAATTCGGCGCGGATACGTGGCGGGGACTCTCTCGCAACCTTCCTGCGCACTTCTCCGAAACCTAAGGTCGCTCAAATGGCGACTGCATCAACTGTAAGGAGGGCAAACGATGGACGGCACTACGAATCGAATCACACGACCGACTCTCAACCTCGACAGAATCCCCCACGAATTGCGACCACTCCGGCAATGGGTGTGTTGGCAATATGAGACCCGCGACGGGAAGCCGACGAAAGTTCCCAAGCAACCGACCGGCGAGAATGCGGACTCCAAAGACCCCGACACCTGGGTTGACTTTGAGACTGCCTGTAATGCGGCTCACCGATTCTCCGGCGTAGGCTTTGTGTTTTCACCTGACGATTCTTTCACGGGCGTTGACCTCGACAAGTGCATTGACCCGGAATCCGGCGAAATGGCGGCATGGGCGAAGAGCATCCTTGACCGACTCAACAGCTATGCCGAAATCTCACCGTCGGGAACTGGCGTCAAGCTATTTGTGAAGGCGCGCAAACCCGGCGAACGCTGCAAGCAGACAAAGCTACCCTATCCTGGCGCAATCGCAGAGGCAGCGGTTGAGGTTTACGACGCGGGGCGTTACTTCACCGTGACTGGCGCGCGATGGGACGGCTACCCGGCCACCATTGAAGATCGGCAGGAAGAGCTTGAGGCGCTTTACTTCGGGCTATTCCCCCCGAAGGTTGAGACTCGTTCCCTCCCCGCGCAACCATGCGAACCCCTTGACCTTGACGACGGGGAGATCCTCGAGAAGGCGCGCGCTGCAAAGAATGGCGCGGCATTCTCCCGTCTGTGGGAAGGCGACACGTCCGACCATGCGGGCGACGATAGCGCGGCTGACCTGGCGCTTTGCTGTCACCTAAGTTTTTGGTGCGGACCCGACCCGGCGAAGATTGACCGGCTCTTCCGGCAGTCGGGCTTGTTGCGCGAGAAGTGGGAGAGGCAAGACTACCGCGAGCGCACCATCACGACGGCGCTTGACGTCACGCGTGAATTTTACTCACCGAACGGAAGCAAGCCACAAGCGCAGTCTGTGGACTGGACAGCGCGGGTTGAGGAGATCGGCGACACTGAGATCGGGCAGCGGGGCGACTTGCTGCGACGGCTATATGATGACCTGGCACGCGCTGACGCGGTGACTCGACAGACTGTGAGAGACCTACTGAAAGCCAAGAAGCTGACGACGGTTGCCGACTTCAACGCGGCAATGAAAGAGGCGGATGAAAGAGCGAGGCGCGCGAGGCAAGGGCAGTCTACATTCACGCGACCCGACGGCGAGGAGTTGACACCCATTGCAGACAACGGCGGTGAGACTCCGTATGCCGTAGGCGGGGGGCGGTTCTGGTTTCTCAAGCGTGACCGTGACGGGGAAATTCCCGTCCCTCTCTCCGACTTCACGGCGCGCATTGTCGAAGACGTGACCAAAGACGACGGCGTGGAACGGACCCGGCTCTTTGTGGTGGAGGGGGAATCGGCAAGCGGCAAGCCACTGCCTCGGGCAAAGGTTCCCGCGCAATCCTTCGACGGTTTGGGCTGGCTGTCGAAAGAATGGGGCGTTGATGCGAACGTCTCACCTGATTGGAACGCACAGGGGCGAGTGCGCTATGCCATGAAGCTACTCAGCCGGGATGCGGAACGGCGAGAGGTCTATGCTCACCTCGGTTGGCGGCAGATCGGCGGCAAGTGGGCTTTCCTCCACGCGGGGGGCGCTGTAGGCGTGGACGAGGTGGAGGTGGACATCGACCATGAGCAGATGCAAGCCTACCGACTGCCTGACGCAACGGAAGATGCACGCGAGGCAGTGAAGCGGAGTATTGCGCTTCTGGACATTGCGCCTCACAGTGTCACCATTCCCTGCCTCGCCGCGAGCTTTCGGGCAGTTACAGAGTCAATCCTTCCGGCAAACTTCACCCTTTGGCTGTTGGGAGAATCCGGGGCGTTGAAGTCCACCTTGACCGCGCTTTTCCTGGCGCACTTCGGCGCAACCTTCGACGATAGGACGCTTCCGGCAAACTGGCTGAGCACGGCAAATGAACTTGAGCGCCTGGCATTCTGCGCGAAGGACTTTGTTTTCGTCGTTGACGACTTCGCGCCTCAACCATCCCGATATGAGAGCGACCAGCTTGAGAGTAAAGCGCAACGGCTGATTCGTTCACAAGGCAACCGGCAGGGACGGCAACGGATGAACCGCGACCGAACGAGCGCACCGACTTACTACCCGCGCGGGTTGGTTTGGGTAACGGGTGAGCAAGTATTGAGCGGTGTTTCGACAATGGCAAGGATTCTTTCTTTGGAAGTATTGAAAGACAGCGTCAACCTTGACCGGCTCACAGAGGCACAGCGGAACCGGGGGCGACTGTCTCACGCGATGCGTGGTTTTGTCGAATGGTTGCAGCCTCAATATGAAAGCCTCACCCAGACCCTGCCGGCGGCAGTGGAAGAGCTTCGGACACGAGCGCGGCAGGAAGGGCAGCACCTCCGGCAACCTGAGATCGTGGCTCACCTGTACGCGGGGCTTGACTTGATGCTTGCCTACGCGGTGGAGATCGGCGCTTGTGAGGCGTCCTGGGCTGACGAGCTACGGTCAGAAGCGTGGGAAACCCTATTGACTCTGACGGCGGCACAGAATGACCGGATACGGCAACAGCGACCGTCCCGACGGTTTCTAAGCATTCTCCGGGAGTTGTTCACGCAAGGCAAAGCCTACCTCAAGGACGTGACGACAGGAAGCGAACCTCCCGACGACCCTGAGGGGCTTGGCTGGCGCAATATGGCGAACCCGAAAGAGGGCGCGCAATGGCACGCACCGGGGGAACACCTGGGCTGGGCTGATGACGAATATCTCTACCTGATGCACGAGTCGGCTTTTCGCACAGTGGCGAAGGTTTGCACCGAGCAGGGCGCGCCGTTTCCCGTCAAGCAACAGAGCTTGCTCAAGGCGCTTGTTGACGAGGGGCAGGCGGTGGGTGAGGTAGAAAAGAGGGCGACCGGAGAAGTCAAACGAAACACGCCTCAAGTGTGGATTGGTTGCGCGTCTGCGAACATGCGCGTGCTGCAACTACACCGCGAAAGTTTGAGCTTGGGGTGATGGTGTAGGCGCGGGGAAGTGGTTAGAGTGGTTAGAGTGGTTAGAGTGGGGCGACTTCCTAACCACTCTAACCACTCTAACCACTTCTCAAGACCTATAG
>Ga0210015_1005682_pt1 | contig 10030 bp, 7 predicted proteins | sample CryGeymeta201522_FD_185471 | JGI IMG/M metagenome (GOLD analysis project Ga0210015, IMG submission 185471) | Groundwater microbial communities from Crystal Geyser aquifers in Utah, USA - Crystal Geyser metaG 2015-22 (SPAdes) (version 2) | ecosystem: Environmental > Aquatic > Deep subsurface >...
TGTTGTTGCCATAGTTAGTTAATTCTCTGGTCGCTTCAGCCCAGACGGCCGCGGCAATAGTAGCTGAATCTGGATCATTAAAGTTAGCGTTTGAGGTTAATGTGCGGGTGACATAATCCCAAACATCGGCAGCAGTTAAGTTGCTGGTTCCTCTTGAAGAAATTGCAGCATCAATGTTGTCTTTGAGAAGCTTGCCTATTGAACCTGTATTTCCAATTTGAGTGAGGGCGTATTCCCAAATCGCATCAGGGTCGGTGATGCTTCTGTTGGCATAACTCCAAACATCGGCGGCGGAGATATTGTTGAGCGCGTCAAGAGATGCTTGTGAAGCTCTGGTGGAAATAGCAACATCCACACCTTCAGCCAATTGTTTCCCGATGCTGTCTTGCAAAGTGAGGGTGTTGGAAAGAGTATCCCAAACATCGGCTGCCGTAATGTTATTGCCGTAATTCGTGAGCTCTCTTGTGGCCTCAGACCAGACGGCAAGTGAGATGCTTGAGGTGGCATAGTCGGTGAGAGTGCGGGTGGATTCTGACCATACATCGGCGGCGGTCAAAGTTGATCTTGAAGAAACAGCAGCGTCAAGATTGTTGGCAACCTGCTCGCCAATTGAACCGGCAGCGGTCAGGTTGGCTTTCGCCACATTCCAAATTTCCTTAGTTGAGGTTGGGGTTAGGTCAACTGCGCCAGTCAAGTTTCTGGTACCGTAACTCCAGACATCAGATGCAGAGATATTGTTAAGAGCAACAATCAGTGCTTGGTTTTCATTAATTTCAGTGATGAGATCGGCTTTCATTGTATTAAGATCCGCAGTAGTAGCTAATTGTCCGCCACTCGTAAGTGTGCTGTCGGTTAATCTGCGAGTCGGAGCAAAAGTATCATTCCAGACATCAGCCGCCAGAGAACCAATGGAAGTGAGGGTGCGGTTGGGATAAGACCAAATATCAGCCGCCAGTGTTCCGAAACCGGTAAGAGTGCGGTCGGCATAACTCCAAATAGCGTTAACCAATTTGCCTTCGTGGGAAATAACATATTTATCGCCGGAAGCTATTGGAGAAGAAAAGGCAGAGGAAACGGTAATCGCGTTGGTATTCTTATCAAAACCGGAAATCGCTCGTTTCTGGCCGATATTTACGCCGGACATTACTATTAATTCGTAATTACCCCAGTAATCATCTGGCTGGTCTAATTCAGCATCAATTAAAGTTAAAGTTGAGCCGCCGTCGGCAATTCCAGCAAAGTCAAAAGTGGCTTTTCTGACTAATTCCACATTGTATTCCACATTTTCTTGAGTTGGCTGGTCAGCCACTTGAGAAACCGCGCCCGAATCAGTGACGCCGGCAATATACTCATTTTCTGCAATTTGTCTTGAAGTTAACTTACGGGTAGTGGCATTCCAAATATCTTGGGCAATAGAAGCGCCGGAAGTCAAAGTTCTGGTGCTATTTGACCAAATATCAGAAACAAGAGTGCCAAAAGAAGTAAGGGTTCTATCTGAATACTCCCAAACGCCTTGAGTAATATTGGCAACATTATCCAAACTTCGGCCGGAATAAGACCAAATATCGCTTACTAAAGTACCAAAAGAAGTTAAGCTTCTGGTTGAATATTCCCAAACACCTTGAGTAATATTGGCAACATTATCCAAGCTGCGGCCGGAATAAGACCAGATGTCAGAAGCCAAAGTGCCAAAAGAAGTTAAGCTACGATTTGCATATTCCCAAACACTTTGCGGCATCTGGTCAACTTTAGTTTGAAGAGTATCAACTTTTGTTTCTAAAACGGTAACTTTATTTAAAATTTCCTGTTCAATTGTGATATTAATCGTAATCTGGCCCAACGAATAAGCGCTTACTTGCGGATTCACCCCGTCACTGGTAATGCCGTAGATATAATAACTGCCGGCGTTAACTCCGGTCGTATCCCAAGAACAAGTTGCACCTGTTCCTTCCGGCGCTGAGGCGCACGCACCGGTAATAGCGGTACCGTCAAGACCGGTATTGTCGGTATCGTAATAAAAAGCCGCGTTAACTGTTTCCTCGGGATCAGACAAGGTGTATGTAATATTGTAAAGGTCGCCGACAGTTACTGTATCATCAACTCCGTCCGGCTGGGAAATGGAAAGCGAAGGCGAGGTGTTACTCGGAACTTCAAGCTCAAGCCAAGTGACCCGCATTGATTCGCCACCGCCTAAGTTCGTCGTATTAATCATAAGCCGCAAATCGCCATAATTGGTTATCGAATCTGCTTCCGCGTTAGTAAGAGTAAAAGAGGCGTCATTATATACTCCTCGCGTACCACTGATATTGCCGCTTGAACGAATAAGCGTGGCGCCTTGGTAAAGGTTAACTACAATATATTCTCCCGTACCAGCTCCAGCTGGCTTGTAGCGCCAGCGGACAATGTGGCCCGTGCTTACTCCCGGATCAGGAACAGAACTCAATCCAAATTCTGCCGTAGTGTTTACTGCGGCTTCGGCGTAGTCAGTGTCGTCGTTCGCGGTCACTTCATCAACCGTCTGCCAGAGCTGCGGAGCGCCGACAGCCGTCCAAGAACCGGCGCTGATTGTGCTATTTGGCCTTCCAAACTGGGCCGCCTCGGCGAAATTTGAACTCAAAAGAAAAATTCCAAAAACCAAGCCGAAAATTACTATCTTTTTGAAATAGTTCTTTAAAAATAAATTATTTTTACCCAATTTTAAAATCATTCCCCCCTTTTTTATTTTATTTATAACACTTTGATCTTTATCTTTTTGTCCATCTTCTCTTTTGTACCAATTCTTTTTGCCTCTCTTCTCTTCTGTATCAAGGTTATCCAAAGAAAAACCACAATTGGCAAAAACAAAAGATTGGAAATAATTTCTTTTGTTGAGCGCACCGTATAAAATCCGCCAATAATTAAAATGGTCGAAAGAAAAGCAGAATAATAAAGCAAGATTTTATATAAATTTGGTTTTGGTATTCTCATAAATTTTATTTGTTAATTAAATTTATTAACTCAGCGAATTTAGACCAAATGCCAAGAAAAATGCTAAAGTCAGCCAAATCAACTTCGCCATTTCCGTTCAGATCCGCCTCGCAATCAGCCGAACCCCATCTGTATGCTAAAATACTTAAATCGACTAAAGTGATTTTGCCATCATGGTTTAAATCCGGATTTGAAGCACATTCTTGATTTTGAAATAATAGCTCAAAGCCACTTATTTCTATTTTACCAACCGCTTCTGGCGGGTCTGACCTCGGCACAGAAAAAGTGGTTTGAATAACATCGCTTTTTCTATTTTGTTTATCAATTGCAAAAAGTGTTAGGTCGTGAATCCCTTGAGAAGTATCTTTAATTTCCAAACGGAACTCACCATCTTCATTGCTTATTCCTTTTGTTTCTTCTTGATTATCAATACTGGCAACTACTTCTATGGCTGGTAGAGTTTTGCCTGAAATGATAACATCTTTACTTTCATTATCTGCAAATACTGTTTGAGCAAAGATAAAAAGGAATATTAAAATACAAAAAGCACCCCAAAAGGGATGCTTGTTAAAATTTTGCCGATATAAAATTCCGCGAGCGTTATTTACTCTCTCTCTCTCTCTTAATAATGCCTTAGAGGTTTTTGTGAGTTGTTTGTAAAATTGTTGTTTGTCCATAACTACTGTAATTATACCAAAAAATTAAAGAAAAGAGTAGAAAAATTACTTTCTTTTAATTTAACTTATTTTTAGCTTTTTATTAACCTTTCTGACACCCTCAAACATTTTATCTTTGGTTCTTTCTTTATGTCGCTAATTCAATTCAAATTGAACAAAAGAAAGCATTATGTTTCTCAAAATCTTTGCTGGGTTAGAGGTATCAAATTTAATTAGCCGATAAAAATCTTTTGGAAAACGGGCAAACCTATCAGTTTGTAAGCTAAATAATCTTTATCAATTTTTCTAATTGCTTTATATCCTCAAATAATTCTCGCAAGACAGGACGATTAGTTATTAGCTCCGTTGTTGGTTCTTTTATTTCTGACTTTTTCCCGCCCTTTTTTGAATACAAAATAAGGGCGAGGTCGCGAGCCCCCGCACCAGAACAAGTTCGGTACGGGGTAAACTCCGCGAGCGACCGAGCCCAACGAAAAAGAGGCTGAAAACCCTGTTTTAGCTTAATAAGTCCAGTGAAACTGGACTTGTGCTGGAGGGAGCAGATTGGCTCGCGAGGAGCAGGCGAAGCCTGCGACGAGGGTTGACCGAGCCAATCTGCGACCGACAAACAGGGAATAAAAACTGGCAAGAATTACGATAAGAGTTAACCACGAAAGTGGCATATAGTCGGGGGTAAGGTTTTTAGCTTTTCAGGTCTCTTTTCTTGGAGTTATGGATTAAGTTTGGTAAGATTAAAGAGAAAGTTTGAACTCGTTTAATGTTAGAGCCATCATCACCAGATACGAACTCCAAATGTTGAGGGGGAACGAGGCAAGCTCGTTCCCCCTCAAGAAAATAAGTTCGTATCCGACTATTCGGGCTGTCTGTCTTGAACAAAATCCGAACTTTTTTCCGCGAAAATCCGGACGCTGACTTTTGAAAATTTTCGATCGGGCGGGGCGGGAAGAAAAAGGGGTGTGGGGAAAATGAATTCCCGCCCCGCCCTCGCTTTTCCGCCGCCGCAAAATTTCGTTTTTTGCTTCGCAAAAAGCGCCGCAATAAAAGGTGTTGCCCTTGCTCCAGCCCTCCCGTGCGCGGGCAACGACAAGGAGCTCCCTATAAATTGATTGCTAAAATTCATTTTATTTGGTAGTATTAAGATATAGACAAGAGTATATTATACTATAATACTACCAAAGTTTTATTTCTATGACAAGTGGAAAAGTTATCAGTGAAAACATAAAAAAATTACGCAGTAAGATTGGCTTGACGCAGGACGATTTAGCCAAAAAGGCTGATATTAAATATACTACATTGATGAAAGTTGAGAGTGGCGTAGTCAATAAGCCGAGCGTTCAAACAATGGCTAAAATAGCCAAGGCGTTAAATGTTTCGATAGAAGATTTAATCAAGTAGAGTTATGTTAGACCATCTCATTTTGAATAAAAAATCAATAGAGAGTATCTATAAAACTATTCGTGAATATCATGGAAAGTATCTAAAACAATTCGGTGTAAAATTGCCGAAACTTTATGATTCTCAAGGCAATTTTACAAAAGACGCTTTAGTTTTAGTGTATCTTGCTTATGACTATCCAAAAACACGAATTGTTTCTAAAGAAGAATTAACAAAATTTGTAAGAAGTTTTTATCCTGCCACAAACGACGTTCAACAAGCGAGACACTTGGGCGCGCAAGCGGGCTGGTGGATTGTAGCCGGCGGCAGGGATAATATCGTTCTCAACATAAAACGAGGATCCTATCAACTTTACTCGTTGGAACAACCGTATCCAGGATTTAAGAAAGGCCATCGTATAGCGGAAACCGGCGACTGGAAAAAGGTTAAGGAAAAATACAATTATCGTTGTGCCACTTGCGGATCTCAAGAAGGCAAACCGCATTTTCATTGGCCCGGCACAAAAACAATTTTACAAAAAGCACACATGAACCCTAACAAGCCGCTCGTTGCCGGAAATATTATTCCGCAGTGTCAAAAGTGTAACAGAGGTGATAGGAACAGGTGGGTTTATGACGACAAGGGCAGAGTTATAAAATTGGCGGACGCGAATTTCGTTAGAAATTTTGACAAAGAAGTAAGAGAGAAAACATACAGGATACTCTACAAAGAATTTAACGGAAAAAATCCTTTCAAAAAGTAATCTATGAAAAATAGTAAATACATCAATAAAATTATTTGCGCCGACACATTAAAGTTGCTTCCTCAAATAGAGGAAAACTCTATTGATGTTGTTTTAACCGACCCCCCTTATTTTTTGGATAAATTAGACAATAACTGGAATCACGAGGAAATTTCCAATCAAAATAACCAATACACTATAAAATCGTTGCCCGCTGGAATGAAGTTTGATAGAGATCAAGGCAAAAGATTTTATGCTTGGTATTTGGATATTTCAAAAGAGATTTTCCGAATTTTAAAACCCGGCGGATTTTTCTTTTCGTTTTCTAGCCCCCGGCTTTATCACAGAATGGCCTCGGCAATAGATGATGCGGGATTTGAAATAAGGGACACTTTTATGTGGCTTTATACACAAAACCAAGCTAAAGCAATGGGTGTTGACCATTTCATAAAGAAAATGGATATAGACGAAAAAGCAAAAGAAAAAATCCAAGAAAAGCTAAACGGTTGGAAAACCCCACAGATAAAATCTTGCTTTGAACCAATCGCAATGGCCCAAAAGCCAGCTGATCAAACCTACTTAAACAATATGCTCAAACACGGAGTAGGTTTATTTAATACGAATGTGCGGATTGGCGATAATATGTATCCGGCAAATGTTTTTACAGTAGAGAGCATAAACGAGTTGATAGACAAAGCATTTCTTTTGCCCAAACCAACAAAGAAAGAGAAAGGAGAATACAACAACCATAAAACCGTTAAGCCGTTGGCGATTTGTGAGTATCTGATTAAACTTTCCGCTTTTGCGAAAAATGCAATTATACTCGATCCGTTTATTGGGAGCGGAACAACCGCTATAGCGGCGAAGAAACTGGGGAAAAATTACATTGGAATTGATACTAACGATAAATATATAAAAATTGCAGAAAGAAGGTTAAAAGAGTTAGATGATAGACCAGATTTGTTTAGAACTGCTGAAAAAGAAAGTAAAAATTTACAGATGGAACTCAAGGTTATATGAGTTATAACATACTTGTACAAATTTTTGGTATAATTGATGACTACTTAAAGCTGATTTTAACTTCTTGGCCGGCAGTCATATTGATTTTATTTTTATTTATACTTTTGCGGCATAGGGAAGCGATCGACTATTTTATAAAAAATATAAAGATAGTTAGTCCAAAAGGTATTGAGACACACCCTCCGGGCCCTAAAGAAGTTCCGGTCCCTAAAGAAGAAAGAGAGACTCTTCGGCCCGAAACCGACACAACACAAAATAAAATTGCACTAGTAGAATGTAAAATAGCTCATGCCTTGCCTGGCACGGTTGTTTTCGATTTTTTGAGAGATTGGAAAGTGTGGTTTTGGATCGCCAACCGCGAACCAAAAAAGTATAGAGCTTATGTTAAAATAAAGTTTACTACAGACGGATACGAGGAAGAAGTTCCAGAAGGTTACTACGGCGGCACTACCGCATGGAATCTTAATGCTTTTTCCGGTATACAAGCTCCCGGGCTGGGAATTCCGGAGAAAATAAAAGAGGCAGCGAGCCAAAGGAAGAAGATAAAAATTGAAATCAACTGCACGGTTAAAGATGAAAATGATGAATTGGTAGAGAAAAAACTTCCGACTGTTTACGCATATGAGTATGAAAGCAAATACTGGTATTTAGAGCCGTAATTTAAAATTAGGTGGCGCGCCAGTTTTTAACTGGCACGAAATTTTGCGGCGGCGGAAAAGCGAGGGCGGGGCGGGAATTCATTTTCCCCACACCCCTTTTTCTTCTCGCCCCGCCCGAGCGAAAATTATCAAAATTCAGCGTCCGGATTTTGTTTAAAAAAGGTTCGGATTTTATCCAAGAGATACAGCACTATACTATATTCTCGTTTTTCCGTTCCGTTTTGCGCCTCGCCCATTCCGGGCTCGGCGCTAAAAAGGGGCAAATTTCCGAGACATTTTTTTCGCCCTGTTGGGCAATTTTTATTTTAGTTTGTTTTTTTGGTTTTAAAATGATAATTTGAAAGTGATGTACAGAAAAGACAGGAAAAACGAATTTTACACGACATTGGCGAGAAAGGAAGGATATCCGGCCAGGTCGGTATATAAGCTAAAAGAGATAGACGAAAGATACAAAATTATCAGGAAGGGTAACCGGGTTTTAGATTTGGGTTCAGCACCGGGCTCCTGGCTTTTGTATATTTCACAAAAAGTGGGAGATAAGGGAAAGGTGATTGGCGTTGATATTGAAGAAATCAAAATACCCCAAAAAACCAATATTATTTTCATTAAAAGAAGTATTTTTGATTTAAAAGAATCTGATTTTAAAGATAAATTTGAAACGGTGGTTTCTGATTTGTCGTCAAAAACTTCAGGCGTTAAATTTTTAGATGCCGGCAAATCTCTGGAATTAGCAGAGAAAGCTTTTGAAATTGTAAAATCAGTTCTGGTGCCTGGCGGGAATTTTGTCTGTAAGATTTTTCAAAGCGAATTGAGCGATGAATTTTTTAAAAAAGTGAAAAATTGTTTTGATTTTGCGAAAAGAATCAAGCCAAAAGCAGTGATTAAGAAAAGTAAAGAATTTTACATTATTGGCAAAGGATTAAATCAATAAACTATCAATTTGACAGAGAAAAATATTTCCTGTATATTTAGAAATAACGGTTTTTTTAAACGTGGAATAAAAAAGAAGTGTCGTAATCTCTCAACCCCGTTAGAAGTCTGCCATCGAGTTCATTGGCAATAGAGTGTCAGCAACACTCTATTGCGAAAGTTTAAAGTTTTTAACAGGTAATTTATTAAAAACCTCTTTAACCCTCGCAAACTTCTAATGGGGTTGAGGACAAGGTCGGTAACCCTTCGACAGAGCTCAGGGTTAATGCTGAGCAAAGCCGAAGCATTAAAATTTAATTAATAAATTTTCTAAAAATGAACAAGAAACTTTATGTAGGAAGTCTTTCTTATGACACTACAGAAGATTCTCTCAAAGATTTATTTTCTGGAGCAGGGAAGGTAGAATCAGCAACTATTATTATAGACAGAGTTTCTGGCAGATCAAAAGGATTTGGTTTTGTAGAAATGTCTTCAGAGGATGAAGCGAAAAAGGCAATAGAAATGTTTGATGGGAAAGAATTAGATGGAAAAACTATTGTAGTAAATGAGGCAAGGCCAATGAAGGCAAGATTTTAAAAGACTCCCAAACCAATGGACGAAAAGCCCCTTTGGGGCTTTTCGTATTTCCCCCCGAGTGTTAATCGAAGGTTAAAAGAAAATTTTTCACGTATATTTAGGCAGAAATTTGATGGATTTCTGTTTTTTTTGTTGTTGGGGGTTGATTATTAATAATTGGTAATTTATAATTGGAAGTGAGAGTATAATAAAAGAAGATGACTTCTTCAGAGCTTCGAAAAGGCTTTTTGGATTTTTTTGAAGAAAGAGGACACAAAATAGTGCCTTCGAGTTCAATTTTGCCAATCGACCCAAGCGTTTTGTTTACCACTGCCGGAATGCAGCAGTTTAAACCCTATTACCTGGGAGAAAAATCGCCCTACGGGCCGAATACTGCTTCCTGCCAGAAATGCATCCGAACTTCCGACATTGATGAAGTCGGCGACAAAAGCCACCTTACTTTTCTGGAGATGCTTGGCAATTTTTCTTTTGGCGGCTACTTTAAAAAAGAAGCGATAAAATTAGCTTTTGAATTTCTTTTTGAAAAATTAAAACTATCAAAAGAAGCGGTAATTTTTACTGTTTTTGAGGGTGATAAAGATGTGCCGGTTGATAAAGAGTCTATTTTAATTTTGAAGGAAATAGGGGTGCCGGAGGGTAAAATAAAAAAATATTCAAGAAAGGACAATTTTTGGGGGCCAACCGGTCAAGAAGGACCCTGCGGTCCGACTGTCGAAATTCATTTTGAAAATATTGAAGTTTGGAATTTGGTTTTTAATGAGTATTATCAGGACAGAAATAAAAAATTGACTTTATTGCCGCAAAAAGGGGTAGATACCGGAATGGGATTGGAAAGATTGGCTATGACTTGTCAAGAAAAGTCTTCGGTATTTGAAACAGATTTATTTGAGTCAATTGTCAAAGAGATTGAGAAAAAAGCTGCTAAACCCTATACTCTAAACCCTGAATCCTACCGAATTATTGCCGATCACAGCAAATCTGTAGTTTTCATAGCTTCGGAAGGAATTTTCCCTTCCAATATTGAAAAGGGATATGTTTTAAGAAAAATATTAAGAAGGGCGATCAGACAGGGAAAATTTCTTCAG
>Ga0210015_1005701_pt1 | contig 10009 bp, 13 predicted proteins | sample CryGeymeta201522_FD_185471 | JGI IMG/M metagenome (GOLD analysis project Ga0210015, IMG submission 185471) | Groundwater microbial communities from Crystal Geyser aquifers in Utah, USA - Crystal Geyser metaG 2015-22 (SPAdes) (version 2) | ecosystem: Environmental > Aquatic > Deep subsurface >...
TAGAACCCAAATTTTAAGGGAAATTTTGGCGATTTTTAGTACCCTCGCCGACGCGTCTCGGTCGAAAGTAAAAAATCAGGATCACATTATCTTAATCATTTTGAGAAAAAGCTTCTTTTTTTCCTTCAGCGTTTATAACAAACAAAGATGACATAAATTTATCTATATATAGAAATTAAGCATGGACATTCTATTTTTTGTTCTTCCCGTCTATTACAATTAGAGCGTGGAAATCCTGATACAGCCTGAAATCATTTCTCAGGTTTTCCTCGAACAGTTTTTGCAAAAATTGATATGATAGGTTTTTAGCCAAACCGCAGAATGTCTTTTAAAGAATCGATTTTGGCCTTCTTTAAATTACCCATGGCCATTTCTACGTTTTTCCAGTTTGTTCTCTGGGTCAGGATAGCGCCGATTATCACCTCCTCTCTTTCTTTTTTTGTTTTCGGCCTTCTACACCAAAGAATCCACTGTCCCTTGGGCACGCCGTATTTCCCTCTCAATTCTCTGTATAACTTTTCAAAAACATTCATTGGTTATTTTATGATTAGAGTTTCTAATAAAATTATTAAAGCACTAAAAATAAGAAAAATCAAAAACGCGACCCACCATCTTATTTTTTTAGTAAAAAAATCCATTTTAAGGTTAAATTTTGCGATAAAAGGTTCCTGACCCCTTTTTTTCCATTCTGTTATTTTTATCAACCAGAATGTTTTTTACCTCAATTGGCTTATCGGACAATTCAAACCCCATGATAATAATTTCATCTCCTTTATTAATTAAGTGTGAAGCGGCACCGTAAATAACTATCTTCCCTGAATTTTCTTTCTCTATAATCACATAAGTTTCCAACCTTGCCCCATTTGTATTATCTACCACCAAAACTTTTTCTCCCGGCAAAATGCCGACTTTATCCGTTAAAGCCCTGTCTATGCCTATACTTCCCTTGCAGTTCAAGTCTGTATCTGTAACCGTAGCTTTATTAATTTTTGACCTCAAGAACCATCTCATGGTAATTTCATCCTACCAAAAAATCGCCCTTTTGGCGATCTGGCAAGGCGAAGCCTCGGCTGTTTTAGCCTCGGTTAAATTTTGGTTATTTTTCTTCCTTAATCAAGAATAAACGCTTTTTGAATCCGCCGCGCTTTTTTCTTTTGATAGCTTGGAGTTTTTTGATTTTAGGTTTTGACAATCCAATTTCTAAAGTTAAAGCGTCAATCAATTCCTGAATGTCCACGATTTCATTAATAATCCCCTTTTTGTTTTTCGCCCGGATTAGCTCTCTGGCTTCTTCGGAAACCTTCTTTCTTAAGGCGCCTAAAAATTCCTTTCTCTTCAAAGCTCTTATCGTCGGCTTCCAGCCGGCTTCTTTTATGATTTCCGGAATCCTGTCTCTGATTAATTTGTTGTACTTTACAATCTTTTTCATTTTAACTTTGCCCTTTCGTAGCTTGCCGCGAAGGAAGATTCGACTTTTTGGGTAAAAAGGTTCCTGACACCTTTTTCGTTATCTATCCCAGTTAAACTATCGGGGATTATAGATTGGGTTTGATGCTGGCGGCAAGTCCGAATGCGTAGAAATAATTTTTCCAGCTTTTATCTGACGAAGAATATTGGTTTCCACCGATAAAATAATCAACTAAAGATTCCCTAACTCTTAAAATTTCCTTTAGGCGCCAACGATTCTTTCCGTCAGATATGGTCAAATCAATCAACTCTAAAGCCCGTTCAAAGGCCATTCTGCTGTATTCTTTGTCATTTTTATTTTTCCAATTAATGGCCCTCTCCACTTCACTGCCTATATTTGCCATCTGTTCAATCAGAGACATCTTCTGCCATTTTCCTTGACTAAGTTCTTTATGTTGAAACCTCATCGAGCTTCTACTAATTTATTTACTATCTCTAAGATTTTTTCTTTAATCTCGGGGATACCGACGCCACGGCTGCGATTTTGCTGCGAAGGCCTGATATTGATAACAGAATCAAATTCAACAAAATCTTCTCCAGACTTATCCGGATAGATGTTAATTCCCCAGAGATTCTCCTGTTTTGAGTCGTTTTCAAGCAATAAAGCCTGCTCGTCTGCGTGAAGCTCGCCGTCAATTGCCATTATTTCTTTTTCTGTATCAACCACGGCTTTAACTAAATTGCCGAACATTTTTTTTGCCATTTCCTGAAGTGTAGCAATAGAAACTTTATTTTTTGCAATAACGATTACCATATTTTTTATTTGCTCCGCGGGACGGACGCTATTCGAACCTACTGGAGTACCGCAAAAGAGTATTTTGAGATACCGGTTCTTAACCGCCCGTAGTTAATTATTCTAATTAAAGTTTATCATTTATTGGATCAAAAATCACTACCCCACCCTACTACTCATTATTTCTAAAATAGTATTAGCTTAATTTTTTCTATCCATATTTTTTCCGAAAGAGTCTTTCTAATTGATCTGCATTACTCTCATTTCTTTCATTATCTTCCAATTGCAATCGATCCTGCTTAGCTTGGACTTCTGAAAGATTGTTTTTAAGCACACTTAATCTCTTCCTTTCTCTTTTCACTAGCGGTACATACCTTAGCGAATTTATCCATGATGCAAAATAAAAAGTTCCATAGATAACAGAAAACATAACGAGAGGGATAACGGTAAGAGAAAAGGGCGTGGAAAACGGCCACCACCACTTTTCAAAAAATCTACTAAAAGCAAGAAGGGGCCAGAAGAAAAAAGGATAGAAGAGAAGGAAAAAATAAATCAAAAACTCACCACAATTAAATTTGACTCTTTTATTTTTCTTTTGTATCAGTTCTCCAAGTCGCTCTTCTATTTTCTGAGCTTGGTTAGAGAAAAACTTAATTAAAATATCTGTAGCCATTTTTTGAGCAACCAAAACCTTATATTGTGCGTCCCAACAATCAAATAAGCTTCCTCTTTTTAGAAAAGTTTTTGCTTCGTTCAGTTTCAGTTTTGTTGCTTCAAATTTCTCAGTAATTTCTACTTCTTCAGAAGACCAGTGACCAAAATAACTTGTGTTTTTCTTTAATTTATCAACGAAAGTGGAAACACCATATGATTCGGCATCTTGAATCAGCTCTTGCGCATCATTAACAAGCTTTTTTGCGATGTCTTGAGCCCTACTCTGTCTTTCCTTAAAAAATGATCGTAATTGTCCCTTCATTACGCTAAAATCTTTTTCTGAACCTACTTTCACACAATAGTACCTATTTACTTTTATAGCTTCCCAAAAGTATTTAATTGCTTCATCATGTTTACCAAGAATGGCACAATATCGTGCGTGTTGATAATGGGCTTCACCAAAGTCTGGAGATAATTTTATTGCCTCTAATGTTGCCTCATAGGCTTTCTGGAAATCTTCTTGAAGATATTTTATTAATCCTATATGCAAAAGAGCAAGACTATTATGATAAGGCGAGTAAGGAGTAGCATATTTCACCGCTTTCTCATAATATTCTAAAGCTTTCTCTGGACTCTTTTTATGGAACAGATAAATATTGCCTAAACTCTGATGAATAGTAAAGTCGTAGCGGTTTTTCTTTTCTGATTCTAAAAAGTCTTCTAAGGCATCTTCAATCCAACCATTTCTGTAGGCTTCTTCAGCTCTCTTTTTTAATTCCTTAGCTTGGGTATTTAAGGGAGCTTGAATTACTTTTAAGATATTTTTGATAACTTCTGTTTGCAATTCCAATTGCCAGATTACTTCGCTAAATCCCCAATCAAGTGTAGACTGGATCTCTTCAATTCCTCCAGAAATATCCGAAAGTCCAGAGGAAATCTCGCTGAGCTCATCTGCTATTCTATCTTGACTTATAATAATACGATCTGCTGCTTCAAGTTGTGCTCTTACCACCTTGTTTGTTTGTTCAAATATGAAATTAGCCAGCTCTCTTTCATTGACCGTAGTTATCCATTGTCGCGGATGGGTAAATTCCCAATCCGCTAATCTTTTTTCAAAGAGTGTTAAAGTTTTATTAGACATAGATAAAGGGGAGATAAAGGGGTCAGGAGCCTTTTTTAGGTCTACCTTGGCCTCTCAATGTGGATCCTAGGTTAAACCTATTTATCATTTTATTCACCCATGCATCGGATCCATATGGTTTACCCTTCTTAACGCAATATCTCAAAAGCTTTAATTCTTCTTTATCTTCAAGATCATTTATTAAATTTAAATAATCTTTTGGTACATCAATTGGCCATTCATCTAACAATCCTTTTTGCTTCTCATCTCCCTCTCCCCTTTTGTATAGGCTTGACCACTTCCAATCTTCAGCTCTTTGGATCAAGCTGGCTCGTAAGGGATTGGCCTCAATATATTTAAACAATTGCAATAAATATTTATCTTCTTGAACTATGAATAATTTGTATCTGCCTTGGTATAAATGACCAGATCCGGCTGTTTTATGCTGAGCATGCCATCTTTGAGTATGCGTCATAGAAACCCATCTCATAAATATCTGTAAATCACCATCTTTCTTGGGGTATAAGGCGAGATGCCAGTGATTTGGCATTACGCAATAAGACAACAGCCTCATATTAAACTTTCCCTTAGCTTCTCTTAATACCTTTTCAAATAACAAATAATCCTTGTCTTCATTAAATATCTGCATCCGCGCATTAGCGCGATTTATAGCATGATAAATTATATCCGCAACATCAATTCTATCTGCTCTTGGCATAATCCGATTATATCATGCTTCGTCTCGAACAGAAAAGGCTCCTGACCCCTTTTCTTGACCCCTTTTATGAGCGACTCCTTGCCGGGAAGAACGCGATAATATCTATCGCGAAGCGATTGAATTGTTGAAAATGTTTGTGGTTTACGTGCCATATTGTTTATATTGGTATTATACCCTAATATTAACGATTATGTCAATAATAACCGTTAAAACGAGAGTTTTAACTGGTATTTTCACGATTATCCCCATTTGAATTAATTTCTCTCTCGGTCTGTCAATTTTCAGAAAGTCTTTAATTTTCATTTTTTGTTTAATTTTGGATTGTTTTCTTGCCTTTTTGCGTCTCTTTTGGTTTTCTTTTCTAGATTTTTTTGTAAAGCTTCGTTAATATCAACCCCGGTTTTATTCGCCAAACAAATCAAAGCAAAAAATACATCGGCTAATTCGTCCGGCAACGCCAGTTTTTCTTCCTTTTTAGCGCACTGATCTCCGTATTCTCTGGAAATCACTCTGGCCAACTCCCCCATTTCTTCTGTCAGCTGAGCTAAGATGCTTAACTCTGAAAAATACTTAACCCCGTATTGCTTAATCCACTTGTCAACAACTTGCTGCGCTTCTTTGATGGTTAATTCTTTTTTAGGTTTTGTTTTCTTTTTAGCGCGTTTTTTCATATATTTTGATTTTGCCATTTTTAGAGGATTTTGTCTATTTCCGGTGCTTTTTATAAAAATCTAAACGTTGAGCAAATGCGTAAGTCGATAAATATAGAAAACAAAAGAGGACTTGTTTTAAAGCCCTCTATCCCCTTTCAAAGCCTTTTAGCAGTTCATTGATGTCGCTGCCCACCTTTTTGCCCCCGTATTCTCCTTCTAAAACAAAAAAAGTCGGCTCGAACCTTGCTTTGGCAGACCAAAACGGAACGGAAAAACGAGAATATAGTATAGTGCTGCGGGAGTTAAACCTGCTCAAACTTTCTCTATCATTTTACCAAATTTAATCCACAAATCCAAGAAAAGAAATCTCAAAAGATGAGAAGGGCTGGCAGGCGGGGGCGAAGCCCCCCGCCTGCTGAAACAAAAATGAAATTTTTTGAGTTTTTGTCCTTGACATTGTGTAGATAAATTTATTAAGATAATTATACAGAGTAGAAATTAAGAAAAATTAAAATCTTTATTATGCGAAAGTGGAAAATTCTTTTGATAATATTTAGCTTTTGTATTCTGCTTGGTGTTTTTCTTCTCCATCATTTAGGATTTATTTATATTTTCCCTGTTCCCAAGTATCAAGCAAAAACTGAGCCAATAAATATTCTGGCTATTTGTGAAAAAATTAAAGATGATAAATTCCGAGAAGTATGTTTTACCGTAGCAAAAGATAAGGATTTTGAACACGGTTTAGTATTAACAGCTGAAACAAGAGACGATATAGCGAGAACTCAAGGACATCTGATAGAAGGAGAAGGATATTTGAATTATCTAGAATATTTCCCTTGGTATTATTACGATGGTATTTACTTTTATAGTCGTCCTTTTATAAAAGGAGTAGAAAAATTAATTACCGAAGGCGCAAATCATAATCCTACTATTTGGTGTAGGGAATTTTCTACTTTTCCTGATGGTACGCAGGTAAATGAGGATTATTATCTATGCCGAGCTTTCTTAGAGAACCCTCATTTTTGCAAAAGAATATATTCAGACCTCAGCGAGGTTCCGAAAGATAGAATGAAAAGATTGTGTTATGAAGACGCTGCTTTAGTTTGGCAGGATTGTTCTTTATGTGAAAAAGCTCTCGATCCAGATTTTTGTTACCTTCGTGTGATATTAAATTTTCTAAAAGAAAAAGAATAAATAAAGAAGGGCCATGGAATTCCATAGCCCCCTCGGGTTGTTAAGGATTTTAATTTTAATCCCACATCCAACCGTCGTTAAAACTTATAGTTGTATACCGTGTAGTTGTGTTAATCCACGGGCATAAACAATGCCACTGAATTTCCCTGGCAACCGACTCTCGGGAACGCCAGTTGTAGGGTCATGATTTTCCGGTTTGCCTCTGCCACGAGTCAATTGTGAAAGAGGCCAAGGCCATAGCACCATCCCAGTATTTTCCAACATCATTTCCGGTCTGAGTTAGTAATATCCTAGCGCCACCGCTGTTATAATCGAGTGGGTTGCTTGGGTTCCCGACTATGACGTCTTTGATGTAGATGTTGGCCGGGTATCCAGGATTCGCTGCCTCAACCGGTGCCGGGGCGAGCACACCTGCTCCCAGGGTAGCTATCAGGCTTACTGCCAAGATGGCTAATCCTATCTTACCTATTCTTCCTTTCAGCAGTTTCACTTTCTCCTCCTTTTTGTTTTGGTTTCTATCTTAGAGTCTTTCTCTTTTTGGCGAATCTCTAATCATTTCTCTCATCTCCTTCCTTTATTTTTGCCAGTAATCTTCTGGCAGAGCTATTCTCAAGAACCTTTCTCTTAAAAATAATTCTGCCAGAAGATTAATATGAGAGTGTTGAATAATTATTTTCAATATTTTGCTTTCCGAACAAAACGATACTCTAAATTATCTTAATAAATTTATCTACACAATGTCAAGGACAAAAACTCAAAAAATTTCATTTTTGTTTCAGCAGGCGGGGGGCTTCGCCCCCGCCTGCCAGCCCTTCTCATCTTTTGAGATTTCTTTTCTTGGATTTGTGGATTAAATTTGGTAAAATGATAGAGAAAGTTTGAGCAGGTTTAACTCCCGCAGCAAAGTTGTCCGCTACGAACTGACTATTTTTAGCGGAAATTAGATTTCCCCAGTCCCGACTTCGTCGGGACGCCCCGCCCCGCCGAAGCGGGACGGGGCTTTTTTGAGCCGCAAAATTTTTCATTTCTACTTGCAACAGCAAGCGGAAATTTGTATAATATAAATGGACACAGCATTTGCTCTCGGTTTTAAAGAGCGGCAATTTCTGCTTTCAGTACCGAGAGGTGCTGTGTCCGTAGGATTGCCGCTTTTTGATAATTAAAATTAACAAACAAATATATGAACAAACAATGCGCCGTTTATACAAGAGTCTCAACTGACTTTCAGGCGGAAAAAGAATTTTCTTCCTGTGAAAGCCAAGAGGAGAAAATCAAATCTTTCATCCAAAGCCAAAACAATTGGCAGATTTTTAAGGTATATTCTGACGCTGGCTATACCGGGGCCAATACTAATCGACCCGCTCTCCAAGAATTGTTGGAAGATGTAAAACAAAAGAAAATTGATATTATTTTGGCTTACAAAATTGATAGATTAACCCGTTCGCCGAAAGATTTCTATCAACTGATAGAGTTTTTTGAGCAGAACAATGTCAGTTTTATTTCTGTTACGGAAAGATTTGACACTTCAACTCCGGCCGGCCGTCTTTTGAGAAACATAATGTTGACTTTCGCCCAGTTTGAAAGAGAGCTAACTTCTGAAAGAACCAAAGACAAAATGTTAGAGCGGGCTAAAAAAGGATTTTACAACGGCGGCTACTCCCCTTTTGGCTACAAAAGAGAAAACAAAAAACTTATTATCAACAAAAAAGAAGCAGAAATTATCCGGCTCATTTTTGAAACTTACATTGAAACCGGCTCGGTGAATAGGGTTTATGATTTTCTTAAAGACAAAAACATTAAAAACAGGCAGGGAAAACCTTTTTATAAAACGGTTCTCAGTTTTCTTTTACGCAACCCGGTTTATGCTGGCAAGGTTAAACATAATGATAAGATTTATCAAGGAATTCACGAACCTGTAATTTCAGAAGAAGTTTTTGAAATGGCTCAAAAAATTCATCGAAAGAAAAACAAAAAATTCCGAGTTTATAGAGACTTTCTTTTTGGCGGTTTGGTGAATTGCGAAAATTGTAATTTCAAAATGAGTCCTTGCTTTACCAATAAATACAGCAAAGGAAAATTAGAAAGATATTATTACTATCGCTGTAATTCTACCCATCACAAAGATTGGCAATCTTGTCCAATAAAACAAGTTTCAGCCGACAGATTAGAAAACTACATTTTGGAAAATTTGGACCGAATTTCTATAGATAAAGATTATATTGAAAATCTGGTTTTTCGACTAAATCACGCTTCAAATACACCCCGCCGGATTGGCTACGAACCATCGGGTTCGTGCTCCAAATTTTCGCCGGAAGGGATCTCCTCTACCCTAAAATCATTTCTTTCTCTGCTCGCCAAAAAGAAAGGAGTGGAAAGAAATCTTTTGGCTAAAAACTTCTTTGAGAAGATAATCTACTCCAAAGAAAACATCAAAATTTCCCTATTTTATACGGAAATTTTGAAAAATTTTGCGGCTCAAAAAAGCCCCGCCCTGCGTCAGCAGGGCGGGGCGTCCCGACGAAGTCGGGACTGGGGAAATCTAATTTCCGCTAAAAATAGTCAGTTCGTAGCGGACAACTTTGCTGCGGGGCTTGGATTCGAACCAAGATTAATGGCTCCAGGGGCCACTTGCCTACCATTAGCAGACCCCGCAAGATTTACACTTTCAAGTATTTTCTGATGGCGATGGAGCTGGAGATTGCGCCCAGTAAAATACCAGTGGATAGTTGAATCAAAATGATAGTGAAGAAATTACCGGTGAAGAATTTCCAGACATTAAGACCGGAAAATAAAAATTCAATTTTTGGGCCTAAAAACCAGCAAATTAGAGCGAAAATTAAAAGAGAAATCAAAGTAGAGATTATTCCGGAGATTGCCCCCTGAACCAAGAAGGGGCCCCGGATAAACCAGTTGGAAGCGCCGACTAATCTTTGAATTTTAATCTCTTCTGCCTGATTTAAAATTGCTAATCTGATGGTATTAAAAGCGACTAAAATAGCGACGATTGCTAAAACTATGGAGAGGGAAATTCCGACCTTTCCCGCCCCAGAAGTTAGGGCAAAAATTCTTTCAATCACCGGCTTTCTTTGATAGTAATCGACTTTTTCAATAAGGTTTTGATAAACAGGTTCCAGGGTGGCGTCTAAAAAATTTACTACTGCCTGATATTGACTGGCCTCAAAGGCCCTAACGTTTAGAGCAGCTAAAAAAGGGTTTCCTCCCACTTCCTCCAACGACCCCATCAAAACTTGGTTATCCTTGTGCCTTTGGATAAAATCTTCTAGGGCTTTTTCTTTTGAGACGTACTCCACATCCTTTACTTCGGGAATTTTAGAAAGTTCTCCCTGAATATTTAAAATATCTTCTTCTTGAGCGGCTGTTTTAAAATAAACTGAGATGTCAGCTTTTTCTCGAATGGCTGAAATTAAAATTTGACTGATGTCTTTAAAAAGAAAAAGGGAGGTTGCCAG
>Ga0210015_1005702_pt1 | contig 10008 bp, 7 predicted proteins | sample CryGeymeta201522_FD_185471 | JGI IMG/M metagenome (GOLD analysis project Ga0210015, IMG submission 185471) | Groundwater microbial communities from Crystal Geyser aquifers in Utah, USA - Crystal Geyser metaG 2015-22 (SPAdes) (version 2) | ecosystem: Environmental > Aquatic > Deep subsurface >...
CTCTTACTGACAAATGGCCAGGGTGGAAAAGTCATAAATTCCATTAATAAGGTTTTATACTTTCCGTTTTTAAATGTTGCCAAGATTGATCCTTGGTTTTTGGGTTTTAACTTAGGACTCACACCGGCAAAAGCAAAATTGTGGTATTATTATTTAGTTCCGGTGGTGACAGGATTATTACAATATTTACAGACTCAAGCAACCATGCCGGCAATGATGCCTGCAACCCCGGCTCCAACAAAAGAAATTGCTAAGACTGATGATCCAAATAAGAAAAAAGAAGCAACCACAGGCGGCGATTTTCAAAAAGCCATGAACACGCAGATGAAATATTTCTTTCCGGTGATGATTGCCTGGTTTTCCTATACATTACCGGTGGGATTAGCACTATATTGGAATATCTTTTCATTGTTTAGTATTATTCAATACAGACAGATAAAGAAGAAATAAACTAATAAATAACAAAAGTCAATGATATAAATTAAATTTAAAGGTCAAAATCCAAAGATACAAAATAAATTCAAATGACAAAATCCAAAGAGTCAAATTAGTTTGATATTTGAACTTTGTAATTTGGATTTGATTTGCAATTTAAGCTTTGAAATTTGGATTTAGTAATTTGTAATTATTATTTAATTAATATTTAATATTATGGATAAAGCAAAAACAATCAAAACCATTGCGGAAGATTTGTTGGGGAAAATGATTAACAAGTTTGAGGTGAAGGTAGAGGATAAGAATGGAATGTTTCATGTGATTATTAAAGCCGATGAGGAAGCGCCGACGATTATTGGTCGCCATGGCGAAACCATTCGTTCTTTGCAAAAGATTATGGAAGTGATGCTGTATAAACAGCTAAACGAACCAGTGAGCTTGCTTGTGAATGTGAATGATTACCGGGAAAAACAAAAAGAAAGATTAGAAGCGATTGCTGCTGATGCATCTGAACGAGTCAAAAGCAGTCGACAACCTTCATATTTGCGTCATTTTTCCGCTTATGAACGTCGTGTGATGCATGAATATGTGACGCAAAATAATGAAGAACTAACAAGTTATTCAATTGGTGAAGGGTGTGACCGTCGACTTGTGATAGACTTAAAGGAAAATGCCCCAATTACAGAATCAAGTTCGACCGAAACCGCGGCTTAAGCTGATTTGGATAGTTTTTCTACCGGTGATATTATTATTTGATATTGGCTACTATTGGACTACGCGTTCTTCCTGTTTGCAATGCGGAAACGTGAGTGAGTTTGTCCGCCAATCTTCATTAAGTTTTTTTTTGATTGGTGAAGCCTATCGTTTGCTGAGAAAAAGATAAAATGGGGGATTTGAGGGTTGTGAGGGATGTGAGGGAAAAACTGAATTTGTTGAGTTTACCCCTTGACAATTTTCTGACGTCTGATATCATATGTCTGATATGAATCAACTACTAACTATTCGTGATCGCAGACAGATTACTTTTCCTCGAGATGTGCTCGAAGCATTTGGTTTGGGTGTTGGAGATAAGTTATTTTTACAAAATGACGGGAATAAAATAACCTTAGCGCCGGTGAAATCTAAGAGCCTTGATCTTCTTTCAGAAATAAAAAAAATTGTAAATAATTCTAAAATTACTGAAAAAGATCTTCAAGAAAGCGCTCGTCAATATCGTAAGGACATTGTTAAACAAAAATATTCATGAGCATGAAGCGGATTAGTTTGGTTTTCATTGACACCAACATCTGGTTTTCAGCATTTTATAAAACAGGAACTTGTTCTCAGCTAATTACAAAACTACGTGAAAAAGAAATCACAATCGCTATCTCCGAATTAGTATTGGCAGAAATAATCAATACGTTTCAAAAAAAACTACCCCAAGCGTTGTCTTTAGTGAGTGAATATCTCCAATTTCTTAAGGTGTTGATTTTTAGGAATCCAGAAAAACATAAAATGTTAATGTATTCAAAATTGGTAGATAAAAACGATCTACCAATTTTAGTTTCCGCGATTGAAAATAAATGCCAATATTTAATCACAGGTAATTTAAAAGACTTTACAATTAAAAAAATAAAAAAAGTGACGAACTTGAAGGTAGTCTCTCCGATGGAGATGATGAAAATAGCTGATGGACGATAGATGATAGAGAATTGAGGATAGAATTTGAAGATGGAAGGTAGAAGGAATACGTGATTGGGAAGATAATTGATGATTGACAAACAATATGAATAGTTATAAAATATGTAACCATATAGTTACAATTTTAATATAAACATTGATAATAGATATGTTCATTTATCGTAATCTCATTCCGGAGATATTAAAACACTTGAAAAAAAAGACGGGTATTGCCGTAATTGGTCCACGTCGAATTGGGAAGAGTGTCATTTTGCAAAAAATTGTAAAACAAATAGGCGGATTAAGTAAAAGTTTAATTTATAATTTAGATGATTTAGACTTAAGAACAAGAATTTCAAACAATCCCAATTTTTTTTCACAAGAAATAATAGCAAGTGGTTGCAAATATCTTATTATTGATGAGGCACAAAAATTACCAAAGATTTTTGAACAGATAAAAACCCTTATTGATCAGAAACAATGCAAAGTAATTTTAACAGGATCTTCAAGTTTGCAAATAAGACAAAAATCAGCAGAAACCTTTGGAGGACGTATCAGAATGCTGCGGGCATTTCCTTTTTCTTTGGCTGAAATCTATCAAACAAGATCGTTTATTGAATCGCTTCTTAATAAAAAAAAATTAACAATGACTTGGTTAAAAACTGAACAAAAGCGATTATGGCAAATTAAACTTATTTGGGAAAATGGATGGAAAAATTATTTATTAACCGGTTTTTTACCAGAAGTATTCTTAGATAAAAATCGAGAAAATAAATTCTATTTATTGAAAGATTTTATTCAAAACTATTTAGAAAAAGACATTTTGTTATTATCAAGGGTTTTGCAAATTGAAGATTTTCGCGCGGTTTTATCACAGTTTGCTTATCAAAATGGACAAATATTGAATACGGTTAGTTTATCCACTGAAAGTGGAATGGCACGAAAAACCATTAATAACTATTTATCACTTCTTAAACAAACCTTTTTAATTTATCAGATTTCTGCAGTGACTGGTAAAAAGCGTTCAAGTATGTTTAAAATGCCGAAAATCTATTTTTTTGATATGGGCGTTGCAAATTATTTATTGGGATTATCATCCTTTGAACAAATTAAGGTAGCGAATCGTCAGGGAGCATTAACCGAAAATTTTGTTTTAACTCAATTAATTCCACATACAGAAAATTTGGCGTTACCAACACGAGTTGCTTATTGGCAAAATTATCAGGGTCAAGAGGTGGATTTTATCGTTGAAAAGGGAATGGATAAGTTCCCAATTGAAGTGACATTGGCCGATTCTATTAAACAAGAAAAGATTAATAATCTAAGTGCTTTTATGGAACTATTCAATTTGACAACCGGAATATTATTATATCGTGGCGAACTGCGACAGATTTCCGTTGGCTCCAAAACAATCTTTGCAATTCCTTTATGGATGTGGGTTTAGTTCGTCGGTAGCATTCGTATATTCGCGGCATTCGCATTGTCTTTTCTCTATTCGTATCACATAATCCTCTGTTGTCAAATTCGGTTTTGCTTTTGTGTAAAAAACAAGTTAAAATTTTAATATGACGATACAACCAGAGGTCAGAATTGGCAACGGTGAAGATTTCGTCGCCCAAACACGTGATGAAGTAAGGCAAGAAATTCAGGCAGCCCAGGGTAATAATGCCCGTGAAGTTGCTTTAGCGCAAAAAATACAACAGGAAATCAAAGATGCTGAGACTCCAGCCAAAGAAGTAGTGCAAGCTGGAGCGGCGGGTCAACTTGACCAGCGCCGTCAAGAGGGAACGCAAGTACTTCGAACATTGATCCGGGCGACTGAAGCGGCTAAAGCTGGTATTCCTGTTGGTCACAACGCACAATCTCAATCACTATTAACAGAATTATCTGAAAAAAGCTTGAGCATCAGTACTGCATCAGCCATCGAATCGCAGCTAAAAGATTATTTATTAGGCGAAAAAACTATCACAATATCTGCGTCTGGGCAGCCACCTACAGAATTTGAACAAGCTTACGTGAGATTAGTTCAAACAAACACACTAGCTGCCTCAGTGTTATCTCAATCATTAATTCACGCGGCAGAAGTTAATAGATTAGGGAGTCTCGATACAGATCTTGTCAGGCAAAAATTTGCCATTGATCAACGAGTCGAGCAGCGTGTTAATGAAGGATATGACGGACATTTGTCTTACCAAGATAGGAGTCGTTTTGAAGATTTGTCAAAAAAAATACTTACCGAATTGGACAATAATCTTAATGCCACAAATTTACCAGAAGATAGAAAGCTAAGCCGTCAGGAGCAAGCTATTGCAAGAAGATTTTATAACGGAAACGAAGAGCGCCTTAACCAAGTAGAAGCAATTTTTAGTAAGTTAGGAATTCCTAGAGCAGAATTGGATAATTATAAAGGATTAAGAGATAAAGCATTTCCTATAGATAATGTTTTAGCCGTAAAAGGAATGATGACGAGTAAAGAACTTACTGACCATTTAGAGAAGGCGATTAATGAATTTACGATTGATAATCTAAAAGGAGAAAGGTTACAGATATTATCCGAGGACCCAAATGGTAGTGGAAAATTAGTATTAGATCGACGAGCCTTTAAAAAAATGATTAATCAGTATTATTACCTTGCCTTAAAAGATATTCATAAAGACTATTCGAAAGATTGGTCCAAAGCTTTTGATCAATGGCAACACGGTTATTATTTTGGTGGTTTGAAAGGAGTAATCGGTAATCTGTGCACTAATCTTAGGGGGTTAGACTTAGCAGGAGCAGATATTGGTGAATTTTTAGATGATGTTAAAGGTCGATATCAAGCCAGTATTTTAAGTTATGCCGAGATATTTCATAATTTACCCCTGTATGCACGTGATCCTTCCAGTTTTGAAAAGTGGGGGGCGTTTTTAGGCTATCTCTTTCCCTCAGAATTAGCTGAAGTATTTGATCCTCAGGATAAGATTATGGAGATTGCTAGACATGAGGTTACGATACATCTGCGTCAACGTATAGCGCTAAATAATAACAAAATTCCGCCGGATTTATTTGCTGGTAATTATGAAACAGAAGGTGTTAGATACGGGAATAGGGATAGGGCAAACATAATCAAAGTTCTTAAAGAAAGAATGGAAGCCTTGGGGATAAAAACTGATGATTGGGAATATGAAAGGGCAATCACTTATGCTTTAGGAATAGGCATTGCGAACTTAATGGATCCTGAAGTAATTTGTACAGCTGATCCTCAGGTAAATGCAGATTTCAAGGGTATTTATCCACTAGCGCAAGTATTGTCAGCTAAACATAATTGGGGTTTGGGAAGAGGATACCCTGTATCGGGCTTGTTTCCTGATCTGGTAGCGATGCCGGTGACGTTATTTCCTGAACAGCGCGGATTTATATCTCGTCTTTTTCGACGCAAGGCTTGGGTGCCTGAAAAATTCCATAAATATGCAAAAGGTCAAGAAGCAAAATATGGAGATAAAATATATGGTGCTTTGATTGATCGTGAAGGTAAATATCAAGAATTAATGAATATGGTTAATATTGGAACGAGTCTCAATAGCCGTCATGGTTGGCGTATTTCTCCCATTAGAGACGCAATAAAAGGGTATGTAAAAGATGGACATTATGGTTTAAAAAAAGACATGGATTTTATATCGAGAATTGCCAGAAATGACGGAGATGAAGGTGGTTGGGGAGCTAAAGAATGGGAAAAATACGAAGATATCTGTATGGGATTATATGGGAGTGCAGCCCTCTGGTGGATGGCCGGACCACGTCAGGAGGGGGAATTGAAGCGTTTGCTAGCCCAGCATGTTGGAAGTTTTGATCAAATGACGGCTTCTGAGTGGGAAGCATACTCGCTTGGTAGTAAAGCTTTGAAAAAGGAGTTCAAAGTTATGATTAATGGTAGTTTTCAGACCGTTAGTATGGGCGAGTTAAGATTAATACGCAACTATCAGATCCGCGGTGAAACTTTTTATCGTTACTCACGTCGTAATCCTGGAGATTTTATTATGCTTCTTGGACAACTATGTCCAGAAATGCTCGATTTAAAGACAGACTATCTAGCATCGCGTGTAGAATTAGAAGCAGCTTTAAAAGGAAAACATAAACCCCGTGAGGATATTGAGAAAGCTTTAGCTTTACGCGACTCTATCTATGTTCGCTGGGGGGAAACGGGATTTGCTCAACTTAGACAGATTAGACTAAAATTATTAGGTTTATGTCAAAAATATGCAAATGAAACTGGCGTTGGAAAAAGGTTTGCCAATCAGGCAGCTGTCATTGAATATTTTGTCAAAGAATCTGGCACTGCTTTTGAAAAAGCATTAAAAGATAAAGAACCGGATAGAAAAATTGAAGGAAAGACTATTCCGGGCCGTTCACGTCTGATAGTACAACGAAGCGATTTTACTGATTCGATATTGGCGGACTTTTTATTTGCAGACAGCGACGGCCTACTTTCTTTAATTCCAAAAGAGGATTTCGGTGGATTTGATGAAAATAACAAATTTTCCAACGGGAAACATGGTTTTTTCTTCCGCATGGGTGAGATGTGGACTTTGAAACAAGGAGATATTAATCCATTTGCCAGCGACATGAACCATTTTGGTTTATATGAAAATATTGGCAAGGTAGGTGAAGATGTTGCAAAAAGATATTTGAGTGATGCTGATGCAGTTAGTAAGATGTTGCATGATATTGGCCAACTAGATAAGCTGCTGATGGACGCGGCTCATGATGGTGATTTGTCGAAAATTTTTGAGCTACATGACAAGGTACATACAACATTAAAAAATATTATAAGTCAAGAATACGCATGGAAAGCAAACTATATTATGTCCCAGATTGTAGCCCAATTTTTCTTGGAACATCAAACAGCCAGATTACCCCTTATTCCAGCCCCGATTCGGAGCTTATTTGGATTAATGCTTGATAGGAATATTTCATTATCTAAATTAGTAACACAAGATCGTCACGCAAAAACCTGGGATGAAAATGCAGCAAGAGACTATTTCAAACGGTTGGCAGAACGTCATTCCATTCCTTTTGACGGTTTATGGTCGGCCAATCAGCTAAATCAGGCTTTTGATGCCGAAACAAAGGCGTTTGTTGCTGGAGAAACTATTCTGCAGTTTATGTATTTTATAATTATGTTTTTATTATGGTCGTATTTAAAAAAAGCGTTTGAGGAGTCTCAGGGTAAGAAACAATGACAGCAACTATTATTTAACCAAATAACATTATAGAATAATCAATATGAAGATTAAGAAATTATTGTGGCTGTTAATAGTGATTTTATTTCTGTTTTTTTTCCACCATCAAGTCGATGCTCAATTACCTGGTGGAATAGTTATTCCTGGTCTGACTTGTGGAAATTCAGAGGCTTCTGATTCTGCAGTTTATTGTTGTAGGGAGATAAATACATCGCTTCCCGCAATTCCAAATATAATTACACAGATTGGTGGTTTAGGTCAGTGGTTAAACAATCTTAACCAAAGTACCATGAAACTAAAGAGTGTGACAAATAGTGTGCCATGTGTGATTGGTTACCCTTATCCTAATCCCAGTGACCCAAAATGTACTTGTTTAAAGGAAAGCCAGATTACTCCTTCGCCAATCGCGGCTGTTAGACGGATGTGTGATGACTATCTTCAAGGAAATGAAAATCAGTTGTGTAAAGAATGTGCGGATAAACAAGGATTATGGACAGCAATAGGTTGTGTCTACGGAAATGTTTCCAAGTTTATCACCGAAAGGTTACTTGGACTTGGCGTGAGTTTGGGTGGTTTGATTGCTTTACTTTGTATTATATATTCTGCCATCCAAATTCAGACTAGTGGTGGTAATGCAGAGAAAGTTAAAAAAGCGCAGGAAAGTTTAACTTCTTGCATTATCGGCTTAATCATGATTATTTTTTCAGTTTTCATCCTAAGACTAATCGGTATAAGTATTCTCAGAATTCCTGGATTAACGGGTAATTAATTATATTAAGGCTTACTGCTGATTGCTTTTTCTTTTTTTAAGGCTTGAACCACTTGTTCACCGACAGTTGGAGGTAGTACATTCGGGCCTATCTTACCCAATATGCCCGTTCCTGAACTAAGTTGATTTAATATTGTTCTACCAAGGAATGGCATCTGGGTTAACGAAGTAAACTGCCCAACTCCGGCCTGAGCTCCGCCCCAAGCTGCTCCGGCCCCGGCAAAGAAAGTTCCAAGATTAAAACTAACAGGTAGGTCTTTAACACCTAATGATTCTTTGATCATCTTAACTAGATCAGGTATCATAAAAAAGATACCCATTCCTAACATAATGGTAAAAGCCTGAGGGTTTAATTCAGTAAGTAGCGGTGGAGTCCAAATTTTACCCGATGCAGGAATAATATTAACAATAACATAAGTAGTTATCATAAGAATAATTACGATCGGAAAAGTTAAGAGATTAACAAAAAGTTGTTTAAACCAGAATCCAAACATATTTTTTCCAGGAAAAGCATTTATAAGTAATATTATTGGAGCAAAGATTATCAAGATCAAAATTTTAATATAAGTAGAGAATAATAAAAAGAATATTCTGAATAGTAAATATACATAAGTTAAAGATACTAAAACAAAAATTACCAGTGGTAAAATCACATAACCAAGAACAAAGCCAAAAATAGCGATAGCAGGAATTAGGGCAAGCTTTGCCACTAATTCAAAACTAGTTAATGCTTGCCCTAATACTGGTATTGTTCCGTCACCCCCGAATTCGCTAATAGTATTAATAATATTAGTTACAAGTGGTCTTTCGATGTAATTGATTGCTAAAAATACTCCTACCCCTCCAAGTATGACTCTCATCATTTGATTAATAACATATGGAATGATAGCGAAAAGTGAATCGCTTAGTTGTCTTAAACCGTTAAATATGCCAGCGGGGAATGCAATGTTTGACAGATGTTGAAAGTTGGCGTTTATGTATTTATTTTGAAACTCAGCAATATTAAAAAAGTTATTTCTATTTCCCAATATAGCAATGCCAATTAAAATTAAGGCATACATCAGATCAATTAAGAATCCCGCAATCGCAAAAGAAAACGTAATGAGTATCAATGAGACAACAATTCGAGGAAGAGAGTTTTCCACAGAAATCACGGTTTGCGGGTTAATTTTCGCCCGGAACATTATCATAAAGCCAATAGTAATAATAACCAAGACCAAAATTAAATAAGAAACATCTCTAAAAACTTTCCAAATATTCATAAATGGTTTTATGGCAGCAAAACCTGTTCCTTCAGCCGCATAGGTTTTTGGGATGAACCCGGCATTTTGTAGACCATCTGATACCCAGAAGATTCCTGAAGCTTGAGGAGTAACTAAGGGTAGAGCGATTAGTTGAGATAATTTCCCAACGAGACTTTTTGAAATCATTTTATCACCATCAAAAGGGTTGTTTGTGCAAGCTTCGCCGATCATTCCACACATAAATGATCGAAATATTGCAACGGAAATCTTTCCCTGTTTGGTACTGGTTAGTTTAGGATTATTAATTGTTTTAAAGATCTCTTGACGGTTTTGCTCAATTACTCTTTTGTTGTCAATTACAATACTATCTTTGTTAATGAAATGAAGGAAAAGGGTTACTACAACAATATAAACTGCAAAGACAAGGAACGCTTTTTTTACCCATGAAAATGTAATTTTTAGGACTCTTAAGAATGGTAAAAGCATAAAATAATGATAGCTGAAAAACGGAAACAACACAAGAGAATCGTTAAGCTATTTTTTTACTCCAAACGCCGCCACGTACTTTGGATATGGATAATAGGTGTTTTCGTTGAAAGGCTGAGGTTTTTGACGGCGACCATAGAAAGGATCAAGTGCCCAGATGTTATTGTTAGCGTCAACATCAACCACCCAAAAGAAA
>Ga0210015_1005726_pt1 | contig 9975 bp, 7 predicted proteins | sample CryGeymeta201522_FD_185471 | JGI IMG/M metagenome (GOLD analysis project Ga0210015, IMG submission 185471) | Groundwater microbial communities from Crystal Geyser aquifers in Utah, USA - Crystal Geyser metaG 2015-22 (SPAdes) (version 2) | ecosystem: Environmental > Aquatic > Deep subsurface >...
AACGAAGGCGTCGAACGCGCCGCGAATGCGAAAGCAAGCCAGCGCCAGCACCACGATGATCATGTTGCGCAGCGCCTCGTTCAATTCCTCCATCGCGACGGTGTGGCTGAACGCGTAGGTCGCGCTCACAAGATAGACCGTCAGCAGCGTGACCGTCATCGCAAGAAACGTCCCGTCCACCAGTGGTTGGTCACCATTGATCAGGTAGCGATAACTCAGCAAAAACAGCAACCCCGGCGCCAACAGCTTGTTGATTGAGGGAAAGCCGAAATAGACGATCAGCACGTCGGCGAGGTTAGCGAAGATCGCCACCGTGATCCCGATCACGCCAAGAAGCGGCGTTTGCGCCAAAACGGCGGCGCCGATCACTGCGATCACTCCGAGAACCGCGATCATCGGTACGCCGCCGCCGCCGACGCCCCATCCCATCGCCACCGCGACAAGCGCCGCCACCCCCAGCGCGGCAAGCGCCCGAAGGCGCCCGCCCTGATCCGATATCGCTCTGTCGCGCACCTGTAAGCCCCCTGCTGCGAGAACCGGTCGCGCGGCGCCTGTCAGGCCCAGCCGTCCACCGGCGTCAGGTCGATATAATCAATCCGCAGCGGTTCGTTCACAACACCATTGCCAGCCAATTCCAGCACATCGCCCGCATTCAGCACGATATTCGGGATGACTCGGTCGATCAGGCTGGCGTCCGTCATCAATGGGCCGCCCGATGTCTTGTTGAACGACCAGGCGTCGATGCGCGCGCCGTTCAGCAGCACTTCCATCCATGCCACGCCGTCGCTCTCATCGGAGTGCCGGATCGCGACGTTGTAGGCGCCTGCCGGCGCGTCGATGACCGTCTGCGCCCGCGCAGTCTGGCTGGACGGCTTCGCCTGGATCATGCTCCCACCCGACAGCATTGCGAGATTGACCTGCGCAAAACCCGACAGCAGCGTCATCGTCTCCGCCTCGATGCGCACCGGGGTCGGTGGCGTAACGCTTTCGACACCACCCGCCGGAGACCTGGCTTGAATGCTCTCGACGGGCGTGAACTGAATAGAATCGACGCGCAGCGGTTCACCCCCGTCGCCCTGACCGATCAGCGATATGGTCTGCCCTGGTGTCAGCGCCACGTTCCCGATCACATGCTCGGTGAAGGCGCCGGGCGCCGCGAGCGACGATCCCAGCTTTGCGTTCCAGATCCATTCGTCGATCTTCACGCCGTCGATCACCACCGCGAGACGCGAGGCGCCGTCGTTCTCATCGGCGTAACCCACCGTGATGTCGTATCGCCCGGCGCTGTTCGTGAAGGTCGCGTCGGCCTGCGCGTTCGCCGCGAAACCGCCCTTGATCACCGCGCCGCCGGACGCGTTGCTGTTGGTCTCCCGCACGAAGCCGCGCACCAGCTTCAAGCTCTCAGCCTCGATGAACAGCGGCGCCGGAGCGCCTTCTGGCCCCGTGAAAACGCCGGAGATCAAACCATTGATGTAGTTCTCGATATTGCTGTAGCCGTCGCCGTTGACATCGCCATGCGGGTCGAAGACGTCACGGTCGCTGCCGAGCAGGGATTCGTAGTAGTCTGGAATGCCGTCGCCGTCAGTGTCGGCCAGCGTGCTGAAGGTGGTCTTTGTGTTGTAACCGCCCACCTGCGATTGTGACTGGATGAGCCCGCCGCCGCCGTCGGCGACATAGCCGAGGATGCGGCTGTCCACGCTATCGAGACCCTGCGCGCGCGCGCCGACCGTATCCAGAACATGAGCGCGCACATCGCGCGCCGCCATCGCGGTGACATCGGAGGCAAAGATCGGTTTATCCACGATGGTGTCGCGGAGCGATCCTGCCGCAACCAGACGATCGGGTTCGGTATCATATATTCTGTCAGGGCTGAGATTGTCACGAAGATAGACCTTGGTGCCATCACCGGCGCCGTTGATGCGCACGGCCTTCTGAATGCCGGTCGTCGCGCCCTTGTCGAAGACGTTGCCAATGGCGTGCACCGTGATGGCGTCGCCCTTCGAGGTGTTCACCGACAACCCGTGCTGCGCATAGTTATAAACGAGGTTGTTCACCATCTCGAAAGCGTAGCCACTCGAGATGGTTGGATTGCGAAACTCGTTGCTGGCGAACAGGTTGCCCACCACGCTGACATGATGGGCGCGGTCGCCGATCAACATGCCGAAGCTGGGTTCAGTGAACTGCGTGCTCGTTAAGTCCAGCGCCTCGGCGATGATGTTGTTCGACACCGTCACGTTGCTGGCGCCGTTCCAGACGGTGACGGTTTCATCCGTCGCCCAGCTGAACGAGTTGCTGTCGATCACCACATCCTTCACGAGCTTGCCCGCCGTGCCGATCGAGATCGCGTCGCGAAACTGAAACTCTTGCCCCGGCCCGTCGCCAGGACGGATCTTGAGGCCGCGAATAATGACGTTGTCGTCAACCACCTGCAGCTTGGCGCCGCGGATGGTGACACCGTCTCCCGGCGCGGTCTGGCCAGCAACGGTGACGTCGCCCTTCACAAAGATCTCGCTCTTGAGCGTGATCAGCCCGCCGACCTCGAACACCACGATGCGGGGCACATCCAATTCTTGCAGCGCCCAGCGCAGAGAACCGACGCCGCTGTCGTCGAGGTTGGTCACCTTGACGATCCAGCCGCCACGCCCGCCAGGCGTATCGGTGCCGAATCCCTCAGCGCCGTCGAACGCTTTCAGCCCGGGATTGAGATCGCGGCTTTCGGCAGGCTGGAGCATGATCTTGTCGATGCGCAGCGGCTCGCGGCCGTCGCGACGCCCCTCGACGGTGATTGTCGCCGCCTCATCCAGCGTCACGTCGCGGATCACTCTGGTGGTGTAGGTGGCGGCGCCGGCGTCGGGCGACCCGAGGTTCTTGCTCCACACCCAGCTGTCGACCGTGGCGCCATCGATCTTGACCGTTGACGACGCCTTGCCGTCGTTCTCGTCCCAGTAATAAACGACAAGATCATACAAGCCCGGTGTGCCGGTGACCGTTGTCGACATGGATGCAAGGCCATCGCCAGCCGCTTGTACATAGCCAGTGCCGGAAACGCTGGTACTGGCCTTGAATACAAAGTTTTGATCGAGTGAGAACGTCTCGGTCTCTAGGATTCCGTAGTGCGTATTGATCATGGTTCACTCCAAGCCAGTCGATTTGCACGCCACCCAGCCATTGCTTGGCGATGGGCAGATTTTAAACGCAACCATTCGAGGAATATTCCGGTAAAACCGAAGCTATTCAGTCTTACGGTATTTATGGGCTACATGCGGCAGCCCACTGAACACACGATAAAGTTGTATTCTACAACTCAACGTACAGAACACCGCCAAACTCATGGCGCGTTCACATCACATGACGGTATGCTATATGAAAATTAAAAAATCGTTTCAACACCTAATGTGGATCTTGCCGTGATTTGAATCAATCAAGGTAAATATGTCATATTTATGGTCATATATTTGGAAATCTATTCATTAATTGTGCAAGTTTTTTTATAGAAACTATGAAGTAACTTTGTAAATATCATTAAATAAAAGCGTTATGTTGGGCCTTTCATTTTTTTTTAATATTTAATCGTTAACAGCTGCTGATGTTTTAAGTTTTTAGCGTTATGCACATGTGAATTATGTGATTGTGGCGATGACGAAAATTTCGTCATTTCCACCGATCCTGCGTTTTCGTAGGTGGTGAGACGCTTGTTTGGAGCCTGAAGATGGCCGGCCTGTTCGGCGTGGTGGAGTTGCGGCCCGTGGCGCGCACCGATCAGGCGGCGCTGACACGCGTGATGGATCATCTCGCGATCACGCTGCGCGGCGACCCGCACGCGCGCGAGCAGCGTTGGAGCGACCCTGCCGCAACCTGGGCCGTGGCGCGCATCGGGCGACCTTATCTTGATACGCAGGCATGGCCCTTGCCATGGGGTCGGCGCCGAATGTTCGCGATCGGCCATCCGCTGACCGACTCTGAGTCCGACTCTGAGTCCGACTCTGCGGTCGGCTCTGCGGTCGTCTCCGTCGCCGACGCTCCGGAGGGTTTCTACGCGGCGCTCACCGTCGATGACGACGGCGCAGTGACGCTTCAAGCTGATCGCTGCGGATCGCGCCGCCTGTTCTACGCCGTCATCGACGACAGGCTCTGCTTTGCGCCCGAGGCGCGGGCGCTCGCCGCCTTGCCCGGCGCCCCGCGGCGGCTCGATCCCGGCGCAGTCGGCATGTTGCTGTCCTCGGGCGTGCTCTATCGCGACCAGACCTTGCTGGAGGGGGTCAGGAGGCTGTGCGGCGGCGAACGTCTGGTGATCGCGCAGGGGCGGATGACGGCGCAGGAGCGGTTCCGCTTCGTGCCCGGCGCCGATGCGCCTGCGCGCGCGGATCGCGGCGCGCTCACGGAGGAGCTGGCGCGGCGCGTGCTCGCCGCGACGGCGCGTCATATGGATCGGACAGAGGACGCGGTGCTTTTTCTCAGCGGCGGCGTCGATTCACGCCTCATCCTCGCGGGCATCGCGGCGATCCCGGGTGTGACGCCCGCCGACATCGCGACCGTCACGTGGGGCGATGTCAAGGGAGCGGCGGACAGCGACATGGCCGTAGCCGCCCGGCTCGCCGCCGCGCTGGGTCTGCGCCACCAGAGCTTGCTGCGCGAAGAGGCCGACTTCTGCACCAAGTTCGAAGCCTTCAACCGTATGATCGGCGGCGCCAGCGTGATAGCGGCCGAGCATCCCGATGAGCCGAGGATCATGGCTGTGCTGGCGGCGCAGGGGTTTCGGCGCGCCTTTCGCGGCGATCAGCCATTCCTGACGCGCCCTGCCGCCTATACCATTGAGCAAGCGTGGCAGGGGATCGGCCTGCGCCGGTTGCGCGAAACGCCGCAGGCCGCCGCGCTGCTTGCGCCGGGGCCGCGCGCGCAGGCGATCGCCGCGACAGAAGCGGTGTTTGACGATATCGCCCGCCGCTATGGCGACTTTCGCCCAACGCAGGCCAAGGAGATGCTTTATTTCGACGTCAGGATGCAGGGATACCTGTTCGACGCCGCCTACGCACGGCAGACGTTTCTCGATGAGCGCAACGTGTTGCTGGACGATCCGGTTCTTGCGCTGTCGCGCGAGATCCCTGACGACATGCGGCGCAAATCGGAGGTGTTCAGCGCCGCCGGCGCGCTGCTGACGGCGCACTGGCCCTTTGTGCCCATCGCCAAAACGCGCAATCTTGCGCCATGGGCGGCGCTCTCGGCGCCGGATCGGCCGGCCGGCCGGCACTGTCGCGCGGCGCCGCTGGACAGCGACAGCGCCATCTGGGACACGCTCGACCGCGATGCGGTGATGCGGTTGCTCGCTGGCGCGACCGACGCCCCAACCCCGTCGGGCTACCACGCCGGGCGCCGTCTGGTGCGCGCCCTGCGGATGGCGGACAACCGCATCGCCGCCGCCGCCGCGACGCTGGGGCGCCGCATGGTGGTCCGCGCGCCAGAGTTGGTGAAGCGCGTCCTTGTCCTCAAGAGCGCGCATGACACCCTGATCGGTAAAAACGCGACTGGATCACACGAGGATCAAGGGCCCGCGCGGTGACCGGCGCCGCCTGTGGAAGGCCGCCGCAGCTGATGTCCCCTTGAAACCTTGCCTGGACGCAAGACGGACCGCGCAGGCGCCTCGTGCGGCTTGTCTTGGATTCAACCTGACAGGGTCAGATCCGCCGCTTTGGTCTTTTGCTTTTGCGCACAGATTCTTGCGATCTTGGTTTCACCACGGTCGGATTGCGCTCTAGTGGATGCGTATGCGCGCAAAAAGGCTGCGCAACATCATACGCGCCTGAAGTACGCGCTTGCCCCACCGAGACAAGCGAACGGGTGGGCGCGATACGACCGCCGCGATGTACTTGTCTGCGGCGATCATGGCGGTGATCGCATCGTCCACCGGCCCGCCCATCATCGCGCGGATGGTTGGGGGCACCGCGCTGTCTGATGAACGGTGAATGCGGTAGTGATGGATGATGCGCGGCGCGATCGAGCCGCCGTTCAGCCGCAACACGGTCGACATGTCCATCATGTTGTATTCCGGCGGCAGCGTGGCGATGCGCACATCACTGTTCCACAGCAGTTCGCGCAGCACCGGCTGATCGCGCGCCAGGCCGTTGTCGCGCACGGTGTCGCGCCACGCATGCAGCAGCCTGGTGATCGCCGGGCTGCGGCGATAGGCCATCACGCCCGAATTGAACTGCGGAAACGCAGCGCCGAAGGGACGCCGCCACATCTTGGCCGAGTGGGGGCTGTTGCGTTCCTGATCATGCGCCAGCACGATGTCGAACCGTTCGAGCAGATCGAATATTTCAGTGATATCAGCGACCACAAACGTATCGGCGTCAAGATAGAGCGTCTGGTCGAACGGCGACGCGATCATCGCATCGATCTTGGAGCGCCTCCAGGGGTTTTCCAGCCGGATCACGGCGTCAAAGCAGTCCCCGGAAGAAACACCATCGGTGAAAAGATGGATCGGCAGACCCGGCGAATGGCGCTTCAGTCCAGCAGCGGCGTTGATGGCCATTTCGATATAGCGAGGCCCTGTGGCGGCGAAGACCACGCCCCGCGTCACGGAAAATTCCCGCTGCTCGCCAAGACCGACAGAGTTGGCCGACATCTCCTCAAGAGTGATCTGCATGGTCGCTCCACAACACAAATCCCAGATCAATCCAAACCAAATCTACGGTCGATGCAGAATCTACGCTAACGGAGCGCGCATGAAAACGGACGATCTCGCCAACCAAACCATAAAAATTAAAGTTAACGTTTCTGAGAAGGCTTTACAAACTGGCGGCGCGGATCCATAAGAAATTGTGGTAATTTTGTGACTGAATGGATGTGTCATGAGTAATGTCATCACGGCGCTTATGATCGCTGTCCCACTTGTCGGCGGCACGCCAGCCGGCGGAGGCGGGTTTGCGGTTTCCAGCAGTGAAACCCGCAACGCCTTGAGTTCTGAGCGCTCAGGAACATACGACTCCCAGCAAACGCGCGGCGTCGGACAGTCCGCGGTGCGATCATCCGCACCATGGGCCTCGGTTGCGCCGGGAACACTCGCGGCGCCAAGGGGCGAACGGCCCGGCCTGGTCGCCCGCGTTGTGTCGCAGGTGTCTGATCTTGTCGGATTGAACCCTCGCGGCGGTGGATCCGGCAATCCGGGCGGCCCCGCCTGCCGATGGCGTTCCGGCTCCTGACGCATTGCGGGGTTGCCGCGCCTGGCTATGGCTGTCTCAGCAGGCGGCGCCCGACTGGCGAGCGTACGCCGCATCCAGTCGGGCGCGCATGTCGTCGCACATCGCGCGCACGTCGTCCGACAGCATGAGCGCATCGCCGCGGCCGACTGAAGCGCCATGCACCTTGTTGCGCGCGAGTTCGACCGGCGCCGGGCGGCCGATCATCGCATAGATTCGGCCCATCTCGCCCACCGGATCGGCCACGAGATCTTCGTAGCGGCATAGCCTGACTCGGGGATCAGCATCCAATCCCTGCGCAAAGAAGTGATGGTTGCGCGCGACCCAAAACAGCGCCGCCGCGTCGTGGCGCGCCAGCCCAGCCGCATGGAGTCGGCGGATCTGCGCGACCAGATCCTCGGGCAATCGCTCAGAGCGCCAGTCGGCGCGCCCCTCGATGATCGGGGCGAGGTCCTCGAGGCCGTTGTCCTTGCCGAACATCTGCATGTTCGACAGCACCACGTCGCGCACGTCGCGGTAGAGCCAGACCGCCCGCCATCGCGGCGAGGCGCTCAGCAGTTCGACGGCGCGCTGCGATTCCACCAGCGGCTTGGCGACGACCAGCGGCGCTGGGTTGCGCGCGATGCGGCGCGCAACCTCGGGCAACGGCGACAGGCGCAATCCTTTTGGATCGTCGCTCGCCGACAACGCCGACTTCTCGGCATGAACGTCGCTGTGGGGGTCCAGCGCGAACAACTCGCCCAGCATGGTTGTGCCGGATCGCTGACAGCCCAGAATGAATACGGCGGTCTGATCGGTCGCCGGTCCGGCGAACGCCCGCCGAAACTGCTTCACGCCGCGATTGAACGCGAACTCAAGCCGGTGGCTGATGCGTTTCTTCGTGATGACGCGCCGGTTGAACTGCATCGGTGCCCTCCTTCCGCCTGTCGCTCAAACGATGGAGCGCGCAAGCAGACGCGCGTGCAACGCCTGCGCGCGCTCCAGCCGCTCGGGCGCCAGCCCCAGCCGCTCGGCGGCGTAGGGCGTCGGCGCCCGGAACCGCCCCCCCTGACCGCACACCGGCGAGGAGGCGGCGATCCCGATCGCATCGGCCAGCGTGGCGAGCCCCGCCTGCGGCGCCGCGCAGAGCCGGTCGTAGGACACAAACCGCACCCCTTCATCGGCCTGCGCGAGCGCGCGGGTGAACGCCGCAATCCAGTATTCGGCCCAGAAATCCGCGCCCAGCGGCGACAACCCTGCGCCGGCGCCATCGCGCCAGCCATCGAAATCGATCGGTCGCAGCGCGCCGCCGAAGTCGTAATGCCCGATGCTCTCCATGTAGCGCCGGGCGAAGGCGTCGCTGGCGTGCAGGGCGAGGAAGTTCTCGTGCTGATGCAGCAGCGAGCCGACATGGGCCAGCGGTTCGCGGAACATCGCCAGAACGGTCGCATCTGGCATGGCGCGGGTCAGGAACGCCAGCCGCGCCACATTGCCGTTGTTCTTGGAGACGTAGCGCGCCGGCGCATCGTCGCCGCGCCGTCCGCGCGCAAGGCCGACCAGCTTGCGCATGTGTCCGCGCAAAAAAGCGACAAACGCGCCCGCCGTGTCGGTCTCATCCGCCGTCCATGGCGTGATGCGGTCCGGCTGGTAATGGTCGGGCCAGAACTGGCGCCAGATGACTTCCTCGAAGGCCTCTACGCTGTCGTAGCTGACGCTCATGCCGTCGCCATGCGCGCGTTCGCGCGCCGCGCCCGCCTTGCGAAAGCCGCGCGACATCCGGTCCCAGAACACCGGGCACAGCAGGAAAGGCATGTTGCGATAGGTATGGGTGACGAAGACCGGGTCCTCGCACAGCACCTCAAGCGTCAGCGTCGTGCCGGCGCGCGGCAGCGAGGTGATGAAAACCGGGCGCTCCGCCGACAGCGCGGCGAAGGCGCGCGCGATGGTGCGGTCTTCGAGGCCAGACAATGACTGCTGAAGATCGATCTGACCCATGGCGAGATCGTGCAGCATGCGCTCGGTGCGCGAATAGGGCGCCTCGAACCCGCTCACGCGAACCGCCGCCCCAGCGCCCAGACTGCGACACCCGCGACTGTCGCGCCGATGATGACATCCCAGCGCAACAGAAAATCGATCGTGGCGTCCATCGGCGCCAACCTCGCAAGGTCGAACAGCCACAGCGCCGCCAATGGCGCCGCCAGCACCAGCGCGGAGCGCAACGCGATAGCGCCAAAAGCGCCGAACAGCCGCAGCGAGGCGGCGCGCACCGCACGCTCCTTCGCGTCGTCATCCAGCGAAGCGTCACCCATCACGCGCAGGCTGTCGCGCGCCGTCATGCCTGCATTCGTCGCAACAGTAACCAGTCCGGAAGCGATAAAGGCCGCCATGAAGGCGGCGATGGCGACAGCCGCAGCGAGACCGACAAGAAACATGAAGCCTACTGACCGTCCTTCGGCGCTGGAGACGCGGTGGGGGCGGCTGTCGGCGTCTTGCGCCGACCGGCCAGCAACCGCTTGATCGGATACCAGATGAAGCCGACAATCGCGAGAAGAACGGCCGCAATCAGCGCAAGCGCGGTGCCGATCGCCGAGATGCCGGCTCCGGGCCCGATGTAGGCGAAGGCCGCCGCTGGCGAGAGAGCGGCTGCGACGGCGATCAGACTGACAAGGCGTAGTGTCATTGCCATCTCCTTTGCGAGCCTCGGCGAGTGGACGCGAACAGAATTTAAAAGCCAATAACGGCCTGTATTGTCTCTCTTGCACACACAACGGCTCGCTACGGTGCGTGGCACATGTTGCAC
>Ga0210015_1005728_pt1 | contig 9970 bp, 10 predicted proteins | sample CryGeymeta201522_FD_185471 | JGI IMG/M metagenome (GOLD analysis project Ga0210015, IMG submission 185471) | Groundwater microbial communities from Crystal Geyser aquifers in Utah, USA - Crystal Geyser metaG 2015-22 (SPAdes) (version 2) | ecosystem: Environmental > Aquatic > Deep subsurface >...
AGTTTTAATTATCTAAAAAAGATTGGATTAGTCACTGGTGATAAACTTTCGATTTTACTTTTAGAAAATTACATTCGTCAGTATTTGCCTAAAATATTCATGGTAATTAATGATAATAAAATAGTTTTAAATGATGTGAATGTTGACAGTAATTTTTCTAAAAAAGAAAAACATGCATTAAAAATATTACTTAACCGTAAAGGTTTTATTATTACTCGTGATGAGATGTCCAAAGCTATTTGGCCAATTAACACAGAAGATCAATATTCAGATTGGGCAATTGATCGCATCATTGCCCGCTTACGCAACAAACTTCAAGAACTAGGTCTTCCAAAAACCACAATTCAAACGCTACGTAATCGTGGATATTTATTAATAAACTAGTTTATAAACTATGGTTCTGGAAAAGTATAGGTATAGAAGAGTTGAGGTAGAAAATACTACCTATACTAAAGTTAATTTGTTAGAAATATTCCCACGTCTTGATCCTAAAATATCATTTCTTGCAGAACAATATATTTGCGAATTTACAACTTCATTAAATGGTATCGGGATAGTCTTGAATGGGGTTCAAAGCGCATTAATGAGGATGGCTCAACCCACAGATAGAATTGACATTGTTAGAAATAGATTTGCCAAAATGTTTGAAGATGAAAAAGGAGTTGAGGGAATGGGAAAAAGAAAGAGAAAGTTTTATGGATTATTGGGTGATTCAACTTCAAAGAGCGTTAACCCAAAAAAATTAGCTGAAAAATTAGCAGGCGTTGGGCCAACAGACTTTGATACAAAAGCAGGAAAACTGACACTTTTAAACGACACTGATAGAGAGAGAATAAAAACAATATTTTTTCAAACAAGCTATAATCTATTTGGCAATTCAAGTTCCATAACTCAAGATGAAAATGGAAGAGTATTTCAAACACATACTCTTGAAGATGAGATCGAAATTGTGGTTTCGTATGGGCCAGTTGCTACAAATAACAAAATTAGGAGCGGAGAAATTAAAATAATTCAAGATGGAGAAACAAAATTTTTGTTTCACACAGGGTTATATTCTCATAGTTTAAGAGACGAGAGAGAAGATAAAAGAGCAGGGCATAGCGTTTCAAGGAAAGGAAACGTAGCTGTGACGCTTAAGTGTACTAAGAATGGTTTGTATGTTGTATCGAAAGACATTGATGAACTCAGAAAAGTATTAAAATTTCCGGATTATTATGAGAAAACCGAGATTGATACTAATGATATAGATAAAGAATTAGAAAGAGCATTTAGGGCAATAAGAACTAATATGTTTTTTCTTGGGGGACATGATAATCAAGATTTTTTTCAGCGCGCTTTTACTGAAGATAGAGGTTGGGATATAATTGAAAAAATTGTTAGTGAAATGAGAAGAGTAGTCTATAGTACGAATGGTTATCGAGATAATCTGAAAAAAATACCAATTCCTTTACAAGAATTGCTAATTAAAGAGATCGCATTGATGTTTGAAATAAATCCGATTTATACGTTGTTAACTTCAGCAAGAACAGGATTTTTGCGATTACTACCATATTTTCATAATGCTCCACCTGGTTTTGAATTGAAACTCTTAGCGAATAATGCTTTTAATATAAAATTAGTTCAAGATCCACGAGTCCCTGCTCAAAGGTCATCTCCAACTTATTCGCAGTTTAATATAAGAACAATTACTGAACAAGCAGAAGCATGGGAGGAAGTCGGAGATGAAGTCAGTGGTTTAAAGTTATTTTATCTTGCCTTGAATGGTAAGTCTCGAGGTGACGAAACCGATGACTTTATGGATCTAGTTGCCTGGAATGAATTATTTGATCAAGATTTGGGCATGCTTTCTTTTTCAACTCAAAGCCAATGGAATGATAAAATGTATGGCAGAAGCATTCCAGTTTTAGACCCTACTCATTTAGAAATAGTATATAGTGATAGTACAATTCCGGTAACGATTGGAGAAACAAAAATCGAACAAACTTCCTTTAGTGAGGAAAGATTAATATTAATAAAAACAGAAATCATATTAAGACTACAAGCAATTTATGCAAAAGGACAACACGTTATTAACGTAGACAGGTTTTGTATAGAAATATTAAAATCCTGTGATGAAACATATACAACATTAAAACTAAATGCAATACAACGACTTCTTTTTGAATCAGGTCTGTTGCTTAGAGCTGGAAGTTTAATCAGACAGAATGAAGATGATATAACCATTAATCCAAGATTAGGAATATTTACACCTCCAGCGGTTCTTCTTGATCTGAAACAACAAATAATCCAAGACGCTCTTTCTCCGACTGATAGAAGATTAAAATTATATGCCTTAGCCATTCCGATATTAACATCTGCAATGACACAATTAAGAACGATACCTATTCCATTAATTAATTGTTTGACCTTTAAAGGGGGAAATCCAATATCAATACAAGAGTGGGCAAAAAATTTTAGTGATCGTTTTGTTGGTTATTTAATCAATAAAGGATTAGCAAACGCTGATATACTTGCTCTATTTAACGATGAAGCTCAATCACAAGTAGTAGCAATGATTTATATTAGAAGACTTGTAAATCCTCCAAGAAACAGATAATAATTACTATTTTGTGATTGATTTATGTATCATGATACTATATGTTCATTGACGAAGCAGTAATTACAGTTCAGGGAGGAAGAGGAGGAAATGGAAAAGTGGCGTTTTTTCCCAAACGTGGTGGTCCGTGCGGCGGGTTTGGAGGCGCCGGAGGAAATGTTTATTTTTCTGCCAGTCATAATCACATTAATCTAAACCGGTTTTTTAAAGTGCGGGAATACGCAGCCGCTGATGGTGCGTCTGGTGAAGCATTTTTGCGATCGGGAAAAAACGCTAAGGATTTGATTTTGCAGCTTCCGGAAAATACGACAGTTATTGATCTGGAAAGTAAGACGGAAACAGTTTTAAAAACCTCAAACTCTCCTCTGCTTGTCTGTCGTGGTGGGAAAGGCGGCGCTGGAAACGAAAAATATAAAACTTCAACTCGTCAGACGCCAAGAAAATTTCAAGTTGGATATGACGGTGAAAAGAAACGAATAAAGTTAATCTTAAAATTAATTGCAGATATTGGATTAATCGGTTTACCAAACGCCGGAAAAAGTAGTTTATTAAATGCATTAACCAAAGCACAAGCTAAAGTGGCTGCTTATCCATTTACAACACTAGAGCCTAATTTAGGTGAGCTTGATAGAAAAATTATTGCGGATATTCCAGGATTAATTGAAGGCGCATCGACCGGAAAAGGACTGGGAACTAAATTTTTAAAACATGTGGAAAAAGTTAGATTATTACTGCATTGTATCTCTAGTGAATCATCTGATTTGGAAAAAGATTACCAGGTGGTGATTGATGAAATGAAAAAATATAACTCAATTTTATTGGAAAAAAAACAAATAATTTTGTTGACTAAAACAGACTTGATTACATTTTCTGAAGTGAAAAAGAAAACAAAAATATTAGAAAAAATTGGGACGAAAGTTATTGCGTTATCGATACATGATGATAAAAGTCTGGAAAATCTAGCTGAGTATCTTAATTAATCTTTCCAAACCAAGACCAATACCGGCGAAGATTTTTCCGGACTGATGCATTTTTTCAAGCGCTTTGATAAATGCGTTGTCAACTGGAGACGTTACTAATCCGAGTTTTTCTCGCTTAACTTTCTCCTGTTTGAACAATAACTCTATTGTCTTACTGTTTGTGTTTTCAGTGTTTCCATTGGCGATTTCAACTCCATTTATATAAAATTCAAATCTGTCGGCAAGATAAGGTTTATTTTTATTGGGAAGACAAAGTGGTGAAAGACGGCTGGGAAAATCTTTGATAAAAACTGGTCCTTTAAATAATTTTGGTTCGATTTCATTGACAAGAATCTGATCAAATAATTCATTCCACGTTGTGTTTTGAATATTGTAGTTTTTATTTTTTGCAACTTGAAAAAAATAATCATCTTCTTCAATCATTTTTTTATAGTCAATTTTTGCATATTTTTCAAAAAGTTTTTCCAAGGATAAGACCGGCCAGTTATTATCTTTTTTATATAATCTTTTAAACAACTGAAGAGTTAAATGGTTAATTAGTTGTTTAACATCATCTATGATTATTTCATTCGTTGCGTCTTGACGATACCACTCAAGCATTAAAAATTCCGGAGTATGCCAAAGACCGGAGTTTTCTAAATTGCGAAATGATTGACCAATGGCAAAGCAGTTACCAATCCCCTGCCCTAATCTTATTTTTATTTCCCGTTCCGGGGAAGTTGGTAAGAAAAATTGTTTATGACTTTTAATTGTATTCCATGTGGTGGAAAAGGAATGGATATTGGGTTCGATTGGAATTGCGGAGTTAAGAACGGGAATAGTTATTTCATGAAAATTCTGATCATTAAAAAAACTTCGGATATTTTTTATGATTTTTTCTTGAAAAAGAATTTGTTTTAATGTTTTCATAATTTTAGTCCACAGACAAAATCTGGCTGGCTACATCCTAAACAGGATAAGTCTTTACTATTATTTTGCCAAGTTATCAGTTTTGCAGTTAAACTATTGATTAGTTTTGGAATTGAATCTTTGATGTTCCCAATTGGAACTGTTCCTTCACAACATCCATATATTCTTTCATCAGACATTAAAGCAATTTGATAACAACCAAGATTGTTTGGTGGAAAGACTGTCTTTTTTTTGTATAAATCAGTTAACTGTTGTTGAGTTGGGTAATTAAAATTTTCAGTTAACCCAACGATGTTTGAGATAGGATGTGCTGTTAAATAGGTTGGTGGTTTGCGAGGATGATAAGTGATTTGGACACCTCCAATTTTTTTCTCAATATACTTTTCAAAATCGTCAATCATATTAAAATTTTCTTTTGTGACAATGCTAAATATTTCTGTGTGAAAACCTAAATCGCGTGCGTTTTTCAAAAATAAAAAGCTTTTTTTAAAACTCCCCTCTCCCCTATTTTGATCATGATACTTTTCTAGTCCATCGATTGAAACAATTAGATTAACTGAATTGGGATTATTAAATTCTTTGAGTCGATTAATTGTCCCGTTTGTGATGATTTGGATAAATATTCCCATTTTAGTTAAGTAATTAACTAAAGCGGGAAAATATTTTAATGTGAAAACTTCTCCTCCGCAAAAAGTGATCATTTTTAAAGGTTGAGTTTTTTGGTATTTATTAATAAAGTCAATGACTTGTTTTTTAGTTAATATTGGATTAGTTTTTTTTGTATAACAAATTTTGCAGTGAAGATTGCATTTTTCCAGTGGATTGATATACAAATGTTGAAGAACTTGATTGAGGTGTTTTTGAATAAGTCGATTCATTTGCCATATTATAACCCTTTAAGACTTAGATTTTCCGACCATCATAAGCCCAGTGTAAAAGTACCTGTCTTTGACGGGGACGGTAGGATATATCGCCAGACTTGCAATTATAAGCGATTTGTTTTATATGGCGTTTCATCATCATCCATCTTTTGATTTGACGCTTATCTTCATCAGGAATCCGCCTTCCCATATAGTATCGATAGTACCACTGAAACCAACCACGTGGATCATCTTTATAAATCCATCCTTTTGTTACCCATACCAATAGTGGTTGACTGGCCTTAACTTTGAAATAGTTTAATGTAGAATCATGTTTTTCTGGTGAAAGTTTAGCTTAAGAGAACAAGTCTTTTGGAAATTCGTTTTGACAGTCGGTCATATATTTTCCTCCAAAAATACCCAGTTGAAGCATTTGTTTTGGGGTTAGCTGCGGGCGAAAATATGGAGGAAAGTTTTGACCAATTGGTTCGGTTAGTTCATAACGAAAATTTTCTTGCATCTTGTCGTTCACCACAATGGTTTTTGACTTAGAGGACATAAAATTATTGATGAAAAGTGCCGGGGAGAGGACTTGAACCTCCACGCCTTATTCAGGCACAGGTTCCTAAAACCTGCGTGTATGCCAATTTCACCACCCCGGCAAAAAATAATACAGAATTAAGAATTTATAATTCAGAGTTTAAAGCAAAGTAATCTTATTTAAAATTATAACATATCAAAAGGAACATAGCTTCAACTCAGAAAATTATAGGTCTAAAGTCTTATGATGTTTTTTTGTGGATAACCTTGATACTATAAGCATAGTAATTAAGCTCAGAATCAAAAACTAGTCATAACTGATATAATCTAAATAATATTGTTCAGTCGATAGTAGGAGAAGTCGCATAGTGGTCGAGTGCGTACGCCTGGAAAGCGTATATAAACGAAAGTTTATCGCGGGTTCGAATCCCGCCTTCTCCGCCAATTTTCACTTTTTGTGAAATCGTAAGAATTAGCCTCGGCGCAAAGCGCCTCGGCATGGTATTTTTCCGCTATTTTGAAGGCATTTTTGAAATCGCACGCCAGCGTGCGGTCGGCAATGCGGAAGTTCGAACCAATCTTTTTGAGAAAATCCCGAATCCTTTCGGGATTTTCTTGTTGAGCGTATTTTTCGGCTTGGTTGGAGTCTTTTAGAAAGGCAATGGCGAGTTCGAACCGATTATTGCTTTTTCGCCCAAAAGCATGGATTTTTTCTTCCAAATCCTTTTTAGTGAGAATGAGCTTGTACTTTTTGGCGGTGTATTCCGTTTGCGATAAATTACCGTCCAGTTGTAAATCAAGCAAACGATCAAGTTTTGTTTCTATCTCTACAAGCTCTCGCCTCGCTTTTTGGGCGAAAGAGCTTTCCGCTTGGGCAAGTTTCATTTTTTCATTTTCAAAATAATTGATTGAAGCATTTGCCCAAGCGGAAGACAAAGAAACTTTTTTGATTTCTTCTTTTATTTGAGAAGTGATGATTTCTTCACGAACATATTTTTGCTCGCAAGGATTTTTCCGTTTCGTACATCGTAAATAATTATGTCCTTTTTGCGTTTCGGTGGTAATGAAACAACCGCACTCTCCGCAACGGAAAAATCCTCTAAAAATGTAAGGTTTCAATTTCGGCGATTTTGGTTTGCTCTTGTTCGCCATCACTTCTTGGCAGGAATCAAAAAGTTTCTTTGTGATAATCGGTTCATGCTTTCCGTCATACAGTTCGCCGTTATATTCAATCATGCCGTAATAGATTTTATTCTTGAGCATGTACTGATAATTTGAGACGGAAAGCATTTTGCCTTTCTTGCCAACCAAGCCCAAGGAATTGATAATCTTTCGGATTTGAGCGAGGGGGTATTCGCTAGTTGAATACATTTCAAAAGCCCGCTTGATATACTTTGCCTTTTCTTTATCCACGGCGATACAGCGGGCGTTTTTATCGTTCACATAGCCCAATGGCGCCCAAGCGGGCCATATTCCATTTCGCAATTTCTGGCGAATACCTCTCTTTATATTTTCCGAAAGATTATCCACATAGTATTTTGATTGCCCAAAAGCGATATTCAACATGAATTTGCCTTGCGGGGTCGGCTCAAACCAGAATGTCGGGGATTTTAGCGCTTTGATTTTTCCAGTGTCTATCAGAAAAATAACTCGTCCGCCATCTATGCTATTTCTCGCCAATCTGTCGGGGTGCCACGCTAAAATCCCCTCGGCTTCGCCGCTTTCCATTCTTGAGCATATCGTTGAAAATCGGTCTGCCCGGCTCTTTGGCGGTTTGCGATTCGCGGAAAGTCGCGGCGATCAAAAGATTTTCCCGCAAGGCAAATTCTTTCAATTCCGTTTCCTGCGCTTCCAGCGACAAAACTTGTCTGTCATCCTCATCTGTTGATTTTCTAATGTATAAAAAATATTTCATATCGCTTTAGGGCTGTTAAAAATTATCGCTTTGTTTTCCGCCTCCCGCCGACGTCAAGGCTTTGGCGGGCAGGTCGGCGGAATAAAAAGGATTGGCTCATAAACTTTGTTTATCCGTTGCTTCGCAACGGCGAACCGCGTTTTGCTTTCGCAAAAGGTGGCGATTGAACCCAAAAAATTTTGGCAAATACTATACAATCTGCCTGCCGAGGCGCGAAGCGCCGAGGCAACAAACTCGCAACATACAATTTGGCTCCGAACGCTGAACGAAATCCGAACTTTTTTTCGCAAAAATCCGAACGCTGAATTTTGAAAAACTTTTAAGCTCGGGCGGGCAAAAAGGAAGGGGGTTGGGGGGAAGGAATTTTTGCCCGCCCTCGCTTTTCCGCCGCCGCCGAATTTCGTATTTCGCTTTGCGAAATGCGCCGCCAAAGAAGATGTTGCCCTTGCCCCAGCCCTCCCGTGCGCAGGCAACGACAAGGAACTCCCTATATTTTGTGTATTCCAGTTTGGCATATTACACTATGGAATATAACATATAAGTATTAATACAACAAGTATGAGCAAAACAATTTATTCAAAAGATCACAAATTTTTAACAGAGCAATTAAAAAAGGCCCGCATTGAGGCTGGTTTTGATCAAGAGAAAGCCGCAGAGCTATTAGGGAAAACTCAATCTTACATCTCGAAAATTGAAGCAGGGCAAAGAAGGGTAGATGTTGTTCAATTAAAAGAATTTGCTAAAACTTATAAAAAGTCATTAGATTATTTTATCAAAAAATAATATGGATTTATCAACACTCAAAAAAGAATTACAGAAAATAAAAAAGCTTGGTTTTGTGCCAACTCATCGAACTGGCGACACGGGGATTGGGAAAACGCTTGAGGATTTATTGAATATAAGAGAAAATAATATCCCACTTCATGACATTGCAGGTGTTGCCGAACTAAAAGCATACCGTAAAAGCGCAAAATCAATGCTTACCCTCTTTACTCTTGAGCCACTTCCAAAAGGTGGCGATAGGGATAGAATGTTGCTTGATAATTTCGGCTATTCAAAACGGGACAATGGACGTTCAAAAGAATTGCATTCAACACTTTCTTGTAAACGATATAATAATCAATCGCTCAAACTTTCAGTTTCCGGTGATAAAATTCGCGTACAAGGAAAGAATAAACGATTGAATATTTACTGGGACATGGAATCGGTACAAAAGAAGTTTGGCAATAAATTGCCGGCTTTGGTTTATGTTTTAGCCGAGTCAAAAGAAATAAAAAGAAAAGAACACTTTCATTTTAATGAAGCATACTTATTGAGCGGTTTTGATTTTGAATTGTTCAAAAAAATGGTCAAAAAAGACCAAATCGTTGTAGATTTTCGGATGTATTACAGACCAAACGGAAGCGTTAGAAATCACGGAACTGGTTTTAGAATAAAAATAAATAAACTTTATAACTGCTTTAGGAATAAAGATCGGCTAATTTAATTTTTTCGCAAAATTACAATACTTTCTTTATTCATTGTTTCTTCTAACGCTCCAACAATATTTGTTGGTGAGTTTTTAATAGGCATTCTTTTGCCGGGGATATTTCTGACAAAAACATCTTCACAAGTAAAGCCAATTTTTTCGCCCAACTCTGCGATTATAAAATCGGTTGGTATTCTTACTTGTTTTACAAGCCTGTTGCCAACAACCAAACAAAAATATTTTTTGGACTTTAATATTTTATGAGCTTGCTTGAGGCAATCATTCAAGCCAATATAAAAACTCAAAACATCTTTAGCTCTCTTTTCGTCTATTTTTGCAATTTTATTTAAGGAATCTTTTAAATACTTTGAATCCAGCGTATGCTCAAGGGTTTTGGTCGCTTTTCCACCAAGTAATTCATTATCTACGCCAGAAGCTTTGTTTGGATCTTCAAAAATATCTATCCATTGCGCGGAAAGGCGGGAAAATTGGCCATAAGCTACCGTTGTTCTGCTGTCGCCGTAAGGCGGCGATGTGATAATACAATCAATGGAGTTATTTTTTATGCCGTTGTCTTTTGAAGAATCACCATAAATTATTTTGGTCCAAGCTTTTTTATTTACATCTTTGTAAAAATCAGTCATTCCCTTGATGTTTGCCTCCGTTTTCTTTTTGAAAATTCCTAAAACATCGGGGTTATAA
>Ga0210015_1005752_pt1 | contig 9941 bp, 11 predicted proteins | sample CryGeymeta201522_FD_185471 | JGI IMG/M metagenome (GOLD analysis project Ga0210015, IMG submission 185471) | Groundwater microbial communities from Crystal Geyser aquifers in Utah, USA - Crystal Geyser metaG 2015-22 (SPAdes) (version 2) | ecosystem: Environmental > Aquatic > Deep subsurface >...
GAGGCCACCCAGCCTTCGGCTGGGTACCCGATCCGAAAAAATGCCCTGTCTATAAAAAAAGAAGTTGAGGAGGAAGAGGCCGAAATGTTAGCCAAAGAAAAATTTTGGGAAACCCCAACTTTTTTAAGGAAAAAACAAATTTAAAGCCAATAAATAACGCAATGCCAATATGCTAATGCATACTAATGATACGAATAAAATTTATTAGTATAATTAGTATCAATTTGTATATTAGTATCGATATTCATGCTCGAAGTTACTAAAGATATTTTAAAAAAAATTTACAAACCAAGACCAAAAGATTCGAAAAAATATGATTTTGGATTATTAATTGTTATCGGAGGCTCTGATTTTTATTCCGGTTCCCCGGCATTATCGGCTATGGCCGCCTTTAAATCAGGGGTAGATATGGTCAGAATTATTGCCCCCAAAAGAGCAGCCGATATCATTGCCAGCTTCAGCCCAAATTTAGCTGTTTATCCCTTAGATGGAAAGTGGTTAGAAAGTAAACATTTGGCAACATTAATTTCGATGACTGAATCGGCGAAGGCGGTTGCCCATGGAAATTCGGCAGTAGTGATTGGTGGGGGAGTGGGTCGTTCAAAAGAAACTCAAAAAGTAATTTTGGAATATTTAAAGCAAGTCCAAGTTCCGGTAGTTATCGATGCCGATGCTATCCATGCTGTTGGGGGAAAACAAGAAATTATCTCCGGAAAAAACTTCTTAATTACTCCTCATACCTATGAATTTTTTGTCTTGACCGGAAAAGAGGTTTATAAATTACCAGAAGAGGAAAAAATAAAGCTCGTTTACCAAGAAGCGGCTCGTCTTCAAACCACAATTTTATTAAAAGGAGCAATTGATATAATTTCCGATGGTAAAGAAGTGGCTTTGAATAGGACAGGGACACCCTATATGACTGTCGGTGGGACTGGGGATACTTTAGCTGGAATTGCTGGAGCTTTGCTCGCCAGAGGATTATCTCCATTTGAAGCCGTTCAAGCGGCAGCCTATATTAACGGGCTTGCTGGAGAATTAGCCGGAAAAAAACTTGGGGAATCTTTGACAGCAACCGATTTAATAGACGAGATTTCTAATGTAATTAAATAAATTCCAAGCACCAATCACCAAGCACCAAATTCCAAATAATATCCAATGACCGACCTCGCCCTTTCATCTAAAATCAAATAGATAAAAAGGGAAACATATTATAGAAAGGGCGGGGTGGAATTTATTTGTTATTTGGAATTTGAGATTTGGGATTTTCTAATTTATGTATGATTTAATTATTATTGGTGGCGGACCGGCTGGGATTACGGCCGGTATTTATGCTGCCCGGCAAAAATTAAATACTCTTTTGATTACAAAAAGTTTCGGAGGGCAAATGTTGAAAAAGTCGGGAATGATTGAAAATTATCCGGGGTTTGAGGAAATATCTGCATCCGAATTAATTCAAAAATTTGAAAGGCAGTTGAGAAAGCAAAAAGTTGATATTAAAATAAATGAAGCGATGAAAGTGAAAAAAATAGGAGGTCATTTTCTGGTTATTACTAAAAGTAAAAATAGATTTGAGTCAGGGGCAGTCATTGTTGCATCGGGTGCTGACCCAAGACTATTAGAGGTTCCCGGAGAAAAAGAGTTTTTGGGTCGGGGAGTGAGTTATTGCGTTACTTGCGATGGCCCCTTATTTGAAGGAAAAACTGTAGCCGTAATTGGTGGAGGAAACTCTGCTTTCGAGGCAGCAATATTTTTGGTAAAGCTCGCCAGAAAAATCTATATTTTAGAATATGGAGAAAACGTTAGAGCCGATGCCAAAAACCAGGAGAGAGTTAAAAAAACAGGCAAAGTGGAAATAATTACCAATGTCAAGGCAAAAGAGATTAAAGGGGGAAAATTTGTCAATTGCTTAATCTATTTAGATAGAAAAACTGGAAAAGAAAAAACTCTGGCTGTCGAAGGAGTTTTTGTTGAAATTGGGACCCAACCCGCAACTTCTTTTGTCAAAAATTTAGTCGATTTCAATGAAAGAGATGAAGTTGTGGCTGAATTTGAAACCTGTCAAACAAAAACCCCCGGCCTTTTTGCTGTCGGTGATTGCAATGTCGGAAGATTTAAACAAATCGTCACTGCCTGTGGTGAAGGGGCAAAAGCATCCTTAGCCGTTTATGATTACTTACAAAATAAATTGTGACGTCTTATTTTGCGATCGCAATTTAAGAGGTCACATTGAGATTTATGGCTATGGTTTCTAAAATCAAGAGAATTAAAGCAAGGGAAATTTTGGATTCAAGGGGGAATCCGACGATTGAAGTTGAAATTCAAACTGATTTGGGAAAATTTTTGGCTTCAGTTCCTTCTGGAGCTTCAAAAGGAAAATATGAGGCAGTAGAGTTAAGAGATGGCGGAAAGAGATATCAAGGAATGGGAGTTTTAAAAACAGTGAAAAATGTTAATGAAATTATTGCCCCAAAATTAATCGGGAAAGATTCGACAAACCAAAAAGAAATCAATGAAATTTTAATAAATCTGGATGGCACGGAAGATAAATCAAAATTAGGGGCAAACACTATTTGTGGTGTTTCGATGGCGGTCTGTCGAGCTGGCGCCGCAGTAAAAAATTTACCACTCTATTCATATATTGGAAAAATTTACAGGGGGCAGCCCCCTGTAAAATTCACGATTCCGAATCCTTGTTTTAATGTAATCAATGGCGGAGTTCATGCCGGAAATGATTTGGACGTTCAAGAATTTATGATTGTCCCTGCCCGCAATGCTTCGCATAGCGATGCAGGCGGGCCTCAAAAAGATTCTTTCTCTGAGAATCTGCAGATTGCAACTGAAATCTATCATCAATTGAAAGAAATTTTAGCAAAAAAATTTGGAAAATCGGCTACAAATTTGGGTGATGAAGGTGGATTTGCCCCGCCAATTAGATTTCCCCAAGAGGCAATCGAATTGATTTTAGAGGCGGCGAAGAAAATTAACCCCGCCCCCTATGCTCAAAGTAATTTAGTTAAACAAAGTGATAGAGGTTTAGGGGGCGGGGTAAAATTGATTTTGGATGTGGCTGCCTCCCAATTTTTTAAAAATGGCAAGTACAAAATGAAAATTGGTGTTTTCACTAGAGAAGGCCTGATGAGATATTATGAAAAGTTAATAAAAAATTATCCAATTTTGGGATTAGAAGATCCATTTGCGGAGGATGATTTTGAAGGTTGGCAACTGTTGAGGTCTAACCTCAACATTCCACTCGATGCTCAAAAATTTCTCATTATTGGCGATGATTTGACGGTAACGAATCCGAGAAGGATAAAAATGGCAAAAGAAAAAGAGGCATGCAATGCAATGATTGTAAAGATAAATCAAATTGGAACTATAACCGAAGCTTTAGAAGCTGCAAAATTGGTAAAAAATTTTGGTTGGAAAATAATTGTCTCCCATCGTTCTGGTGAGACAAATGATGATTTTATTTCCGATTTGGCAGTTGGAATTGGAGCCGATTTCATCAAATCCGGAGCCCCCGTCAGAGGGGAAAGAGTAGCAAAATATAATAGACTGTTGAGGATTGAAGAAGAAATAATAAAACACTGATTTATGCGGATTTTGGCTGATTTATGCTAATTTTAATTTATCCGCATTAATCTGCTAAAATCGGTATTGATCTGCGTCTATGAAAAAGATTCTTTTGATTATTATTGATGGCCTTGGTGATGAACCAATTCCCCAGCTTGAGAATAAAACACCTTTAGAAGCGGCTCAAACTCCCAATTTAGATTTTTTAGCCAAAAACGGAATTTTAGGGCAGGTTTTGCCTTATTTTGAAAAAGGAAAATTACCAACTTCTGAAGATACCCACTTAGCTTTGTTTGGTTATAATCCAAAAGCATTTAATTCCGGCAGAGGAGTTTTGGAAGTTTTGGGTGCGGGTCAGGAAATTTTGCCGGGAGATGTTTGTTTGAGGGGAAATTTCGCCACTGTTGATAAAAAGATGAAAATTTTGGATAGAAGGGCAGGAAGAATTGAAAATACCGAACCCTTAATTGAGGCAATTTCCAATATTGAGGTCGCTGAGAACTTTTCTCATCTCCCGCCTCGCGCCGCTACGCGGCACTCGGCAATTGAGGGCGTGAAATTTTTAATTAAAAAGGCTTTTTCCCACCGAATTGGAATTGTAATGAGAGGGCAAAATCTTTCGCCCGAAATTTCTGATGGCGACCCCAAAATTACAGGGGTTCAACCCCGGCAAATTAAGCCTAAAGATAAAACAAAATCGGCAGAATTTACAGCAAAAGTTTTGAATGAATTTTTAGGAAAAGCCCATCTTATTTTGAAAACCCATTCCTTAAATCAAAAAAGGAAATTGCCGGCAAACTACATTTTGGTCCGGGGAGCGGGAAAGTTAAAAAAATTTTTGGATTTTTCAAAAAAATATAGATTGAGAGCCGGTTGCATTGCCGGCGGAACTCTTTACAAAGGAATCGGAAAATATCTGGGAATGGATTTAATTGAAGTTGAGGGAGCGAATGGTTTACCAAACACGAATTTGAAAGGAAAAATTTTGGCAGCAAAAAATGCATTAAAAACTTACGATTTCGTATTTTTACATATTAAGGCTGCCGACAGTTTGGCTGAAGATGGAAACTTTTTAGGCAAAAAAGAATTCATCGAAAGACTTGACAAGAATTTAAAGCCTTTGATAAGATTAAAAAATGTTTTGATTTGCGTCACTGGCGATCATTCGACTTGTTCTTTAATGAAAAGCCATTGTAAATTGCCAAATCCGGTTTTGATTTTTGACAATGGAAGAGATAAAATAGAAAAGTTTTCAGAAAAAGAATGCCAAAATGGAAAACTTGGAAGAATAAAACAGATTGACTTAATAAAAATTATTAAAAAATATGCCCCGTAATACAACCCCGTACAAGTTGCCTTCGGCAACTGTATCGGGGCTCCGTCCTTCGGACTTCGCTTCCTATTACTGGACATAAATATAATAATTAATCTGGAAGCGTAGCCCAGTATGACAACTTAGACAGCCCCGCCCTCTAGCAGTAATTCTTGTTCTAAACAACTAATTATTACAAATAATATATCAAGGTTAACTAAGAAAATATACAGGTCAGAGGGCGGGGCAATAGTTGCAGGGCAAGTCGAAGTTGCTCTACTGGGCGTAGCCCCGTATAATCCATTAGGAGCTATACGGGGTTGATATACGGGGTATGCCAATTGTAAAAGATAAATTTGGTCCTGAATATTTAATTGAAGTTTATGACCCAAAAATTAAAATGCAAGGATTTTTGGTTCTTGATAATTTGGCTTTGGGTCCTGGAAAAGGGGGAATCCGAATGACAAAAAACGTCAATTTAGAAGAAGTTTCCAGATTGGCAAGGGTAATGACTCTTAAGAACGCGATAGCAGGCCTTCCTTTTGGTGGGGCAAAGGCAGGAATCGTTTGGCAAGGAGGTTCCGATTCTGTTAAGAAAAAATTTATTCAATCCTTTGCCGAAAAAATTTCTCCATTTTGTCCAAAATATTTCATTGCCGGTCCCGATGTGAATACCGGAGAAAAAGAAATGGAATGGTTTGTGAAGGCTACAGGAAATTTAAAGACCGCAACCGGAAAACCAAAGAAATTAAAAGGACTTCCCCATGAGTTAGGGAGCACGGGTCTTGGAGTCGCGATTGCGACAAAGATTGTCGTAGAAAATTTAGGAATTGATATTCAAGGAGCAAAAATCGCTATTCATGGGTTTGGAAATGTGGGAACTTTCGCTTACAAATTTTTAAATGAAATGGGAGCAGAAATTGTAGCCTTGGCAGATGCGACATCAACAATTTATGAAAAAGACGGATTTGACAAAAAGATTATTAGAAAAATGATAAATAGAAAAAAGCCATTGCCCTTGAAAGAATATCCAAAAGGCAAAAAAATTTCACCAGGTGATTTTTGGGATTTAGATGTTGATATTTTAATTCCAGCCTCCGTAACAGATGTAATTAATGAGAAAAATAAAAATAAAATTAAAGCAAAAGTTATTATTGAGGCAGGAAACATTCCAATGAGTGAGAAAATTGAAGAAGAATTTTTTGAAAAAGGACTCTTTGTTTTACCAGATTTCGTTGCCAATGCGGGAGGAGTAATTTCATCTTACTGTGAGTGGAAAGGATATAATGAAAAGAAAATGTTTGAAATTGTCAAAGAAAAAATCTCTCAAAATACTGAATTGGTAGTTAAAGAAAGTTTAAGACAAAAACAAAATCCAAGAAAAGTCGCAATCGAAATTACAAAACAAAGAATAAAAAAAGAAATGGGAAAATATGAAAAAAGTAAAAAGGATTAAAATTTATTCTACAACAACTTGCCCATATTGCCAGTTAGAAAAAATGTGGCTGAAAGAAAAAGGAATTGAATTTGAAGACACATTAGTCGATATTAATCCATTAGAAGCCCAGAAAATGATTGAGAAAAGCGGGCAAATGGGGGTGCCGGTAACTGAAATTGAATTTGAAGATGGAGGCATTGAGTATGTAATTGGGTTTAATAGAGAAAGGCTTCAAGAACTTTTTGAGATTAGTTAAAAGGTCAATTAAATCGAAAGATATGGCAAAATATAAAATCAACAAAGAAAAGTGCATAGGTTGCGGAGTTTGCGTTGCCACCTGCCCTGAAGGATTTGAATTGGATGAAGACGGAAAATCAAAAGTAATCAACCAAGAAAAGGCAGAAAAATGCGGGGGAGAAACCATTTGCCCTTATGGTGCAATAGAGAAAGAAAAAGGATAAGTGAAACGTATTTCATTGTGGATTATTTGCAAAGTAAAACTTGCTCTCCCAAATTTTGTTTCGCAAAACTTAGAAGGGCTTGACAAGGATTTTCAATCTTCTAAAATATATAGATAATCATCTATATATTTTTTAATTTATGCCCCGTAGTAGAATTTCGAACCCCTACGGGGTTAACCTGAAAATCTCGAAGAAATTTTACATTCGAAATTTCACTACGGGGTATGCTAAAGGAAAAAAGTTGTCCCAAATGTCTTAGTTTAATTAGCGAAGGCACTCGGGCTAAGATAATTCAGCAATTAAAAAAAGCGCCAAACAAAGTTGGGAAGATTGTCGAATATTTTTCTCTAACCCAACCGACCATCTCCTATCATTTAAAAGTTTTGGAAAAAATGGAAGTCGTCTTTAGCAAAAAACGAGGTCGAGAGATTTATTATTTTTTAAATAAAAAATATCCTTGTAAAAAATGTTCCATTTTTAAGATACCCTTTAAAACATGAAAAAAACTATAACTTCTAAAATCTATCTCGATTACGCTGCCACCACTCCGGTTGACCCCAGAGTTTTGAAGGCGATGCTTCCTTATTTTTCTGAAAAATTTGGCAATACAATGTCTTTGCATTCTTTTGGTCAAGAGGCAAAAGAAGCTTTAGAAGAGAGCAGGGGAGTGATTGCCGATTTAATGGGAGCTAAACCCCAAGAAATAATTTTTACCGGTTCGGCTAGTGAAAGTAATAATTTGGCTTTAAAAGGGGTCGCCTTGGCTAAAGCTTCGGCGAACAAAGGCGGTCATATAATAATTTCTCCGATAGAACATGCCTGTGTAATGGAGAGTGCCCGCTGGTTAGAGTCTCAGGGATTTGAAATAACTAGATTAAAAGTTGATAAGTATGGATTGGTTTCGCCAGATGACGTTAAAAAGGCAATCAAAAAGGATACAATTTTGGTCTCAATAATGCATGCCAATAATGAAATTGGGACAATTGAATCAATTGAGGAAATTGGAAAAATAATAAAAAAATCCAATATCCAAAATCAAAAATCCAAAATCTACTTCCACACCGATGCCGCCCAATCTTTTGGAAAAATTCCCATCGATGTTAACAAAATGAATGTCGATTTACTCACTGTTTCTTCCCACAAAATGTATGGTCCAAAGGGCGCGGCCGCTTTATTTATCAGAAAGGGAACTAAAATCGAACCTTTAATACATGGGGGAGGTCATGAGTCAGGTTTGAGGTCTTCGACTGTAAATGTGGCAGCAATTGTCGGCTTCGCTGAGGCAGCTCGGATTTGTGAAAGAGAAATGAAAAAAGAAGCCCAGAGAGAAATTAAATTGAGGGATAAATTGATAAAAGGCGTGCTTCAAAAAATAAAAGGTTCCCATTTAAACGGTCATCCGAAAAAGAGATTGCCAAACAATATTAATTTTTCTTTTCCAGGAATAGAAGGAGAATCATTAGTGATGCAACTTGATTTTTTAGGAATTGCTGCCTCTACTGGCTCTGCCTGTTCTTCAGCCAAGTTGGAACCAAGCCACGTTTTGTTGGCTATTGGATTGAAACCAGAACAAGCTCACGGATCTTTGAGATTGAGCTTGGGTAGATGGACAAAAGAAAAAGATATAAATTATGTTTTGGATGTTTTGCCAAAAGTTGTTAAAAGGTTAAGGGAAATTTCGCCTTTCAAAAAGTAATATATGCCAGGTAGTGAAAATTCGACCACTGCCGCGGCAGTGATAATAAACGAAGTTTAGTCGAATTTCTACTACCTGGTATGCCAGGTAGTGAAAATTCGATTGCGATTATGTTCTATTATGTTTATGTATTACAAAGTTTGAAAAATAATGATTTGTATGTTGGTTGCACCAATGATTTAAGAAAGCGATTACAGGAACATAATCGCGGATTAAATTTTTCGACTAAACCATATAAACCTTGGCATATTATTCATTACGAAGCATATCGCAATAAGCAAGACGCAGAACGTAGAGAGAATTATCTAAAGACAAGTCAAGGCGCTAGATTATTAAAACGCATGTTAAAAGAATATTTTTATTCAAAGAAAAATTAATCGAATTTCTACTACCTGGTATGCCTCTTTATTCAAAAGAAATAATTAAACATTTTAAAAACCCACAGAATGTTGGGAGAATTAAAAATCCTTCCGGACAGGGCCAAGCCGGGAACATTTTATGTGGAGACATTATGACACTTTATTTGAAAGTTGGTGAGAATAAAAAAAAGGAAAAAATTATAAAAGACGTGAAGTTTAAAACTTTGGGCTGTGTCGTTGCCATAGCCAACACAAGTTTATTAACAACAATGGTGAAAGGAAAAAAATTGGAAGATGTCTTAAAGATTAAAAAAGATGATTTGATAAAAAGATTGGGCCAACCCTTGCCGCCAATAAAAATCCACTGCTCAATTTTGGCTGCTGATGCTTTAAAAGAGGCAATTTATGATTATTATTTGAAAAACGAAATTGAAATTTCAAAGGATTTAGAAAAGGAACATCAAAGAATTACAAAAACAAAGGAGGAGTTGGAAAAAAGATACAAAGGATTTCAAACTTTTGAAAAAGAGGTTTTGAAGAAGTAAACTATGAGAAAAAAAATAGTAGTTGCCATGTCGGGTGGTTTAGACTCGAGTGTTGCAGCAGCCCTTTTAAAAAGGGCTGGTTTTGATTTAATCGGAGTTTTTATGAAGTTTTGGCATGAGTCGCTTCGCGACTCTCCGCTGATTAACGCTGATAGCAACGCTGATTTACGCGGATACGAAAACCGATGTTGTAGCTCGGAAGCTGAGGCAAGGGCGAGAAAAGTGGCGAAAATTTTGAAAATTCCATTTTATGTTTTAAATTTTGAAAAAGAATTCAAAAAGAAAATTGTCGATTATTTTTTAGATGGTTATAAAAAAGGAATAACACCGAATCCTTGCGTTATCTGCAATAAAGAAATTAAATTTGGATTACTATTAGAAAAAGCCCTATCTCTCAATGCCGATTTTATAGCCACCGGCCACTATGCGCGGAAGAGCGAACTTACAACTGGCAACTTACAACTTACAACTGACAAACTGTTAAGGGCCAAAGACAAAAACAAAGACCAATCCTATTTTTTATGGATGCTAAATCAAGAACAGTTAAAGAGGATTTT
>Ga0210015_1005753_pt1 | contig 9939 bp, 9 predicted proteins | sample CryGeymeta201522_FD_185471 | JGI IMG/M metagenome (GOLD analysis project Ga0210015, IMG submission 185471) | Groundwater microbial communities from Crystal Geyser aquifers in Utah, USA - Crystal Geyser metaG 2015-22 (SPAdes) (version 2) | ecosystem: Environmental > Aquatic > Deep subsurface >...
CATCAGCGCAGATGGTACTGCCATCCGGTGGAAGAGTATGTCGCCGCCTTTTTTTTGAAAACCCTTCATGGTAACATGTGGGGTTTTCTGTTTTATAGCTTTTTGAACCCGACCATCGACAACTTCAATCCACAAGCTAACTTCGATTCAATCAGAAAACCCGGGCTATTCTGAATTTTGATGTCAGAAATAAAATGTTACGGGTTAATCTACTTTCGTTTTAGCATTATAAAACTTTTATCTTTAAAATAATTTAAAATCTGAAAGGTGTTTAATATGTAATGTATTGTGAATCCAATAGTTAATGAAACAATCAAAAAGCAGTTGAGATTTCTTTACTATAGATTTACAAATTCCAATGCAGAAAGGTTATTTTTGCAAAACTAATTCAAATAATTAAAAATTAAAGCATGCAGCAACCTACTAATATTGGTGTAATTGGTTTAGGATATGTCGGCTTACCGCTGGCTCGTTTGTTCGCAACTAAATTTCCGGTCGTTGGCTTTGACATCAATGCAGGCAGGGTTTCAGAACTCAATTCGGGAATCGATCATACCTTAGAGGTTTCCCAAGATGTTTTACGATTGGTCATCAAACAAGAAAACACCAAACAACCCGGATTATATTGCACGCATCAGCTGTCGGAAATCAGTAAGTGCAACTATTTTATAGTGACCGTTCCCACTCCGGTGGACAAGCACAACCGCCCCGATTTGACTCCGCTTTACAAAGCCAGCGAAACCGTTGGTAAAGTGCTAAAAAAAGGAGACATTGTCATTTACGAATCTACCGTCTATCCGGGTGTTACCGAAGAAGAGTGTGTGCCTGTATTGGAAAAAGTATCCGGTTTGACTTTTAACATAGACTTTTTTGCAGGTTACTCTCCCGAACGAATCAATCCTGGAGACAAAGAGCATACAGTCGAAAAAATATTGAAAGTTACTTCAGGTTCGACTCCTGAAATCGGCAAAAAAGTAGATGCACTCTATCGTTCTGTGATTACCGCAGGCACGCATTTGGCACCGACCATCAAGGTAGCCGAAGCTGCAAAAGTGATTGAAAATTCACAACGCGACATCAACATTGCTTTTGTCAACGAATTGGCAAAAATATTTAATATGCTCGGCATCGACACCGAAGCCGTACTGGAAGCTGCCGGAACAAAATGGAACTTTTTAAAGTTTAAACCCGGATTGGTCGGTGGGCATTGTATCGGGGTCGATCCATACTATTTGGCTCAAAAAGCCCAAGAAAACGGCTATCATCCGGAAATAATCTTAGCAGGCCGTCGCTTGAACGACAGCATGGGTGGCTACGTCGCCACCGAAGTAGTCAAACTTATGATACACAAAGACATCAAAATAAAAAATGCAGAGATTCTCGTTTTGGGCATCACCTTCAAAGAAAATTGTCCGGATGTCCGCAATACCAAAGCGGTTGATGTTGTCAACGGATTGAAAAATTTTGGTGCGAAGGTAACTGTTTTCGATCCCTGGGCCAATCCGAAAGAAGTGGAACATGAATATGCTCTAAAAATAGTGAACGAATTACCAAAGCAGAAATTTGATTCGGTGGTTCTGACTGTTTCACATGACGCATTTAAAGAGTTAGACTTTCAAAGTATCCGAAAATCTCCGAGTGTTTTGTATGATGTGAAGGGTATTTTGAACGAGGATGTTGACGGAAAACTTTAACAGAAAAAGAGTATATTGGAAGCACAATATTGAAGATGAATTGGTACGTACTTTACACCAAACCGAGGACAGAAAAAAAGACGGCTGAGACATTAGAAAGTCTTGGCATTGAGTGTTATTGCCCGACTACAATTCAAGTAAGGCAATGGTCTGACAGAAAAAAGAAAGTGGAAACTCCATTGTTTACCTCCCATGTATTTGTGAAATTGGCAGAAAAAGACCGAAACAGTGTATTTCGCGTGAGTCATGTAGTTCGTTACCTTTTTTGGCTGGGTAAACCTGCAGTGGTGAGAAATAACGAGATTGAAGCCATCAAAAATTGGTTAGATGACGAGAACGCAACCGTAGAAGTAATCCCATACAAAATAGGCGATAAGCTGACTGTTTCGGAAGGCCCGTTTAAAAACCAAACGGGTATCGTGCATGATGTGAATAAAAAAGAAGTCACGGTGATTTTAGAATCATTGGGATGCATGGTTCGCATGAAATGGAAAGACTGTTTGGATCAGAATAAAGTAAAAACACAGCGAAGTTTAGTGGTTTAGCACAAAGTGTAGCTTCGTTTTCTAAATGGCTTTTGTCTTTCACAAAAAATATATATGTGACTGACTAAGCGGAGCTGTGGAATTCTTTAATGTACCAATGTGTCAATTCGATAATTTGAAGATTTAGAAGATTATAATCTTAAACCTTAAACTTTACTCTTTTCACATGAAAATACTCGTCACCGGCACAGCCGGATTTATAGGATATCACCTCGCCGATCGATTCATCAAAGACGGATACAAAGTCGTCGGGTTGGATATTATCAATGATTATTATGACATCGAACTCAAATACAAGCGTTTGGATACACATGGCATCGAGGCACGGCAAATGCGCGTCCATGAAATCCGCAAAAGCGAAGTTTATACCAATTACCGTTTCCTGAAAGCCGACTTGGCCGACCACGATTTTATCGTGCAATTTATGAAGGAAGAAAAGTTTGACTATGTGGTGAATCTGGCCGCGCAAGCCGGTGTGAGGTACAGCATCGAAAATCCGCGGGTTTATACGCATTCCAACATTGACGGTTTTCTCAGCCTGCTCGAAGGTGCGCGCTACAGTGAAGTGAAACACTTTGTCTTTGCCAGTACGAGCAGCGTTTACGGGCTCAACACCCGCATGCCTTTATCTGAAAAACACGCGACCGAACACCCGATGGCACTCTATGCTGCCACCAAAAAGGCCAACGAGATGATGGCACATTCCTATTCGCATTTGTTTCGCCTGCCTACGACCGGGCTGCGTTTTTTTACCGTTTACGGCCCATGGGGGCGACCCGATATGGCCTTGTTCCTTTTTACGGATGCCATGGTGAAAGACCAGCCTATCAATGTGTTTAACCACGGTGAGATGATTCGCGACTTTACCTACGTGGGAGACATTGTGGAGAGCATTGCTCGATTGGTGGTCAAACCGGCGCAACCCAACCCGGACTGGAATGGCGACGACCCGGATATTTCCACTTCATCTGCGCCTTACCAGATTTTTAACATCGGGAATTCCTCACCCGTGCCTCTGATGGAATACATCGAAGCCGTTGAAGATGCCTTGGGCAAAAAAGCCAAAAAAAACTATCTGCCCATGCAAGCCGGCGATGTGCCTGCCACGCATGCCGACACAACCGCACTGGAAAAATACACTGGCTTTCGCCCGCAAACCACCGTGAAAGAAGGCGTACGCAGGTTTGTGGAATGGTATCAAAAGTATTATTAATGATTAGATGGTTTGATTAATTTTAAGTGTTGAGTGTTTAGTTTTGAGTTTAGAGTTTAGAGTTTAGAGTTGAATTACGAAATGTTGAATAATAAAATAACTAAACGCTAAATACTAAAAACTGAATAACAAATAACCCCTAATGCCTTTTCAATGAGTGTTGAGTTCTTGGTTTTGAGTGATAAAATGACTTAACACTTAACACTAAGCATTAAAAACTCATATTGCGCCTCGTTGATGAATTTTGAATGATACTTTTTTGACTAAACCCCAAGCACTAAACACGGATTGAATGATTTAAAACCATAAAAGTAAACCTATATCTTTACTTTTTTGTACATTTGTAAATGTATTTGTTTACATTTAAGTTTAATTGTAAACTTAATTTTTTACAAAAAATGAGAAACAAGAGGAAACTTTTAATTGAACAATTAGACCAAAAACTGCAATCTTTTCAAAAAACGGAACTGGTTTTAGTTCCGAATAAAGGATGGATTCATACAATTCGCACTGCTCTCAATATGACGATGGCCCAACTTGGAGCTAGGCTTAAAATCACAAGGCAAGGCGTGAAAGGCATTGAAGAAAGTGAGTCAAGAGGTTCGATATCAATCAATTCATTAAAAGAAGTAGGAGAGGCATTGGAATTGAAGTTCGTTTATGGATTTGTCCCCAAAAACGGAACCATTGACAATTTAGTGAACATAAAGGCTGAAAAATTGGCTCGGAAAATAGCGTTAAGAACAGATCAAAACATGAAGTTAGAAGACCAAGGAATAGGAGATGAGAAAATTAACGAATCCATAAAAGAATTAGCCGATGAAATAAAACGAGAGATGAGAAGGTCATTATGGGACTAGAATTGCATTATAAAGATGGGCAAACGCCTTTAGATGAAGAACAAAAGAAAGGCATCAAGATAAAGTCAATTACCACACAAGAAGAACTGGATGAGTTTGAGCAACTCAATATTGAAAAGGCAGTAGAGTGGACAATTCATACCCGTTTAAAACCGGAAAAAATATTAACAGAAAAATTCATAAAAGACTTGCACAAAAGGATGTATGGTGATGTTTGGAAATGGGCAGGAGAATATAGAAAAACGGATAAAAATATCGGTGTAAAATGGACTCAAATCCAAATAGAATTAAAAAATCTGATGGATGACACGAAATATTGGATAGACAACAAAACATATCCGCCTGAAGAAATTGCCATCAGATTTAAACATAGAATAGTAGCAATCCACTGCTTTGTAAATGGAAATGGCAGGCATTCAAGAATGATGGCCGATATCATTATAGAATCCGTTTTTGGAAAAGAAACTTTCAGTTGGCATCAATCAAATATGGTTAAAGCGGACGAAAAAAGAAAGGAATATATCAAAGCTTTAAAGGAGACTGACAAGAGAAACATAAAACCGCTGATGAAATTTGCTGAAAACTAAAATTGACGATGATTTGATGATTCAATGATTTGATTAATTTTAAGTGTTTAGTTTTGAGTTTTAAGTTTTTTTTGAACAACGAATAACCTATAACGAATAACTTTAATGCCTTTTGGCTATTGGCTTAAAAGTAATTAACGATTGAAGAATTGTCATTCCGAGCTTGTAGAGGGGAACGATTTTTGATTTGATGGGTTCTTAGTCTTGACTTTTTTAACTTATTAATAGGTTGGTCAATTAGTTCTTGTCAAATTTTTAAAAATCCTAGTCAGGTTGAGCGCAGTCGAAACCGTTTTTTGAACTAAAGGATGCTCCCATTAATAACACTTAACATTAAAAACTGGCATAGTTGGCAACAAGCATAGAAAACGAAATTTTGTAAATGACGTATTGAATAATTATATTTGTACGTAATTTTAATTCAGGGATTATGGAAACTAAATTGACATTGAGATTAAATGATAATGTTATCGAGAGAGCTAAGATTTATGCTCGCAGTCACAAGATTAGTCTTTCAAAGATGATTGAGTCTTATCTTGATTGCATAACGAGACAAAAGGAAATGGATAAAAAGATTTCGATTACCCCTCTTGTTGAGAGTTTAAGTGGTGTGATTGATTTACCTGATGACTTTGATTACAAAAAAGAGTATCGTGATTATCTGGAAGGAAAATATAAATGAAAAAGATATTTGTCGATACCAACATTGTGATTGATTTGTTATCACGCAGAGAACCTTTTTTTGGAGAAGCTGCATCCCTATTTTCACTTGCCGACAAAAAGCAAATTGAATTATCCGTATCATCTTTAACGATTGCTAATACAAGTTATGCGTTATTGAGACAGATGGATTCAAACAAAGCAAAATCAATTTTAAGAAAACTAAGATTGATTGTGAAAATTTTGCAACTAGATGATAAAATTATAGGATTGACCTTAAATGACGAGACTTTCTCAGATTTTGAAGATGGACTTCAATATTTTACAGCTATTGAAAACGGACAGGACTTGATTATAACGAGGAATCTGAAAGATTTTAAAAATTCAAAATTACCAATCCTGACAGCTAAACAATTTATTGAAACTATTGAATAAGGCCGGCTGCCTAAAAAATTGAACAACGCATAACTTATAACAAATAACGCGCATGCCTTGTTGAGGAGTTTTTAGTGTTGAGTTCTTAGTTTTCAGTGATAAATGATGAATTACGAAATCTTGAAAGTTGAGTCATAAAATAACTAAGCACTGAAAACTAAAAACTTTTGAATAACGTATAACCAATAACGAATAACCCTAATGCCTTTTGGCTAATGCTTTATTAATAACTTTATAAACTAAAAATACGAATATTCGGTATGTTCAGTTCACAAAGAACAAAAGACAGTTTGATTCTTTCGCTTTACAAAGCCAAGGAAACGGTGTTTCGTTTGCGGGATGTGGCGTTGATAACCGGAGATTCGGACGTGTTGTCGTTGAGCAAAAAACTCAACTATCAGGTTAAAAACGGTAAACTTCTCAATATCAGGAAAGGAATTTATGCAAAGCCAAACTATTCTAAGGAAGAACTAATCTGTATTCTCTATTCACCCTCCTATATTTCATTAGATTATGTTTTACAGAAGGCAGGCGTAGTTTTTCAGTATGATTCGCAATTGACAGCCGTGAGTTATCTGAGCCGGGAAATAGAGATAGAGAATCAATCGTATCGATATCGAAAAATAAAAGGTCGTATTTTAGTCAATCCTGCGGGTGTGATAAGGCAACAAAACATCAGCATGGCAAGCCCGGAACGTGCTTTTTTAGACATGCTCTATCTTGAAAAAAACTATCATTTTGACAATATAGCCTCGCTTAGCCAAGACATGGTTTTAGCCTTACTACCAATCTACGAAACCAAAACGCTGACGAAGCACGTAACGCATCTATTCGAGCAACATGGACATCAATAAACATCGATTTTATTTGGTGCAAATACTGAAAGACATTTATGCAGACATTGAGTTGGCTGCCTGTTTAGGTTTTAAAGGCGGGACTGCACTGATGTTTTTTTATGAGCTTCCCCGGTTTTCCGTAGATTTAGATTTTAATCTTATCCAAGTGGAAAAACAAGCAGTGGTGTACGATAAAATAAGAAAAATACTCTTGAAATACGGTAGCATACATGACGAAGCACAAAAGTTTTACGGGCTTATTCTTGTATTAGATTATGGTTTTGCGGAGCGGAAACTAAAAGTTGAGATTTCGAACCGGGCGTTTGAAGACCGGTATGAAGTAAAGAACTTGTTGGGCATTCCCGTAAAAGTAATGGTGGCAGCAGATATGTTTGCGCATAAACTTTGCGCATTATTAGACAGGAGTGTATTCACCAACCGCGATGTATTTGATTGTTGGTATTTTATGAGCAAACAGATTCCAGTCAACAAAAGCATCATCGAAAACCGTATGCAGATGCCTTATGCCAATTATCTTCAACAGTGTATAGACAAACTCGAAAACACGAAAGGGAAAAGTATGTTGCAGGGCTTGGGCGAGTTGATGGATCAAAACATAAAACTATTTGTACGAACAAGGCTTCGCAGCGAAACAATCAGCTTGTTGAAGTTTTATAAAGACTACCCGATTGTTGCGTTTTGATGATTTGGAGATTTTTGTCCCCTTGAGTGCAGTCGAAAGAGTGGCAAAAATACAGCCGATTCTCAAGAGCGCCTCGACTGCGCCCGATGTGGCAATGGCAGCAATTCTACACCACTTGACGAGACAAAAATTTAGCAGCATCAAAGCGTCCCGACTCCGCTTGACAGGACAATACCAATAAAAATTTAGGAATTTGCGCCGATAGCTATCGGGATTGGGGGATTTGATAATATGATGATCTGATAATATGATGATTCAATGATTTGATTAATTTTAAGTGTTGAGTTCTTAGTTTTGAGTAATGAATGATGAATTACAAAATCTTGAAAGTTGAGTCATAAAATAACTAAGCACTAAAGGCTAAAAACTAAAAACTTTTGAATAACGCATAACTTATAACAAATAACACGCATGCCTTGTTGAGGAGTTTTTAGTTTTGAGTTCTTTTTAGAGATAAATGATGAATTGATGATTTCCTTTTAACTAATGACCAATGGCGGATAACGAACTATTGGCTTCATAACGATTTGGGGAGTTTTCATGCAAATAAAAGAGAGAAGAAAGTATTAAAATGCATTTAAAATATACTAACGGAAACACTATAATCTGAGCCCTATTTATGTGCGGAATATACGGGACAACAATAAATTATCCGGAAAAAATAATTTGGGAGAAGTTAAACAGATTTTCTTTTAGAGGACCTGACCAGCAAGGTATTGAACGATATCATACTCAAGATTGGCAACTTATTTTCGGGCATAATAGACTGTCAATCGTCGATTTAGATATTCGTTCCAAACAACCTTTTTCTTATTTGAATCAAGTACACGTGGTTTTCAATGGAGAAATTTATAATTTTAAAGATATCCGAGAAGCACTTATAAAAAAAGGTTATACGTTTAAAACAGAAAGCGATACAGAAGTTCTTTGTGCATCTTATTTGCAATATGGATTTGACTGTGTCAAACATTTTAATGGAATGTTTGCTTTTGTGATTTATGATGTGAAAAAACAGCTTTTATTTGGAGCAAGAGATAGGCTTGGAAAAAAACCTTTTTATTATTTTAAAAACGGATTAGATTTTGAATTTTGCAGTCAATTGTCAGGGATAAAAATGCATCATAAGAATTTGACTGTTTCTGAAAAGTCAATCGGTCTATATTTGGCATGGAAAGCTGTGCCTGATCCGTACTCTATTTATGATGAAGTTAAAAAACTTAGAGCCGGTCATATGTTTTCCTATTCACTTACAAATGGTGATTTTAAAGACTGGCCTTACTGGGATGTAATTAATCAAGATGCCCCTGCTTTTGATGGTGATTATGAAGATGCCAAATCAGAGTTGAAAGATTTACTAACGGATGCCGTCAAAGTCCGTCTTTTTGCTGACGTTCCCGTTGGAGTTTTTCTATCTGGCGGTATCGATTCGTCTTTGATTGCTGCTTTGGCAAAACAATGTCACGAAGATGAAATAAAAACCTTTTCAGTAAAATTTAATGTAACTGAATTTGATGAAAGTGAGCATGCAAAAGCAGTTGCGGCTCATTTAGGGACAAACCATCACACCATTCATTGTGATGAAAAAGAAGCACTTAAGCTTATTGATGATTTTTCCTATTATTACGATGAGCCTTTTGCAGATTCTTCTGCGTTACCTTCTATGTTATTGGCAAAATACACCAAACAAAATGTCACAGTTGCATTATCTGGAGATGGCGGCGACGAAACTTTCTTAGGATACAGTCGGTATCTTCGTTTCTTAAAAAAGAAAGAATTTTATAAAATTCCGTATTTGTTAAGAAAACCAATTGCGCAAGCTCTTTTAAGTACAAACAATCAGAAATTAAAGCGATTCGGAAACCTATTTGGAGAACTTTCTGCGGTTGAGGCATATATGGCTACAATCACAACTACTGACAATAGCTGGTTTGATTTCGATAAAAAATATTTTGATATTTCGGAAAGCAAATATTTAGAAAACTTAGAACATGATTCTTTAGAGAAAATATCAAATTTTGAAACCAAGACCTATATGAATTGGGATATAAACACCAAGGTTGACCGAGCCACGATGGCATTTTCTTTGGAAGCCAGAGCACCGTTAATGGATTACCGGGTTATTGAATTTGCTAAAAAACTGCCTACCAGGTTTAAGTACGACGGCACCTCGCAAAAGCGTATTCTAAAAGACATACTGTATGATTTAGTACCCAAAAACTTATTGGACAGACCCAAAGCCGGTTTTGCAATACCACTTGAACATTGGTTTAGAGATGAGTTGAAAGAAAAAGTTATGGATGAATTAACATTGAAAAATTTAAAGGAAATCCCTGTGATTAACCCTCAAGTAACCTACAATAAAATTCAGGATCACATGAGGGGAACAGCGGATAATCACTATATTAT
>Ga0210015_1005756_pt1 | contig 9938 bp, 9 predicted proteins | sample CryGeymeta201522_FD_185471 | JGI IMG/M metagenome (GOLD analysis project Ga0210015, IMG submission 185471) | Groundwater microbial communities from Crystal Geyser aquifers in Utah, USA - Crystal Geyser metaG 2015-22 (SPAdes) (version 2) | ecosystem: Environmental > Aquatic > Deep subsurface >...
CCGTTGCAGGAAGGCGCGCCTTCCAGCGCGGCACCGACCTGATGGATCGAGCCTTTGACGTCATTGCCGATCAGGGTGCCGTCGGCGCGGACCTTGGCCTTGAAGCGATTGCCCAGCGAGAACAGCTCTTCCCCCGGTCGCAACATGCCGCGCTCGACCACCTGGCCGAACGGCACCCGCGGCTCGCTGCGTTTCGAGCCGGTGGTTTCCAGCGCCGAGGCATCAAACCGGCGCACCCGCGCCAGCCGCTCGGCGGCGACCTTGCGGTAGGCCGCTTCGCGCTCGATGCCGATGAAATCGCGGCCCAGCATCTTGGCCACGGCGCCGGTGGTGCCGGTGCCGAAGAACGGGTCAAGCACCACATCGCCGGGGTTGGTGGTGGCCAGCAGGATGCGGTGCAGCAGGCTTTCGGGTTTCTGGGTGGGATGCGCCTTGTCGCCCGCGTCATTCTTCAGCCGTTCATGCCCGGTGCAGATCGGCAGCACCCAGTCCGAGCGCATCTGCACCCCGTCGTTCAGCGCCTTCAGCGCCTCGTAGTTGAAGGTGTATTTGCTGGCCTGTTCCTTGCTGGCCCAGATCAGGGTCTCGTGCGCATTGGTCAGGCGCTTGCCGCGAAAGTTGGGCATCGGGTTCGACTTGCGCCAGACCACATCATTGAGCACCCAGAAGCCCTGATCCTGCAACGCCGCCCCGACCCGGAAGATGTTGTGGTAAGACCCGATCACCCAGATCGCGCCATTGGGTTTCAGCAACCGGCGCGCCGCGGCCAGCCAGTCGTGGGTGAACTTGTCATAGGCGGCAAAGCTGGCGAATTGGTCCCAGTGGTCATCGACCGCATCGACCAGGCTGTTGTCGGGGCGGTGCAGATCGCCCTTCAGTTGCAGGTTGTAAGGGGGGTCGGCGAAAATCAGATCAATACTGCCCGCCGGCAGGCGGTTCATCGCCGCGATGCAGTCACCCTCAAGGATCTGGTTGAGCGGAAGCATCACTGCTTCGGCTGCCTTCAATTTTGTCGCCATCACTGCCTCTGTCCCCGGCTTTTGCGCCGTTTTGTTGCAAGGCAGGATGAGTCATTGCTGATTCGCCGTCAAACCCTTTTTAAATCAATGGGTTATAGATTTGTCTTGATACAAGATGTTGTGCACGGGCCGGAACGAACGCCTATGCCAAGGGGTGACACCAAGATTTAGCAGCGCCGCCAGATGCTGTTTTGTCGGATAACCGGCGTTGTGCTCCCAGCCATAGCCGGGGTGCTGTTGCGCCAAATCCACCATCAGGCGGTCGCGCGTCACCTTGGCCACGATCGAGGCGGCGGCGATCGACAGGCAGCGCGCATCGCCCCCGATGATCGCCTGCGCCGGGCAGGTCAGGCCGCGCGGGATCAGATTGCCGTCGATCAGGGCGAAATCGGCGGCTTCCGGCAGGCCCGCGAGCGCGCGCTGCATCGCCAGATGGCTGGCGCGCAGGATGTTGAGGGTGTCGATTTCTTCCACCGAGGCATGGGCCACGCAAACCTGCGCCTCGGCCATGAGAAGGTCGTAAAGCGCTTCGCGCTGGCGGGCGGTCAGCTTCTTGGAGTCGTTCAGCCCGGGCGGGATCCGGCCCGGGCGCAGCCGCACCGCGGCGGCGGTCACCGGCCCGGCCAGCGGGCCGCGCCCAACCTCGTCAACCCCCACAACCACCCGACAGCCGCGCCCGAGGGCGGCGGATTCATGGCTGAAATCGGGAAGGGGGGGCCGGATCATGGTGCGGCAGAAAACCTGATCCGGAGCGAAAAGAAAAGCATCAATGGCACGTGAAAAGAGCAATTGGGCTGAATGGAACGTAGACCGCAGCTGCTCACCCTGCGGCCTCCGGATGGGGTGCGGCGGCAATGGGAATCGCAGCCGCACGTCTTCGGGGCGCTCAGTAGCGCGGATAGGCGCGGCGCGGTTCGATATCGAACCCGGCATTCAGCATGCAGTTTTCAGCATAGACCCGGTCGTGGTAGCCGTTCACCTGCACACTGTAGGCGCACTGCCGTGGCAGGTCGGTGACAAAACCCTGGTTGATCAGGCAGCGCTCGCCGTAAGCGGTGTTCTCGTTGCGAAGGCCCCGGATCGGCATCGCGCAGACCTGTGGCAAAGCGACCACATAGGGCTCGGGTATCACGACCGCCGGCGGTTGCGGTTGCGGTTGCGGCTGCGCGACGCGGTGCTGGTTTCGGCCAACCGAGTCGACAATCGCGGCAAACAGGGCGATTCCGGCCAGCGCCTTGAGAACATTGTCGCTTTGCCGATCGGCATGGGCCGGAATCGCGGCAGCCGTCAGCACACCCAAAGCAGTGGCTGCGATGGCAAGAGTGGTCGTGAAGCGCTTCGTGACAGCGCTTCTGGCGGGCATTGCACGAACGGTCGTCATGGCGCGATTTCCTTTCTGGCGGATGGCTCGACACGTCCATCGCGTCGAGGCTGGTGCTCAACCTTGGCCGCCACCGCCCTGGACAAGCAATAACCCCTTGCCGTTAGGCGATAACAACGCCACTGGCGCGAGTGGATATTGAATATCGCGATGCACACGCGCAGGATGACCGCAACGAAGAAACCACGGAGCAGCCCATGAAACCCCTTGCTGCACTTGCTGCCGCTGCCATTGCCGTAGCGCTGGCAGGACCGGCCAGTGCCGCCTGCTATGCCGATTACAAGGCCAAGCAGGACAACCCGCTGCGCCTGCATTATGGCGTGATCGAACTGCCTGACCAAGCCTGCGACAGGCGTGGTGCGCGTGTGGCAGCGGCGCGGCGTTTGGCAAACGAAGGCTGGACACTGTTGAATGTCTTGTCCATCTTCGGCCCGGAAGGGCTGAACGAGAGGAAAGCCAGTGCCGGAGACTACTTTCTCCGCTTCTGACAGTTTGCGGGCAGGCAACCGCGTGGTGGCGGGCGGCATTGCGGCCATCGTGCTGCTTTTGCTGGCGGCGGTGGTGTTTCTGTTTCTGACCCTGCCCGACGGCAATGCCTTCAATGCCCGGGTCGAGCGGATTTTTGTCGAGACCGGCGGCCTGACCTCGGGTGCCGAGATCAAGCTGCTGGAAATACTCGCGCAATCGGGCACCTCGTTTTCCGAAGTGTTGACCAGCTACCGCATGGTGATCTTTGTGCTGCTGGTGTTTGCCACCGCGCTCTTGCTGGCGGCGCTGGTGTTTCTGGTGACGATCATCACCCTCAACCGCCGCATCTCGGCGATTCAGCGCTCGGGTATTCAGGTGTCCTCCCTGGTGATCAGCCGTGAACAGCGCGCGGTCACGATCAACGACATGGAATTTGCCCTGACCGAGGCGGCGCTGGAAACCCTGTCGGTGCTGGCCGAGGCGCGGATGGATGACGAAGTGCTGAACGGGGCGCAGATCGAAGGCGTGATCTCGGGCCGCGATGCCGTTGATTGCGACGAGGCGGCGGGGGCGACCCGGATCAAACGCCTGCGCGACACGCTGGGCAACCAGATGGTCAGCGAACTGTTGGTGAAAACCATTGCCCGGCGCGGCTATATGCTGGCGGTGGGCAAAGACGCGATCCGGATGAAATGACCGCGCCGGTTGATGCGCTGGTGATCGGGGCCGGCCCGGCCGGGCTGATGGCGGCCGAAGCGCTGGCCAGCGCCGGGCGGCAAGTGGTGGTCTGCGAGGCCAAGCCCAGCCCGGCGCGCAAGTTGCTGATGGCGGGCAAGTCCGGCCTCAACCTGACCAAGGCCGAGGCTCTGCCCGCGTTCATCCGCGCCTATGGTGATGCCGAAGGCTGGTTGGCCCCGATGCTGGCCGCCTTTGGTCCGGATCAGGTGCAGGCGTGGTGCGCGGGGCTGGGGCAGGCGGTGTTCACCGGATCAAGCGGGCGAGTGTTTCCGGTGGCGATGAAAGCCTCGCCCTTGCTGCGGGCGTGGCTGATGCGGCTTGGCGCGGCGGGAGTAAGCCTGCGCCCGCGCTGGCGCTGGCGCGGGTTTGACGGGCAGGGACTGGGGTTCGACACCCCCGAGGGGCGGCAGGTTCTGCGGCCCGCGGTGACGGTGCTGGCGCTGGGCGGGGCAAGCTGGCCGCGGCTTGGCTCGGACGCGGCCTGGGTGCCGTGGCTGCAAGAGCAGGGCGTGGAAATCGCGCCCTTCCAGCCCGCCAACATGGGCTTCAACGTCGCCTGGTCGGCCCCTATGACACCGTTTTTCGGTGTGCCGGTGAAGGGGGTAGCGCTGTGCGTGGGGGCGCAGCGCCAGCGCGGCGAGTTCGTGATCTCGGCAACCGGGCTGGAAGGCGGCGGCATCTACGGCGTCAGCCGTGCCCTGCGCGAGGGGGCGGCGCTGGTGCTTGATCTGCTGCCCGATCTGACCCGGGCCGAGGTTGAGGCGCGGCTGGCGCGGATGCGGCCGGGCGAGACCGCCTCCAACCGGCTGCGCAAGCTGGGGCTGGCCCCGGTGGCGGTGGGGTTGATGCACGAATTCGGCCGACCGCTGAGCGCGGCCCGGCTGGGGCAGATGGTGAAGGCGCTGCCGGTGCCGCAGCTTGGCCCGCGCCCGATCGGCGAGGCAATCTCGGTGGCTGGGGGCGTGACCCACGCCAGTGTCAGCGCCGGGCTGGAACTGCGGGCGCTGCCGGGGGTGTATGTCTGTGGCGAGATGCTTGATTGGGAGGCCCCGACCGGCGGCTATCTGTTGACCGGCTGTCTTGCGACGGGGCGGTGGGCCGGGCAGGCGGCAGGTGAAAGCGCGGCAGGCGACGGCGCGCCGATCAGGTAGTTCGGTCAGTTGCAGCTTTCCCGCAAACCCACGGCGACTCACCTGCATCCGGTCTCTTGCTTTTCGGGCGCAGCCGCGCAACGCTGGCGCAACCCTTGCAGCCGGAGTGTGCCATGACCCCCGGCCTGTTCTGTCGCACCTTTGCGCTTGCCAGCCTGCTTGCCCTGCCGCCGCATGCCGAAATCACCGTGGCCGCGTCGCACATCGCCCGCTTCACGCTTTATCCCTGGGGGGCCAGTCGCGGGTGGTCAGGTTTTCGATCCCGATCACCGCTACAAACCCCTGTGCCGGATCATACTGTTCCAGCACGCCCTCGCCGGTGTCGGCCCACAGGCCATGCAGGGTCAGGCGTTCGGCCGCGACGGCGCTGCGCACGAACGGAAAGGTCATCAGGTTTTCAAGGCTGATGCAAACCGACTCTTTTTCCAGTGCCCGTGGCCGATCGGCCTTCGGCAGGTGAGCTATGCGGGCGTAGCCGGGGCGCAGCAGGTCCATCCAGCGCCCGACAAAGCTCGACGCCAGCTCCAGCTCGGGGGCGGCACCGCTGCACATGTCGGCACAACCCTGCACCCCGCCGCAATGCGCGTGTCCCAGCACCACGATATGCGCCACCTTCAGCGCCGTGACCGCATATTCGACCGCCGCCGAGGTGCCATGCACCTGCCCGTCCGGGCCGAACGGCGGCACCAGATTGGCGATGTTGCGGTGAATGAAGAACTCGCCCTCATCGGCCCCGAAGATCGACGTCACATGCACCCGGCTGTCGCAGCATGAAATCACCATCGCGCGCGGATGCTGGCCGCCCTCGGCCAGACGGCGATACCAGGCCTTGTTGTCGCGCCAGGTTGTCGCCTTCCAGCCGTTGAAACGGGCAACCAGATAGGCGGGCAGGGGTCGGGCGTGGTGCATCGGGGCCTCCGGGGTTGATCTGACATCTAGCCGCAGAATCGCGAAAATTCGAGCGGTTTAGGGCCGCGCCGGGCAATCATTTGTTCAACATACCGGCGCAGGGTTGGCGTGGGTGTGTAACGGAGGTTGGGTGATGACAGGCACGATTGCGGTCTTGCGGCCGCTGGAACGGCTGCGCCAGGATGCCGAGCCGGTTGCGGTGATGTATCGCGACCTGGGCACGGCGCAGGCCGAACAGGTGGTCACGCGCGCGCTTGGCGAGCTGGCGCTGACCATGTCGGGCCTGGCGCATCAGGTGCGGGCGCATGATCTGAACGATCTGGCGCGCCAGTTGCGCCGCTTGCAGCGCATGTCGGAACAGTTGGGCATGATCAGCCTCGGGCTGGTCGCGGGCGATGTGCGGCTGTGCCTTGAGGGCGGCGACGTTACCGCCTTTGCCGCCGTCTGGGCGCGCCTGATGCGGGTGGCCGAGCGATCCCTGGCGGCTGACCGCGATCTGCTGGACCAGACCATCTAACGCGGTTTGCCTTTGATTTGACCCGGCCACGGCCCGCTCATCCGTCCCTGTCGGTCCTTCTTCGCTGGCACCAGCGAGGAAAGACCGCAAGGGAGTGACGAGCGGAAGGTTTCAGATTTTCTGCAAACTGCTTCAAGCCGGGATTGGGCTTGCGGGTGGTGCGCGATGGGCTAGGCTGATCGGCATTTCAGAACTCAGGGATGCCGCCATGACCCCCGCTTTCGCCCCGCCAGACAGATCCTCGCGCCCAGCGCACGTGGTTGCCAGCGACGATCTGGCCGGTTGGCTGGCCACCCAGCCGCTGGCGCTGCGCACCTGGCTTGAGGCCAGTGACTTCAAGGCCGGTCTGGGTGATCTGCGCCTGCTGCCCGCGCCTGATGGCGGCGTGGCCGGGGCGGTGATCGGCTTTGGCACGGCGCAAAGCCGTGCCCGCACCCGCTTTGGCCTTGCCCCCGCCGCAACGGCCCTGCCCGCCGGGGCGTGGCACCTGGTCGGCCTGCCCGACGCCGCCCGCGACGAGGCCGCTCTGGGCTGGCTGCTGGCACCCTACCGCTTTGATCGCTACCGCCCCGGCCAAACGGTGCCCGCACCAGCCCTGCTCAAGGCCCCCGCCGGGGTTGATGCCGCCCGCCTGCTGGCGATGGCGGCGGGCGAATACCTGACCCGCGATCTGGTCAATACCCCCGCCAACGACCTCGGCGCGCAAGAGCTGGAAGAGGCATTCCTGGCCCTTGCCGCCCGCTTTGGTGCCACCACCGAGGTCATTCGCGGCGACGATCTGCTGGCGCGCAACCTGCCGCTGATCCACGCCGTCGGGTGCGCCTCAGAGCGCGCGCCACGGCTGTTGGCGCTGGCCTGGGGCAGCACCGGCCCGCGCCTGACGCTGGTCGGCAAGGGGGTGTGCTTCGATACCGGCGGGCTGAATATCAAGCCCACCACCGGCATGCAGCTGATGAAAAAGGACATGGGCGGGGCGGCGACGGTGATGGGGCTGGCGCAGATGATCATGGCGCTTGGCCTGCCGGTCCGGCTGCGGGTGATCGTTCCGGCGGTCGAAAACGCGATCTCGGGCCGCGCCCTGCGCCCGCGCGACATCCTGACCTCGCGCAAGGGCCTGACGGTCGAGGTCAACGATACCGACGCCGAAGGGCGGCTTATTCTGGCCGATGCGCTGACGCTGGCCTGCGAGGATCACCCCGATGTGCTGATCTCGATGGCCACCCTGACCGGCTCGGCGCGGGTGGCGGTCGGCCCCGACCTTGCCCCGTTCTACACCGATGACGAGGCGATCGCAGCGGCGCTGCAAGCCGCCGCCGGTCCGGCCTGCGATCCGGTCTGGCGGATGCCGTTCTGGACCCCCTACGAGGCGCTGATCGAGCCCGGCATCGCCGATCTCGACAACGCGCCCACCGGCGGCTTTGCCGGTTCGATCACGGCGGCGCTGTTCCTGCGTCGCTTCACTGATTGCCCGCGCTATCTGCACTTCGACATCTACGCCCATACCCCCACCGCCGCCCCGGCGCGGCCCAAGGGCGGGGTCGGCCAGGGCGCGCGGGCGATTCTGCTGGCGCTGCCGCGAATGCTGGACCTCTAGATGGACCCGCGCCTTACCCCCGCCAACGCCCGCGCCGCGCATGTCAGCCTGCGCGGACAGGTGGCCGCGCCGCGCTACACGACGGGCGAGGCGGCGCAGATTGCCGTGCCCCTGGTCGATCTGCTCGACGCCCCGAATGGTGCGCGCCAGCGCCAGCTTCTGCTGGGCGACGGCTTCACCGTGATCGACCGCGATCAGGGCCACGTCTTCGGTCAGGCCGCCAAGGATGGCTACTGCGGCTACCTGCCCGAGTCGGCGCTTGGCCCCGCGAGCGCACCAACCCACTTCGTCGCCGCCCCCGCCAGCCACCTTTACCCCGCGCCGCGGGTGCAGGCGCACGAGACCGCCAGCCTCAGCTTCGGCGCCCGCCTGACGGCGCTTGGCACCTCTGGCAAGTTCACCGCGACCCCGCAGGGGTTTGTTCCGACCTGCCACCTGCGCCCGATGACCCGGCTTTTCACCGACCCGGTCGCCGTCGCCCGGCTGTTTCTGGGCACCCCCTATCTGTGGGGCGGCAACAGCCGGGCCGGGATTGATTGCTCGGGTCTGGTGCAGGCCGCCCTGCTGGCCTGCGGTATCACCTGCCCCGGCGACAGCGACCTGCAACAAACGCTTGGCCAGCCGATCCCCGAGGGTGCCTCGCTGCGGCGCAATGATCTGCTGTTCTGGCGCGGCCACGTCGCGCTGGCGATCAGCCCGACCCGGATCATCCACGCCAACGGCAACGCGATGGCGGTGACAATTGAAAATACCGCCGCCGTGATCGCCCGCATCACCGCCCAGCAGGGTGGCCCGGTGCTTGCCCGCCGCCGCCTTTGACCTGACAATGCCGACGTGTTGCAGGGCGGATCGCTGCCACCCCGGATGGCCCGCCGCCCGCCGTTGGAACGGGCACGCGACGGACCCCCACGCGCACCAGTGCTGGGGACACCGGCTACTCGTTACACCTCCCGGTTGACCGGGACCGTAGGGTGATCACCTAAATGCTGCAATCGGGTAAATGGCGATGAAACCTGCGGCATTTTGCGCGATGCAATGGTGCCATTGACAAGCGGGCCGGTTCGCCCGCAACTTGCCGCGCCGCCGGATGGCGTGTCAGAAAGAGGATTGCATGGCAGTTGTTGTCGTCGAGTCACCGGCCAAGGCCAAGACAATCAACAAATATCTCGGGCCGGGCTATACGGTGCTGGCGTCATACGGCCATGTGCGCGACCTGCCGGCCAAGGATGGCTCGGTCGATACCGAGCATGATTTTGCCATGCTGTGGGAGGTGGCACCCGACAGCCGCAAGCATATCCGCGCCATCACCGAGGCGCTGAAAACCGACGACGAGCTGATCCTCGCCACCGACCCCGACCGCGAAGGCGAGGCGATTTCGTGGCACCTGCAAGAGGCGCTGGCCGGGGCCTTGAAGAAGGGCAAGAAGGTCAGCCGCGTCACCTTCAATGCCATTACCCGGTCAGCCGTGACCGAGGCGATGAAGGCCCCGCGCCAGGTCGATGTGCCGCTGGTCGAGGCCTACCTTGCGCGCCGCGCGCTGGACTATCTGGTGGGCTTTACCCTGTCGCCGGTGCTGTGGCGCAAGCTGCCCGGGGCGAAATCGGCCGGCCGGGTGCAATCGGTCTGCCTGCGCCTGATCGTGGACCGCGAGATGGAGATCGAGGCGTTCCGGGCGCGCGAATTCTGGACGGTGGCGGCGGTGATGCAGACCCCGCGCGGGCAGGAATTCGAGGCGCGGCTGACCGTGCTGGGCGGTGCCAAACTGGACAAATTTGACATTCCAACCGCCGAAGCGGCCGAAATCGCGGTGCATGCTGTCACTTCTCGAACCTTCACGGTGGCCTCGGTCGAAGCCAAGCCCGCCACGCGCAACCCCTATGCGCCGTTCATGACTTCGACCCTGCAACAAGAGGCCAGCCGCAAGTTTGGCATGGGGGCAAAGCAGTGCATGAACGCGGCGCAGCGGCTTTATGAGGCCGGGCACATCACCTACATGCGCACCGATGGCATCGACATGGCGCCCGAGGCGGTGATGGCGGCGCGCGACGAGATCAAGCGCCGGTTCGGCGGGCCTTACGTGCCCGACAGCCCCAGGATGTACAAGAACAAGGCCAAGAACGCGCAGGAAGCGCATGAATGCATCCGCCCCACCGACATGGCG
>Ga0210015_1005769_pt1 | contig 9927 bp, 8 predicted proteins | sample CryGeymeta201522_FD_185471 | JGI IMG/M metagenome (GOLD analysis project Ga0210015, IMG submission 185471) | Groundwater microbial communities from Crystal Geyser aquifers in Utah, USA - Crystal Geyser metaG 2015-22 (SPAdes) (version 2) | ecosystem: Environmental > Aquatic > Deep subsurface >...
AGAAAATAAACGGTGATAAGTTTTTAAAAGGATACTATCACAACTCAAAAAATGAACAACCACATATTTTCAAAGAAAAAATGATCAAAAAACTCAATCTTGACATTTATGTTGAAGATAATTGGGATATTGTGAACTATCTTGAAAAAAAGAACTTTGAAGATGGAAATAAACAAAGAAAAATAGTATGGATATATAATTTTTTCGACCGGCAGATAAAATATAAAGATCGCTTTCCAATATTAAGATCGGCGATAAAGATGATTAGAACAAATTACTTAACATGAAAAATATCCTCTTTTTTTCTTCATATTTTTATCCATATGTTTCTGGACTCACCGTTTATCCTTTAAGAATATTAACTCATCTTAGTAAACAACATAAAATTACTGTATTAACCTTTCCCCACTCTCATAACTTATTAAATAACCAAAAACATAATGATTTGCTTATCCGCCGAATTCCATATAATTTTGTATTATCAAAAGGATTTATTTCACTTAGATCAATTATTATCTTTTGGAATCAAGTTAAAAACAATGATATTATCATAATCAATCTTCCAAATTTTGAAGCATGGCTATTGGTTTTATTTGCTAAGATTCATAAAAAACCAATTTTAGCTATTTACCTTTGTGAGGTTAAACTAGATTATAGTATTGTTGATCGAATTATTGAATTTTTTCTTAACCAGTCTGTTAAATTTCAACTATCTCAAAGTCAGCTCATAACCGCCCTCTCAGAAGATTATGTCAAAAATAATAAATTAATTAATAAATATCGTAATAAGATTCGATTTACTTTACCTCCAATTAACATTCAAAAGATCGATTCAAATTTTCTTGAAACAATAATTAAAATTAAAGATCAAAAGTCTATCGTTGTTGGTTTTACTGGTAGAATTGCAAGAGAAAAAGGGATAGAATATCTAATTTCAGCTGTAAAACATTTAGCAGAACAACAAAAAGTTGTTATCTGGTTCGCTGGGCCTCATGGCAACAAAACCGTTGGAGAAAATGCTTATTATCAACATATATTAAAATTACTGAAAACCAATCAGATTCAATATCAATTCTTTAGTAAACTTACTGATCGTCAACTGGTTGCGTTTTATAAAGTAATTGATGTTTTAGTATTACCTTCAATCAATCAAACCGAAGCATTTGGAATGGTGCAAGCAGAAGCAATGTTATGTGGAACGCCGGTGATTGCTTCTGATTTACCCGGAGTTCGCATACCCATTCAATTAACAAAGATGGGTATAATTACCCCACCAAAAGATTCTGACGCAATTGCTGAAGCAATAACAACCATAATCAATAATCGTAGTCAATATACTAATAAGAAATTAGTTTTAAATGCCAAATTAATATTTGACATAAAAAAAACCTATCGATTTTATGACCAATTATTAAAAACAATGTCATTGCGAGGAATGAAATGACGAAGCAATCCCGTTAATAAAAGACGTCCTATTGGTAACGGGATCGCCACGTCACGTTCAGTTGACATGAACGTGACTCGCGATGACAATAAGATACAGCAATGAAAAATAATCTTGATTATTTTATTCGAAAATATATCGAAAACCGACCATTGTTTATGGCGTTAATTAGACCGCAAGAGGCGATACTGTTTTATAAAAATACGAAAATAATAGAACAACCTGTTCTTGATTTTGGTTGCGGTGATGGCTTTTTCGCAGAAACGGTTTTTGGGAAAAAATCAATTGACGTTGGATTAGATCTGATAAACAGTCGTGCCAAAGAAGCGGAAAAAAATGGAATATATAAAAAAATAGCTTACTATGATGGTAAGGTCATCCCCTACCCTAACAATTACTTTAATGCCATTATTTCAAACTGTGTTCTTGAACACATTCTCAAACTTGATGTCGCGCTAAAAGAAATACATCGAGTTCTTAAGCCTGGCGGAAATTTCATTACAACCGTAATGACAGATCAATGGGAAAAAAGTTTATTTGGAAGCAAAATACTGGGGAAAGTTTATGTTAATTGGCTGCGAAAAAAACAGGAACATTTTAATTTATTTAGTGAGAAAAAATGGAAATCAAGATTTGAAAAGAGTGGTTTTACGATAAGTAAAGTTGAGGGTTATGTTTCCCCAAAAAATGCCTTGTATCTTGATTTGCTCCATTATTTTTCACTACCTTCTTTAATTAGTTATAAATTATTTAGAAAATGGTCGTTAAATTTACTTAAACCATCAAAATTACTAATCAATTTTGTTGAAAGAAATATCAGCCTTAATTATAATAATAATAAATCTGCGGCCTTATTTATTATCTTAACTAAAAAATGAAATTTAACGCCCTAAAATACTATTTAAAATCTATTAAAACATTGCTTCAAAATACTAATTATTGGATGATTCCATTAGTCCTTATTAGAAAACCTATACTTATAAGTACTAAAAGTATTAAATTATGGGTCTCAAATTTGATGGATATTTGGACATTAAAAGAAGTTATCTTAGACCATCAATACGAACAAATAAGAAAGTTAAAAGAAAAAGATATTGTGATTGATATTGGGGCGTCAATTGGAGATTTCAGCATTTTAGCAAGTATAAATGCTGAAAGAGTCTATTCATTTGAAATCAACGATGAAAGAATTTTTTTGATGAAAAAAAATATCGTTCAAAATAAATGTTCTAATGTTGAAATAACAAAGAAATTTGTTACATCACTTAATCCAATTTTTAAAGAAAAACAAATAATCAAATGCAACTTTTTAAAAATCGACTGTGAAGGCGGTGAATACAAAATCATTAAAAATACTTCTGATGGTGTTCTTCGAAAAGTAAATCATATTGCCTTTGAGATTCATTTGTTTAATAAGATGATGAAAAAACAATACGAGTTATTAAAAAGAAAATTAATTAGAAACCAATTTAAACTTGTTGAAAAAGACAATGCTGTTCATAACTACATTAAATTTCTTTTTGCTTCAAGAAAATAATTATTTTGACGCTTCAATTATCAGCCGATAGGCAAATAGTTTCAAAAAGGGTGATTTCCCCAATAGATAATTAAGCCTAGATAAATTTTTAAAATTCTCAAACATCTGAGGAGGAAATAATCCAAATCCGTTTATCTTTATATCGCGAAATCCTGCTTGTTTTACTTTTTGACTTAATGAAAAAAAATTACAATGAACTATCCCCTTCTCATCATTAAAATTTAAAAATATAATCACGAAAAACCACCAAAATAAATGGAATGCATTTGGCTCTGAAAAGATAATTTTACCATTATGGTCTAGGGCTTTATAAAAAACTTGAAAATATTGACTAACATTTACATGATGTAATATATCACATCCAACTATATACGAATAATATTTTGCTTTTTTGATTTCTTTAGCTATCTTTAGGTTTTTTTCTTTACCTATCTTTTTAGCATTTTTCTTTAATTGTTCTAACGAGTTTTTATCTATATCTGCTGCAACAACTTTAAATCCGCTCTTAAGTAATGGAATAGTTAATCTTTCAGTCCCAGCACCAAAGTCAATTATGTCAAAATTATTTGTTTTATTAATGATTCTTCTTATTATTTCTTTGATTTCATCTTTAACATAGTGTGCCGGATTTATTATCTTCTTAAAGGAGTATTTTTTATACACCATGTTTATAAGACTGTTTAAAAATAATAATTACTAATCTTGCTTTCCCCATGAAAGAGTTAATTATTAATTGATTCGAAATATTTTGGCAACTGGAACATTTTTTTCATTAAGTAACTGAGTTTTTATATTGTTCGACTGATAACAATTTTTGATACTTTCATCTAATTGACTTTGATTTGGATCAGTTATTATTAAGAGTGGACGGTCACCCTCACAATAGTTAAAATTATTTATAAAGCTTATGCTTCTCTTGCTGGTTTTCTCTAAACTGTAGATAATGCTTAAGGGTTCCGGCTGCCCCCATTCACCCCAACAACAATTAATTATTATTGTTTTTGTACTAATCGGAATAGTATCAATATACTTCGCAATTACTTTTCCAAATGGAACATTGTTATTTGGTAACCCCTTTGGATAAAGAACAAAATAACGATAATTATTAATAATAAAAATAGATGATATCATTGTAAATAAAAAAATAAACTTAAAATAACGCTTTTTGATAAGAACAGTTATCTCATACAGTGCGTAACTTATAACTGATAATAGTAAAGGCAAGATACCAATTGTCCTTCCAATATTTGGAGTTGATAACGGATGTTTTATATCTATAACCGCAGGAAGCTGGATTAATAAATAAGGAAAAAATAGAAAATAAAGTAACTTTTTATTCTTTTTGATAACAATGCTTTTAAATATTAGTACTATTCCTAAGATTAATAAAAGCCCGCTTATTAAATCGAAAGATGCTTGCCCGCTAATATTTTGCCTAAAAACAGGATCACCATTTATAAAATTACCCATAAAGTTTCTTGCGTAATTGTTTACTATCTTTATAATCATCTGAGGGGCGTTACTAATTGTTGGCAAAACAACTTTTTCCCCTAAATATGTGCTTGGCGATAGTAATTTATCAGGATGACTAATAAAATCAAAATAGAACGGTATCGAAGTCAATAAACTATATAATAAAATTAAGGGTTGATACCAAAATATTAGAACTGCTCCCCAATAAGCTGTTTGAGTATATAAACCGATTCCTAATAATATCCCTGCAATGGCTTTTTTTTTCTTTAAAGCAAAATATAAAGCTAAACTAATAAAAACCGGAATAAAGATGTGTGGTTTTGCCTGTCTCGACATGGATAATGCCCAAAAAGAGGTCGTTGCAAAAAACGCAGAAATAATACCAATATATTTATTCTTAAACAATTCTTTTGAGTAAAGATAGGTTGTAATTATTAGTAGTAAACCTCCAAATACAGAAGTTAATTTCAATGTATAAAAAGACAGACCAAATAAGAGGGAAAATAAATATGCAATGTGCGGGAAAAATGGGCCATCACTGCCAGCTTCATAAGTTGTGTAGAATCCGCTATTTTGTATTTTTAATACTTGGGAAAATTGGGTATTAACATCGCCCCACATTTCCGCTGGAATAGAATCAAGTTTATACAAACGAATAGCTAGTCCTAATAAAAGGATTAATGTTAAAAATAATATATCCCGTAATTTAGATTTTTTTAAAGATAATGACCTTGGGATGATCATAGACTGTGAATGCCTCATCACTCCACTGATCTGGAAAGTCAAGCGGAATACCCAGCCAGCGAAGTGATGGATATGAGGTAAATTCCTTAATTTTTTTATAACCTAATTTTTCTGCGAATAGGTCTTGGTAAAATTTACTTCCCTGTGGATATTTTTCTGGAACCAACGGAATACTCCCCCACGCCCTATTAGATGATAAAATATAATAGTCTGCTTGTTTTAATTGTTGATTAATCTTTGTCCACTTCTTCTGTGTGTCTGGATCAAAAACTGTCAAAGCTTCTCCTCTAAACTGTTTACCATGATTATCAATCATTGGCATTGGCAAAGCATCGTCCCAATACTCACTTAAAATTAGACTATCGTTTGGGATGTTTTTATAAATCCATTCTGATGCGGAAACACGGGAATTTTTTGTGATATAGATTGAGGAGAACATCAAAGGCCAGATAAGAAAAATGAGTATTGATAATATTTTTGTCACTTTGTCATTGCGATCCGCCTGTTGGCGGAGAAACAATCCCGTTAATATAAGATTAACTTTATTGGTAGCGAGATTGTCCCTCGATTTAACCTCGGGATTATAACCACGTCGCTCCCTTTGGTCGCTCCTCGCAATGACATTAATCAACGCAACAATTCCAATTGCGGCGAATATCGCGAGAAATGGATAGATAATAATAAAATACCTTAGGGTCGGAGTTGTTTGAGAACTTTGGTATATAAAAAAACTAACTGTCCATAACAACATGATTAATAATATCGGTAGATTCTTATCCTTATGAAAATTTTTATTTAATATTTTTTTTATTCCCTTAATCGTCAGAAATAAACTTCCGACTATTACTATAACAGTTTGAGTAATCCCTAAACCAAAAACAGAATTATTTACTAGACTATGAATCATACTATTTTTAGACAGCCATTGAACCATGGGAGGATAATAACTGTTAATATCTTTTACGGTTAAGGTTTTTAATGATTGAATGCCGCTCATAAAAACTTTGTTTAACTCCGGATTAAAAAAAGTAGAGTTTTCAAAATAATATGGATTTGCGATTCGAACGGATATATAACTTATAAGGAAATATAAGATACAAAATAAAATTGATTTCAATACGAATTTTGCATTAATTGAAAACAATGTCATTGTAAACAACCCCATTAATATAGGACGTCCTATTGATAACGGGATCGCCACGCTCCGTCGAGTCAAACTCGACTTCGCTCGCGATGACAAAAGTGTGAAACTCGTCTTTATTAGTAAAAATAGGTTTAGGGGTAAAATAAAAACCGCGGTTACCTTGCATGACAAAGCCAAACCAAAAAAAACAGTAGATAAAATCGCATTCTGTAGGGGTCGGTCGTGACCAACCCTTAACATGTGGTAGAACGACCCAAACATAAATAAGTTGAGAAAACTATCTACTGTATAAAAGTGGGAAAGTTGTATTGGTAAAACGGAAATTGCATAAAAAAAAGCTGCCCAAAATTTTACGTTTTTATATTTCCCCTGAAGCATCTCAGAAACTTTATAAACAACATAAACCACCGTTAAATCAGCTAAGGCTGATAAAAATCGTCCTAATATTGTCAAACCGTTGTAGCTGTCCATATCAACTAAATATGCAAGTATTTTATTTATTGTTAAAGGAAAAGTTCCGTACACAAAAAACTGATAGCCAATATTGGCTGGATTGAGGGTTGATTTAGCTTGGTTAAAATAATCAAAAAAATTACTAGGAATTTTTTGAGCAGTTCCAACCATTGTTAAGAACCTTTCATCCGGATGCAAATGAAAGTTATTATCCCAATTGAGATTATTAAACCTAAAAAAAATTGCAACGCAGAAAATTAGCGGTAAAATAATGCGCTCTCTCATGAATTATTTATTCTTAACTTCTTTAAGTACTTTCTTCAAGTTTTTCCCTTCTCGAGAGATAACCTTAATACTTCCCTTTTTTGGAAATAACGAAAGCACGACTCTATACAATCCTCCGTGTTTATTTTCTGATACAAAGAGCTTTGCCTTAATAATATTCGGTAACTTATAGACTATTTTTTTTAAATTTTGAAAAAATCTTTTTACAATAAAGTGATTATATTTTGATAAATTTTTTTCTGTGATTTCAACAATTTTTTGTTTTTCAGTACGAATAATTAAAGTTAAAAAATCTTTAGTAGTAATAATCCCAACTGGTTTTCGGTCTTGATCAATGATCACAACACTCCCAATCTTTTTTTCAATAATCATTTTCAATGCCATATCCATCGTATCCGTCTTAATTAAGGTTAGAATATAGGTTTTTGAAAAATTACTTATTTTTTGCAAGTTAAAATTAGTTTTTCCACCAACCTTATCTCCCCGTTGTTCTTTATGTTTTGGTGTAATTAAAAAGTTTATTAAATCATAATAACTTAATAACCCCTTAAGTCGTCCTTCTTTATTCACGACAATTAGTTTTGAGAGTTTAGTTTTTTTGAATAGATTAACAGCGGTTGAAATTGAATCATTTTCATTCACAATCGCCAATGGTCTTTTGTTTTGCTTGATAATCGACTCAATGGTTACTTTAAAAACCTGACTATCTTGAAGTGCGGTTAACATTCTCCGAGCAGAAATAATTCCCAATAAAACTTCTTGCTCGTTAAAAACCGGAAGATAATGAATTTTTGAATCATTCATTGACTGTGCCACTTTTGAAATTGAAGAATTCGTATATATTTTTGGTGGATGAAATAAACAATGACTAACTTTTGTATTAGCAGGAAGTGAGGATTTTATTAGACAGAAATATGGATTAATTAAACCAGCAAATTCAGTTTTTTTTTCATCATTAAAAACAAATGCTGCATCATGAGAACTTGCTAGCTTACTCAAGGCAGATGACAACAACTCTTCTTTTCCAATTTTAATAATATTATCGGTTTTAAGTAAGTTGACGGTTTTTGTTTTCATTTGTTTTCAATAATTTTTAATTAATTCTACCAAGGTCTCCACTCCCCAACCTGTCCCCCCTTTTGAAATGACAGCATAAGAATTTTCATCATTATACGCTGATCCAGCAATGTCTAAATGCACCCAAGTGGTTTTTTCCACAAACTCATTTAAAAATAATGCGGCAGTGATTGTTCCTCCCCATCGCCCTCCTCCAACATTTTTTAAATCTGCGATTCCATTTGTCATTTTTTTCAAATATCTTTTATACATTGGTAATCTCCAAAGTTGTTCACCAGTATTTTTTGTTGAATTTTCAAGTAATTTTAAGCCAACTTCTTGATTTCCCAGCATTCCGGTTATTTCTTTTCCAAGTGCCACCATACAAGCACCGGTTAATGTTGCCAGGTCTATGATTAAATCAGGAGCTAATTTTTTTTCTGAATACGATAACGCATCAGCTAAAGTTAATCTTCCTTCAGCATCAGTATTTAAGATTTCAATTGTTTTTCCATTCATTGCCGTTGCAATATCTCCTGGACGCATAGCTTTTCCTGAAGGCATATTTTCGCACACTGGTAAAATTCCATAGATTATATGTTTTATATTATCAAGTTTTGACAATGCTTTAAAAATTCCCAGAACTGTAGCTCCGCCTGCCATATCAATTTTCATATCCATCATTGAGTCTGATGGTTTGAGAGATAAGCCGCCGGAATCAAAAATAATCGATTTACCAATTAGACATATTGTTTTAGATTTATCTGTCATTCTGGCACTTCGACTTTGCTCAGTGTCTTGAGCTTGTCGAAAGACTTGTCCAGAATCTACATTGATTCTGGATGCGCTCGCTACCACTCGCTTACCAGAATGACGTTGTGGAAAATATTTTAAAATAATAAACTTAGCAGGTCTATCACTTCCCTTTGCCACCGCTAAAAATGCACCCATTGCCAATTTTTTACATTCCTGCTCGTTTAATACTTCAATTGTAATTTTCCCATCACTCTCTTTTGCGATGATATTTGCTTGATCGACCATATCATCAGGATGTTGGTGTGAAGCGGGTTCATTTACTAAATCACGTGTTAGATTAACACCCGTAGATATTAATTGACCAGCTTCTATCCCCTGTTCTAGTGTCTTTTGATCCTTTGAATTAATTCCTTCGTAATAATAATTAAGTTGTTTGATTATAATATCTTTTTCTTGAAATTTTTTATTTTTATGCTTAAGAAAACGATAGTTAGAAAGATCAAGCGCAAGATTAATTACTTTACCAAGATTAAAATAATCTTTATTACAAACAAAGTGATGAATCAATACAACCTCAGAAAACTTTCTACTTGTGACAATTCTAAAACCATCTGCTAAGAAATTTTTATATTTAATTAAGTTAAATTCCTTTTGTTTACCTGCACCAATAAATACCAGTAATTGAAAACCTTCTTGATTTTCTATTATTAGTTGTTCATTTTCTTTTGCTTTGAAATCCTCTCGTTTAATTTTTTCCTGAAAGTTTTTTAGAATTGGAGAGTTTTTTTTTAGGTCTTCTTCGAAAATTAGTTGTAGTTTAACTTGTCCTCGCTTAGATGCAGGTTGGTTATTAATTTGGATAATACCACTCATAAAGCATATATTAACCTTATGTAGATATTATTTCAAGGGGAAAACATCGAAGTAAAACTGTGCCGGGAGAGGGAGTCGAACCCTCACGAGGTTACCCTCACTAGTTTTTGAGACTAGCCTGTCTGCCATTTCAGCACCCCGGCTTTTTTTCAACCTTCGTCT
>Ga0210015_1005771_pt1 | contig 9922 bp, 12 predicted proteins | sample CryGeymeta201522_FD_185471 | JGI IMG/M metagenome (GOLD analysis project Ga0210015, IMG submission 185471) | Groundwater microbial communities from Crystal Geyser aquifers in Utah, USA - Crystal Geyser metaG 2015-22 (SPAdes) (version 2) | ecosystem: Environmental > Aquatic > Deep subsurface >...
CCTGCGCCAATGGCTAACAGCCGCACGTTCACGCCCTTGGTTAAAACCTGGTCAAGCGCCTTGGCCGCCAGCATGAAAAGCAGTAGCGAGACCCAGAGCGTGGAGCTTCTGAAATACGGCACGGCAAAGCCCATGGCAGCCAAGCGAAACACCGGAAAAATAAAGTAGGCTGCCACAGCCGCCAGCCCCAGCAGCAATACCCTGCGGTCTTTGGCCGTGCCTTGCCAAAGCTGCGGCATCAGCAAAAACAACAACACGCCAATGTAAAAACCCGGCCCTTCAAGGTAGTTCCAGTAACCCCTGTAGTTGCTGCCAATACCAAAAATATCCTTGTGAAAAAGCCCGGCAATTTCCGACACCAAAACCGGCCAGTCGTTGATCTGCAGGCTTTGCTCCAGCATCTTGGCAAACAAATTCTGGCCCCCACTCACGCGCGAGCTGTCCATGAGCTGCGTGATGATGGGGGCAAGCGCCGGCGCCGCCAACAGGAAACCCAACAGAGTGAGCGGCAAAATTTTGAGCAGCCAGGTCTTGAACATGACTTTGGGCTCGGTGCTGGTCAGCACATAGGCCACGCAAGCCAGCGCCATGAACACACCCAACGACACAAAAAACACGCTCGACACAATGGCCAGCGCCAGCACCACCGGCAGCGCCACCATGTTGCCGTTACGTAACAACCTGTTGACGGCCCACAAAATCAGCGGGTAAAAAATGAACGGCCCGCCTTCGGAATCCCATTGGCCGTTGATGACCATGTAGCCGCAAAAGGTGTAGGCCAGAGCGCTGATGACCGTGGTTTCCCAGCGCGTGGCGTATTCGCGGATCAGCACATAAAACGCAGCGCCGCCCAGCACCAGCTTGAGCACATACACCCAGATGCGCAGCGGCAGCACACCGTCTGCACCGCCAGCCAAGCCCAGCCAGGTGAACGCATCACCCAGCCAGAGCGCCGTGGAGTTGCCCAGCCCGTTGATGAAAGACCAGCCGGTATAACCCTCAAGCGCAAACTGGCGGGCCATGTGCATGCCGAAGGGCACGGCCGAAAAATAGGTGTCGCTGCCAATGTCGGTGTAGGCAAAATAGAAGTCGCCAAACAGAAAGCTGTAGAACAGCACCCCGATCAGGATGAGCTGCAGACCAAACAGGATCAGCCAAGGCTTGGAGGGGGTTGGATTCATGAGCAATGGGTGGCTTTATGAAGAGGTTTTCTGCAGCATGCCAATGATAAGTCAGCGCAGCGCCTTTTTAATGGCAGCCATCAGTCTGGCGCGCCCGAAGGGCCAGATGTTGGGAGTCAGATTCCAATTAATTTCGTCGTCGCTACGCACAATATGAACGACATCGATGTACGCACGCACACAAGCGTGACAGCGGTGCCGGTGGGGTACCTTTAACGTGAAAACATCGTCATTGCGGCATGGATGGGTTAAAGGTTAATATTTTGTATGGATAACCGAATAAATATCGATTATCTATGCAAAAATACGTTGAAATGACCCTCGACCAACAAGTCCGTGCGTTTGGTAGCGTGCCGTTCAGCCACGGTTCACTGTTACCGCTGCTGCACGATTACAAGCGCCCCAACGACAAGATTGCCCGATGGCTGGCCGACGGGCAGCTGGTGCAGTTGCGAAGGGGCTTATATGTGCTGGGCAACGGCTGGCGCCCAACGCCGGTTTCTTTGCCGCTGCTGGCCAATGCGCTGATGGGGCCGTCTTATGTGTCGCTGGAGTTTGCTTTGAGCTGGCATGGGCTCATCCCGGAGGGCGTGCGTGAGGTGAGTTCGGTCACGTCGCGAAGGGGGCGGCTTTTTGAAACGCCCCTGGGCCGTTTTTCTTACTTGCATGTGCCGCTTGCGTGGTTTGCTATCGGGGTGCGGATGGAGGCGGGCCCAGAAGGCTTGTCGTTCTTGATGGCCAGCCCGGCCAAGGCCATTTGCGACAAGTTGGTGCTGACCCGTCGGCTTCAGGCGGTCAGCGTGAAGAGCATGCGTGTGTTTTTGTTCGAAGACCTCCGCCTGGAGCCCGAGGCCGTGCGCACGCTGGACCATGAAGTTATCCGGCAATGCATGGCGACAGGGCACAAGCAGAAGCAACTGGTGGCATTGCACAACTATATGGAGGCGATGCAATGAGCAGCGTGGTGAACCAGATGCTGCAGAAGTACACGCTGGCCACACAGGAAGATGCCGCCCAGGCCTTGCGCGAGGTGATGCAGGAGATTGCCCTGGCCGGACTGAACCGCGGCGGTTTTTTTGACAAGGCTGCGTTTTACGGCGGAACCTGTTTGCGGATTTTTCACGGCTTGCCGCGCTTTTCAGAAGATCTTGATTTTTCACTGCTGCATCCGCAGCCGGATTTTTCATTCACCCACTATTTCAGGAGCCTGAAGCAAGAGTTTGCCGCCCTGGGGTTCGAGGTGGAATTGAATGAAAAGGAGAAGACTGCAAAGACCGGGATCGTGTCAGCCTTTCTGAAGAACAACTCGACGGTGTACGACCTGAAGGTGATGGGCAAAAGAACCATCAAGATCAAGTTCGAGGTGGATACCGATCCACCCCTGCGCTTTTCCACGCAGGAGAACCTGCTGATTCAGCCGTACTCGTTTTACGTCAAGTGTTTTTCATTGCCCGATTTGTTCGCCGGGAAAATGCACGCCTTGCTGTACCGGCAGTGGCAGAACCGGGTGAAGGGACGTGACTGGTTTGATTTTGAGTGGTATGTCAGAAAAGGCACGCCACTGAATCTGCAGCATTTCCTTGAACGCGCCCGGCAAAGTGGTGACATTGAAGCCGACACACTGGAGCCGGCGCAGTTCCTTGACTTGCTGCATGACCGGATTCAGCGCCTGGATGTTGATTCGGCACGCGAGGATATCGTTCGGTTCATTCGTGAGCCAGACCAGCTCAAGATTTGGTCCCGAGACTATTTTCTTCAGTTGAGTGCAATGGTCAGATTCCAATTAAGTTCTATCGGTTGCAATAGGTAGCGCATCCGCTGCTCTGGCCAGCACACCCAGGGCGTCGTGAATGAGCTCGGAGTACAGGCGGTTTTCAGACACACCCATGGCTTCGGCCAGGCGCTTGGCGCGAACGCGTTCAACGTCCTGGATTCTCAACGGGGAAGAGAGCTCGCTCATCGTTACAGTCCATGCGAACGCCAAACCCATTGGCGTTTGCCTGAGTCAGTGACGCACCTGCTTGACAGCACCCATCAGCCTGGCACGCCCGAACGTCCAGAGATCGTTGAGGTTGGCAATCTGGTGGCATGGCTAGCGGTCCGCCCAGTTGGAACATCTGGATGTGCAGTTGGTATCTGACCTGATTCGGGGATGGGCGGTTGTGCGCTGCAAGATACGCCACGAAACAGCGCCGAATCTGCGGGGTGATGCCTTGCTGCGCCAGCAAAAGCATCACATCAAACCAGTCGCGCGGGTGGCTGCGATCCATCGCGGCTACCAATTTGCCGGCATACAACTCTTCGGTTGCCAAAACTGGCAGCCGCAGGTCGGCCATAAACTGATCGCGCGCTGCTGCAACCATGCGCATGGGGAGCACAGGGTAAATGGTGCCGCGCATCACCGGGTTGATCTCCACCTTGACCTGAAAACGGCCCTGGCGAATGAGCAGCTTGACTTCTTCACCCGCGCGCGGTGATGGCACATGCACCTGAAAGCCCCGCGCTGTCATGTGTGCCGCCATATTGGCAACGGCTGTTGAAATAGCGGCCAGTGCATCGCTGCGGTCAAGCTCGTGGTTGGTAAACACCAAGTCCAAATCAACCGATAAACGCGGTAAATCTTGCACAAACAAATTGATGGCCGTGCCACCCTTTAACGCAAACCCCGGCTCGACAAAAACCAGCGGAGCCACCCGCACCAGCAGTCGCACGATGTCGGCATAGTCTTGATTCATTTCAGCACCAGCCAGCCCTCTGGCAGCTTGCTGACCCAGGCACCAGTGCCTTTGGCAGGTAAATCGGCACTATTTAACGCCTGCGCAAAGGGCAGCCCCAACTCTGCGCTGAGCCATAGGCACAGCCGAACGGTCTTGACGCTGGTGCACTGCGCCAGCAGGCTTAGCAACACCTCTTCACGCAGGGTGTAGCCACCCTCCATGATGGCGCGAGCCTCAGACAGGCTCTGGCGGGGGCCCACCTCGCTTAGCATTTCAAGCACTGCACGTTCGGGGTCAGATATCAGCGGCCCGCTGGCTGCATCCGCAAAAGCATGCACGGCCAAGAGGGCATCAGGGCTTTCGGCAAACAAGCGCTTGCGTCGGTATGTGGCGGGGAACGTCTGCGCAAACCAGCCAGGCAATGTCGCTGAAGCCCAGCCAAAAAGCATCAAAGGGCTTTCTGCGCGCACAAAATGCGCTATGCCATACCAGCTTAAAGCGCTACGCCCTCCCACATGACAGCCAGCCATACGACGCTGCAGCGCTTTCAGGCTGGCATACAAATCAAGCGGACCTGGGCGGGCGTATAGCCCTTGTGCCAAACGCGTTAACCACCCAGCACGGGCATAGTAGCCAGCCAAATCATCAGAGACACCCAGTGCATTTAATTCGGCAAGCAAGATGGGGTGACCCGCCGGCAAAGCAGCCACAGCATTTAACAAACTATTTGTTTTCGTATTCACACTACGATTTTAGATATTTATTTAAAAACAAATAGACGATTTTCAATTAGCCGTACGCCTCAGCGAAGTCACTTTTTAGAGGCACCCATCAGCCTGGCACGCTCGAAAGTCCAGACGTCGTTAAGCAAAAAGTTCAGCACGCTGGTCACGCCGATAGCGATGAGGTTGGCAATCTGATAGAAGAAATGCGGTGCCAGCAGGTTGGTAAACACAATCTGCAAAAGATGCTCAGGCTGCAGGCCAGCGAATACTGGCCGAACTGCACGGGCAATGACAGAAATTGGTAGGGCTTGCGGTCGGCCCAGGTCCACAGACGGTTCCAGAAGAAGTTGTTGAGCGTGGCCAAAAAGATGCCTGATGGATTGTGTCTAGCTGTGCGTGCGATGAGTATGCACACAAAACCGCATTGCGTTGATATCATGGCCCAACACCCCCTCAGAAACAATCTCGACATGGTGTAACCATTTCACTATAATCGCATCCGTGTCAACCCTTCACAAAGAAAATGATTGGTCCGTTCGGGTCAATGGCGACGAACCATATCCACTGCCGCATGTCCATGTGGGTTTCAGAGATGGCTCACGGGTTTCGGTATGCATTGAGACGGGTGCCGTGCTAGTTGGCTTTGTTCGGCCACCTGCCCGGTTAACACCAGCGCTGGCATGGATTGCAGCGCATCAAGACGAACTTTTTACTGAGTACAGGAGACTGAACCCATGAAGAACCCACCCAACATTGAAGCGGCACGCGTGCTTGAACCCGGTGTCATCGAGCTGGTCTGGAGCACCGGCGAGACCTTGAACGTCAACCTGTCTGATCTGCCAAAGCGCAATTCCGCCTTTGCCAAACTAGCCGTTCCCAGCTTCTTTGCCAAGATGGAGCGTGATGATTGGGGCCATGGCATCGGCTGGCCCGGTGGCCTGGATCTGGGCGCTGACCGGCTGTATGAGTTGGGCCGGGAGCAAGCGGGATTGCCCACGGTTAGCGAATTTGAAGCATGGATGCAGCGCAATAACCTGTCGCTGACGGTTGCCGCCGAATCGCTGGGCATGACCCGGCGCATGATTGCGCACTACCGCACCGGCAGCAAGCCTATTCCCATCGTAGTGGGCCTGGCGTGTAGAGGCTGGGAAGCCAAGCATGTACACCAAAGTCAATCGGCCTGAACTTATCAGGAGACATCCGGCCACCCTAGTCTGGCACGCCCGAACGTCCAGATATCGTTAAGCAAGAAGTTCAGCACACTGGTCACGCCGATGGCGATGAGGTTGGCGATTTGGTAGAAGAAATGCGGTGCCAGCAGGTTGGTAAACACAATCTGCAAGACGATGCTCAGGCTGCAGGCCAGCGAATACTGGCCGAACTGCACGGGCAATGACAGAAATTGGTAGGGCTTGCGGTCGGCCCAGGTCCACAGACGGTTCCAGAAGAAGTTGTTGAGCGTGGCCAGAAAGATGGCCAGTGCCAATGACAGGTTGAGCCGCACCTCTGGCGTCTGCACCGTGTTGAACAAAAATTCCTGCGCCAGGTACAGCATGCCGATGTTCACCACGGTGCCAGATGCGCCCACCGTGCCAAACTTTAAAAAGCGCCTGGAAAAAATGCGCCGCAGCAACGACGCCGAGCGCATCCTTAGCTTGAAAGGGCTCGCCATGCTAGCGGGTACCCTGCAGCAGGGTCCGCGCCTGGGCCAGCACCTGCTCGGGCGTGATCTGCTGCAGGCACTGGTTGTTGCCGTCGCAGGGCGAATTGCGATGGTTGTAGGCCGTCAGGCAAGGTGAGCACGACAGGCCCATGAAGAGCGTGTGAATGTTGGGCGCCAGCGGGCTGTAGAGCGCCGGCGTTTCCGGGCCAAAAAACACCAGCGTCGGCAAGGGCGTGAGCGCGGCAAACTGCCCCGGCCCGCCGTCATTGGTCACCAGCAGCGATGCCCGGTGGAACAGCGCCAGCAGATGCCGGATGGATTGGGTGTAGCCCGTGAGGTCGATGCACAGCGCGTGCTGGCAATGCGCCATGATTTCTTGCGCCAGCGGCTTTGCATCGGGTAGCCCGATGAGCCCCACCGCGTAGCCGTCTTGCAAAAGCTGGCCGCACAGTTGTTTGTAATGGGCCGGCGGCCAGGCGCGAATGGGCAGCAGGCCGCCGTCGGGGTACACCAGCACCAGCTTTTTGTCTGTGATGGCGGGAAAGTCGTGGTGCAACTGCGCCGCAACGCCTGCCACCTCGCCCTCGGCAAATTGCAGCAGCGGCGGCGCGCTCACCGTGTGCGCCACCGCCTTGGCAACAGGGCGGCCACGCGAGTCGATGGCGTCCACCATGGTGAGGAGCTGTTGCGACAGATGGCGGTAGGGGTTGTACAGCACCTTGCAGTTCATCATCGACCCGCGGTACAACCCCTCTTGCGTGTGCGCATGAAAGCCCACGCGCACCCTGGCCCCCGACAGGTACGAAAAGATGCTGCTCACGCGCGAAAACAACTCGCAGTCAATCACCACATCGAACTTGAGCGCGCGCATCTGGCGCAGGGCGGCGATGCTGTCGCGCGCAAAGTCGCCCAGCGCCTTGTCGTTGAGCGTGATCACATGGTCTGCGGGCATGACGTTGAGCAGGTCGAGCAACTCGCGGTTTTTGCGGAACATCAGCATGTGCAGTTCGGCATTGGGATAACGGCGCTGCAGCTCGGCAAACATCGGCTGCGCCAGCACCAGGCTGCCCATTTCGGACAGCAGCACGATCAGGATGCGTTGTGGCGGCTGCGGTCTGGCTTGGCCAACAAAGAACACGCGCAGTTTTTCAAACAGCGACAGGGCCGCGCAAATGGGCACGCCCGCCAGGCGATCAACCGCGCGTTGGAAATTGATGTTCACGGGAATGCTTTGGTATGAGTTGGCTTGACGGGGGTATCGTCACTGCGAGCGAAGCGCGGCAGTCTATGCAGTCCGGTAATCATGGATTGCTTCACTGCGTTCGCAATGACAGGGAGGTTTCGAACATTTCAGACAAGCTCAATCGGCCCCGGATACTTTGCCACGGCGCTGTCTGCCGTGAGCAGCGTAAAACCTTCCACCGTGGCTTGTGCAACAAGGATTCGATCAAACGGGTCTTTGTGGATCAACGGCAAACTTTCCACAAAGACAGCATGGGCGCTGGTGATGGCCAGCTCTGTGTAGTCGTTATCAAGCAGGCCGCGCCTGAGTAACCGTGTGTCCACTTCGAAGTCAGCCCGGCCCAAGCTATTTTTAATGGCAATCTCCCAAATGCTCGCCGCACTAAAAATAAGCTGGTGCTCGGGATTGCTCATCAGGGACACCGCTTTGGCTGATAGTTTTTCGGGGTCGTTGGCAGCCCAGAGCAAAAGATGGGTGTCCAGCAAGAGCTTCAAGGCGCACTCCCGGCAAACAGACCCGCAATCTCGTTTTCCCTCATTCGATCAAAGTCATCGGGGACTTGCATCGTGCCGCGCAAAAATCCAAGCCGCTTTTTTGCACGGTCATGCTCCGTGGCGATGGCGCTCACCATCACCAGTGGCTTGCCTGATTTGGCAATGACAAAAGGTTCGCCCTGTTGCGCCTGCGCAATCAGTCGCGAGAGATGCGTTTTGGCTTCATGGATGTTGATGGTTTGCATGATGGTGAAAGTAAACCAAGTTGATGAACTAAGTTCATATTGTATTGATTAAGCATCTTCCAGCCGAAGCACCCGACCAATTGCCACGGGCGCCAGAGCCAGCGCGATGGGCACCACCAGCATGCCCCAGTAGCCTGCGACCGACCCAGTGATCAGGTCACGGCCGGTGCCGCCAAAGAATAGAAAGGCCATGTGCGGCACGGCAATTACTGCCACCAGAAAAGCCCCTAGCCGCCTCTGGCTGCGCACCATGACAACAGCACTGGCCAGGCCTGCCGCGACCAGCAGCGGCACAAACCATGGTGCGCCGGCAAATAACTGCTCAAAAAACCTGAGCGTTGCCACCAGGTGGTCAAAGCCGCCGTGTAGCCAGAAGCCAACCGTGCCGGCCCGGTCAACGCGCCCGTCTATCACCAAGGCGTGCGCCGCGTAGATTGCGCCAAAAATGCCAAACCCAGCCAGCCAGGGCCAGAGTTGTTTGGGCCTTTGGCCACTGGGCAGCAACAGGACGCTGGCGGCTGCCAGCACCATGGGGTAGATCATGATTTCCCTGAACACCGCCGCCAGCAACATGACAAACATGGCGGCCCACAGCAGCTTGGCTGACGCCTTGCGAACCGAGGCGATGAACAGCGCCAGGCCAGCCAGCGTGAGCGCCATCGCCCAGCCGTCAACAAACACCACAAAGGAACTCGTTGCGATGGACAGGTAGGCCGTGGCCACCATCAGCGCGCCCAGCACCGCCAGCCGCGGCGGCCCCAGTTGGGCGCCAATGGCAAAGGCCGAACCCACCGCCAGCGTGGCAAAAACCAGAAATAACCACGGTATCGCCGCCCCATCCGCTGGCAGCAGCAACCACAGATAAAACAAGGTGGGCAAGCGGTAGCCCGGCACACCGTTGGGCAGACGGAACTCACCCAGCGGGTCGGCCCGGTACACCTTGATGTAGGCTTCGTAATAGGGTGTGCCGTCTTGCATGTCATAAAACACGCGCAAAAAATAATCACGGTCCCCCGGCGTGGCACCCAGCGCGGGTTTGGCCGACAGCCATTGGTTGACAGTAGGCTCGTCGGGCACAAAGTCCCCCCGGTTTGACGCTGCGGTGGTGGTCCACATCAGGGCCAGAATGACGGCGACAGCCCCTATCGCAGACCGCCATTCGGCCTTGTTGCGGTCGGTTACCCTGCTCAGCGCCAATGCGACACCGCCGGCTGCGACCCCACCCAGGACGATGAAAATCAAGCTATCTGTCATATCCGCTGCGCTGCCGCCAAACCAGGGTTGGGCCAGCAGAATGCCTGCGCATAAGCCAAGAAGAGTCCCGCTGATGGCGAACTTCCAATCAGCACGTGATGCCAGCGCCGCAATGCCGCCAATCAGCAACGGAGCCAGCCAGACCGGCAGCAGCGCGATCAAGCCGTAAACCACGCAAACATGCGTGATCAGGGCGAGCACGGCTACGGATAGGGAATGGATGGCGGCGCTTGGCATGCTTGGACACGAGTCGTGCAGAGGGCCTGATTTTGCCATTCAAAAATGGTAACTACTCAGCCCCAAATGAAGCTCAATTTGCATTTGCTATGGAATGGTGAGCGACAATCAGCCTTGATGCCAAACCTGCCCGACCTCACACAACTCAGCCACGCGCAGAAGG
>Ga0210015_1005776_pt1 | contig 9918 bp, 7 predicted proteins | sample CryGeymeta201522_FD_185471 | JGI IMG/M metagenome (GOLD analysis project Ga0210015, IMG submission 185471) | Groundwater microbial communities from Crystal Geyser aquifers in Utah, USA - Crystal Geyser metaG 2015-22 (SPAdes) (version 2) | ecosystem: Environmental > Aquatic > Deep subsurface >...
TTCACCAGGGTTTCCGAGAGGCCGTAGGTTGAGCCCAGGGCTTCATTGAAGATTTCCAGGTAGGCGGCCGCAGGGTCAACGCCCGCTGCCAGAAGCAGAAAACCGGCCACAAAAAGCGCGCTCAGCACCGAAGCGCTGATCGCCAGAGCACCGAACAAGGGACGGCCCACCGGACGTTTTTCGATGCGTAGGTGAGGTATCATGCCGGCGCCTCGCCACTCATCATCAGGCCAATTTGTTCGCGACTGGTGTTGGCCGGGTCGGCGTAACCCACCAGGCGGCCACGGAAAATGACCGCGACCCGGTCACAGATTTTGTAGAGCTCGTCGAGGTCTTCCGAAATTAAAATCGTGCTCATGCCGTGGCCGGCGCCATCGACAATGACCTTGTGAACATATTCCGCCGAACCCATATCCAGACCGCGGGTGGGGTAGAGGGCCACCAGCACGGCCGGTCGTTCGGACAGTTCCCGCGCAATAATAACCTTCTGGATATTGCCGCCCGACAGCAGACGCACCGGGCTGCCGGGCGGGCCGGCCTTGATGGCAAATTGGCCGATTTTTTCTTCGGCGTTGCGGCGGATGGCGCCGCGACTTTGAAAAAAACCACAGCGGAAGCGGGCCGCGCGGAAGCTTTTTAAAATGAGATTTTCATCCAGGCTCAAATCAGGGGCGATGCCGATGGCTTTGCGGTCTTCGGGAATGTGTGCGATGCCGGCGATATAACTGCTGCGCGCGCAGCTGTGGGTCATGTCGTGGCCCGCAGCCAGCACGCGGCCGCGCTCAATTTTCACCAGCCCGGTCAGGGCTTCGGCCAGGGCTTTCTGCCCGTTGCCGGCGATACCGGCAATGCCGAGAATTTCACCCTTTTTCAGCTGCAGATTGAAGTTGTCGAGATCGGTGCGACCGCGCTCATTGCGCACCCCAAGGTTTTCAATTTCCAGCACCAGTTCCTCGCTGAAGGGCAGGGATTTCTGCCATTCGGGAATCTTGTCGCCACCAATCATCAGGGCTGCCAGGCGCTGCTGATCGAAGTCTCCACGCGCCAGAGTGGTAAGACTGCGGCCTTTTTTCAGAATGGTGACTCGGTCGGAAACTTCCATGACTTCGCGCATTTTGTGGGAAATAAAAATGATGCTCTTGCCCTGGTCTTTGAGCTTTTGCAGTACGCCAAAGAGTTTCTCGGTTTCCTGGGGGGTGAGGACGGCGGTGGGTTCATCGAGAATCAGCAGCTGACAGTTGCGCATCAGCAGCTTGAGCAGTTCAATCCACTGCTGGGCGCCGATGGACAGTTTCCACACCGGCATGTCGAGATCAAGATCCAGACCGAAGTCTGCAATGGTGCGACGAATCTTCTCGCGCAGCCGGTGTTGGGGCAAAAATGACGGCACATCTTGCAAGGCCACCAGAATATTTTCCAGCACGCTGTGGGCTGGAATCAACATGAAATGCTGGTGTACCATGCCAATGCCCTGGGCCAGGGAGTCTGCGGGAGAGGTGAAGTGAACGGCTTGTCCGGCAAGGCTTATCTGGCCGCGATCCGGTGCATAAAAGCCGGTCAAAATATTCATCAAAGTGCTTTTGCCCGCACCGTTTTCGCCCAACAGGGTATGAATTTCCCCGCGTTTGACCGTCAGCGATACCGCGTCGAGGGCGACCACGCCGGGAAAGGTCTTGCGAATCTGGTGCAGTTTCAGTAATTCGGGCATGGAAAAATGCTCAGGTGAAAAAGGCAAGCCTTCTGAACCGGAGGGGGTCGTGAACGCTTGCCTTTGCGCCGCCATTTTACTTGGGTATGGTGCCCTGGACGCCTTCGACAAACCAGTTCATGCCGAGCAGAGCGCCATCATCGAGGTTTGTCCCCGCAGCGACTTTTTCGATGCCGTTTTGATCTTTCAGGGGGCCACTGAAGGGATGCAGGTTGCCTGCAATAATCGCCTGGCGTTTTTCTTCGACCAGTTGCTGCACAGCTGCGGGCACCCTGTCGCTGATGGGTGCCAGTTCGACCAGATTTTGCTTTATGCCCCACCAGATCTGTTCGGACTTCCAGGTGCCATTGTGTACTTCAGCGGCGGTTTTATTGTACAGAGCCGCCCAGTTCCAGATGGGCGCAGTCAAAAAAGCCTTGGGAGCAAATTTGCGGTTATCGCTGTTGTAGCCGATGACATAGACCCCGCGGGCTTCGGCGGCCTGCAGAGTGGCGGGTGCGTCCTGGTGCATGGCCAGCACATCGGCGCCAACGTCAAGCAGACTGTCGGCGGCATCGCGCTCAATGCCCGGATCGAACCAGGTTTGGGTCCAGACGACTTTGACGGTCGCCGCCGGGTTGACGCTGCGTACGCCCAGGGTGAAGGCATTGATGCCGCGAATAACTTCGGGAATCGGGAAGGCGGCCACATAGCCGATACTGTTAGCTTTGGTCATTTTGCCCGCGATGAGGCCTGACAGATAACGTGGTTCATACATGCGGCCAAAGTAGGTGCCGACATTTTGCGCACTTTTGTAGCCCGAGCAATGCATGAAAACCACATCTTTATTGCGCGCGGCGACATCGAGGGTGGCGTCCATGTAGCCGAAGCTGGTCGTGAAAATCAGATTGTGGCCTTTGCGCACCAGCCCGTTAATGACGCGGGCCGATTCGGCCCCTTCCGGAACCGATTCGAGGAAGGTCGAGGGCGCCACGTACTCGGCTTTTTCCATCTCCTGCCGTCCCTGGTCGTGAGCCCAGGTCCAGCCGGCATCACCCACCGGGCCGACATAAATAAATCCGGCTTTGACCTGTTTGTCGGCAGCGAAACCTGTCGAGGCCAAGAGCAAGCAGCACAGGCCCAAAAGCAGAAGCATTTTTCTCATTGCAGTGACCTTTCTTTAACGAAAAGAGGGGGTTTCTTGGTCATACCTCGATTCCGACCTATCCGGCTGCGCGGATCCGGATTTATTGTAGTTTGCTGCTGATGTTGTTTTCCAGCCAGCTGGCATCCCACCATTCGAGGGGTTGAACGGCCAACCCGCCGATAAAAACGCCAAAGTGCAGGTGATCGCCACCTGCCATGCCGGTAGCCCCGGTGCGACCAATGATCTGGTTTTTCGTCACCTGATCGCCGGGGGCGACATCAATCTGGCTCATGTGGGCGTAGAGTGTTTGCAGCCCCAGACCGTGATCAATGACGACACACTGACCATAAATGCCGAGATAATCGGCAAAAATGACCTCGCCGTTATTGGCCGCCAGCACTTCAGCACGGGCGACCGAGGCCAGATCATAGCCCAGATGAGTGGCGTGGTCGACAACTTTTCCCTGGTAGCGATAATCGCGGTCATCGGCGAAAATTGCCAGAGTTGAAGCATTCGGCTGGCGGCCGAATGCTCCCTGCCAGAGGGGGCTGGTGGCCGTCTGCTGTGCCAGGTCTTTCATCTTTTGACGATTTTCAGCGCGAACCTCAGAGTTGATCTTGAGGAAAATATCCAGGGGTTCTGTCAGGCCAGGGGCCAGGGGTTCAAATTCCGGCGCTTTTTGTTGCAGAAAAGTGTCGGACAGGGTGATGGTACGCTGGCGAAATTTGCGCGCAATGCTGTGATAGTAAATCCCTGCCTGGCGCTCATTGCCTGCCAGGTCGCGCGCCATGACGCGGGGAATAAAATCTTTTTCCGGCAGGTTCCAGGGCCAGGCTGCCAGGGCGACAAAGTCGCCGCTCGGTTGCCGAAAACCGGGGAAGAAATGCTCTCCCACCTGCACACCCGATTGCTCGACCTCTTCGTTCAGCTGGTAACGCACCAGCCCGGCGCCGCCATGGCGGAAATTGTGAGCACGGCTTAAAATGGAAATAATCGGCGCACGGCTATCATAGGTGAACGCGAATTGCACCTGAATGCGATTCCCCTGGCCCAGATGATAGATGGCCCGGTCGACGCTGGTGACTTCGATGGTCAGGGGGCCGTCCTGAAGTTTTTTGTCGCCCAGACTCAACTCAAGGCCCAATTCCGGAGTCTGGGCTGGGAAATCCTGGGTCAGCAGCAGTTGCCGGTGGCCCCCTTGAATGGCTTCGACGCGCAGACTCTTAAGCCCCGAACCCTCATCGATTAATTTCAAGGACAGGGGCATATTGGCCGAAACCGGTCCCTGGGTCGGCGTCAGCTGAACAACTGGTGCGGCGGTGTCGCGAAAATAGGTGATTGCTGCGGCCAGCAGGCTGACAAGAATGATCAGAACTAAAAGTTTTTTTAATGATTTCAAAACAACCTCAAATGGGGGGAAAACGTAAAGTTTCTTCGTAAAGGTTCAGCCGCCACGTAAACCCAAAAACTTTTTTTACCGCAGAGGTGCTGAGCATCTCTTCCTCTCTGCGCCTCTGGGTTAAAATGATTGGAACTCTGCATCCTGTTGCATAATTACCTTCTGAGCCTTCAAGCGTGAATCGCCTGCTTGTTGGCCGCCAGCGCAGCTTCGCGCAAGGCTTCGGCCAGAGTCGGGTGGGCGTGGCAGGTGACGGCCATATCGTGAATGCTGCCACCAAAATTGATCACCGTCGTCGCTTCGGCGATCAGCTCCGAGGCATGGGGGCCGATAATATGAATGCCATGGATGCGACCGCTGTCGGGGTCGGCCAGCACCTTGATAAAACCCTCGCTGTCATCCATCGCCAGGGCGCGACCGTTGGCGGCAAAGAAAAATTTACCGACGGCAAAGGCAAGGCCATCATTTTTGAGGCCTTCTTCGCTGCGTCCGACACTGGCGACTTCGGGGTGGGTGTAGGTGACGGCGGCCACCGCATTATAATTGAGCACGGCCTTCTGGCCGGCCATGCGTTCGACACAAACCACGCCTTCGTCGCTGGCCTTGTGCGCCAGCATTGGACCGGGAATCAGATCACCGATGGCATAAATACCGGCAGCGCTGGTCTGATAATTTTCATCAACCGCAAGAAACCCGCGTTCGTTGGGCTTGAGCGCGATCTTCTCCAGGCCCAGATCGGCGGTCAGGGGGCGGCGTCCGATCGCGACCAGAATGATGTCCGTATCGATTTCTTCCGTGCCCTTGGCGCTGCCGAGTTTCACCTTATAGCCACTCTTGATTTTTTCGGCGCTTTCAACTTTGGTTTCGAGGTGGATATCCAGACCCTGCTTGGTCAGCTCGCGTTGCAGCAGTTTGGCCATTTGCGGGTCGTTGCCCGGAATCACCTGGCCCAGCATTTCCACCACCGTGACTTCGGCACCCAGGCGGCTCCAGACCGAACCCATTTCGAGGCCGATGACGCCGCCGCCGACCACCAGCATTTTTTTTGGAACCCTGGCCAGGCTGAGGGCTTCACGGGCCGAGATGATGGTTTTACCGTCAAATTTGAGGTGGGGCAGCTCAATCGCCTGGCTGCCGGTTGCCAGCAGCAGCCGTTTGCCCCTGAGGGTCAGGGGGCTATCGCCCGTGACCTGCACCTGTTGAAGACCGTCTTTGGCCGCTTGCACCTGGGCGCTGCCGGTGAAACGGTCGATTTTATTCTTTTTGAATAGCCCGGCAATGCCGCCGGTGAGCTTGGTGATAATGTTTTCCTTGCGCGCCATCATTTGGGCCAGATCGAAGGCAATCTTGGTACAGCTGATGCCGTGGGCCTCCAGGCCGTGCTGCATTTTGTACAGCTGCGCTGATGATTCGAGCAGAGCCTTGCTGGGAATACAGCCCTCGTTCAGGCAAACACCACCAAGGCTGGCGCGTTTTTCGACCACCGCGACGCTGAATCCCAGTTGGGCCGCACGAATCGCCGCCACATATCCGCCGGGACCAGCACCAATGACGACCAGATCGTAAATTTTATCACTCATTCAATTTTCTCCCTTGGGTCAATTTCCAATCGCGAAGCTTACATCTCCAGCAACATCTCTGCGGGATCTTCAATCAGGGTTTTGATCCGTTTCAGAAAACTGACCGCTTCGCGTCCGTCGATAATGCGGTGATCGTACGACAGGGCCAGGTTCATCATCGGTCGAATAACAATTTGGCCGTCGACCACCACCGGGCGTTGCTGGGTGGCATGCATGCCCAGAACCGCGCTCTGGGGCGGGTTGAGAATGGGAGTCGATAAGAGGGAGCCGTAGACCCCGCCGTTGCTGATGGTAAAGGTGCCACCTTGAATTTCTTCGAGGGCCAGTTTGCCGCTTTCGGCGCGTGCACCGAAGTCACGAATTTGTTTTTCGATGGCGGCAAAACTGAGGCTGTCGGCGTCGCGCAGAATGGGCACCACCAGGCCACGTTTGCCGCCGACGGCGATGCCGATGTCATAGAAATCCTGATAAATAATGTCCTGGTCGTCGATCTGGCCGTTGACGGCTTCAAATTCTTTCAGGGCTTCGACACTGGCTTTGACGAAAAAGGACATGAGCCCAAGTTTGACGTCGTGCTTTTGGCGGAAGCTCTCCTGATGTGAGTGGCGCAGATCGAGGAGCCGTTTCATGTCGACTTCATTAAAGGTGGTCAGCATCGCCGTCTGCTGCCGCGCCGCGAGCAGGTGTGCCGCAATTTTCTTACGGATGGGGCTCATGGCAGCGCGGCGGATACGCGGGTCATCCTTGGTGCTGGTAGCCGCTGGCGCAGGGGCAGGTGCCGACGGTGGTTTGGGTGTCGGTGCCGGAACTGGCTCAGGAGTCGGGGGCGCTGTCGGGGAGGCTGTTGCCGGTGGCGAACTGGCGTGCAAATCGTCTACCAGTACCCGGCCATCGCGTCCGCTACCCTTAACCTGAGCGGGGTTAAGCCCTTTTTCCGCAGCAATTTTTGGCACCGCCGGGTTCATGGGCGCGGCTTCGGCTGGGCTTGCGTCACGGGGTTCTTCCTGCTTGACACTTTCGCTCGCGGTGGCACCTTCTTCAATGCGCGCCAGTACCGCCCCAACCTCCAGGGTTTCACCTTCCTGGGCGAGGATGCTGAGGATACCGGCACTTTCCGCGCGAATTTCGACGTTGATTTTGTCGGTCTCCAGCTCCACCAGCAGCTCGTCGGCGCTGACCTGTTCACCGCTCTGCTTCATCCACTGACCAACTACCGCCTCAACGATCGATTCCCCAATTTCCGGAACTTTAATCTCCATGCGCGATCCTTTTTGCTGTTGGTTTATTGTATCTGTACAGGAACCTTGGAGAAGAAATGACCGTTAAAAGTCAAGGGCGCCTCGCGCAGAGCCGCAAAGCCGCAGAGAAAACCCCAAGGTCTTATGGCTTGAATTCAGACCATAACTTTTATTTTTCTCCCGCTTAATCGGTTCTTTGTGGCTTTACTCTAAAAGGGTTTTGCCCTTCTTTGCGGCTCTGCGCGAGCAAGCTTTTTTGACTGTAAAGGTCTCTCGACCAAGAAAGTGCTGAATAGTTACGGTTTATTTTTAAATATGAGCAGGCTATCTTTCACGCAGCACCCGTAACATCCGCCGCAAAGGCTCAGCGGCTCCCCAGAGCAACTGGTCGCCGCAGGTGAAAGCCGAAAGATACTGCGGGCCGATTTTCATTTTACGCACGCGCCCGACGGGAGTTTTCAGAGTGCCGGAAATGGCCGCCGGGGTCAACCGGGCCAAGGTGTCGGCCTTGGTATTGGGAATGAGTTCCGCCCAGTCGTTGTCGTTGGCCAGCAGGGCTTCAATCTCGTCGATGGGCACATCTTTTTTTAGTTTAATGGTCAATGCCTGGCTGTGGCAGCGCATGGCCCCAACACGGACACAGATGCCATCGACGGGGATCGGCTGGCTGGTGCCCAGAATCTTGTTGGTTTCGGCGTAGCCTTTCCACTCTTCACGGCTCTGACCGTCTTCCACTTCACGATCAATCCATGGCAGCACGCTGCCCGCCAGGGGAAAACCAAAGTTCTCGTGGGGGATTGCCCTACCACGGAGTTCAGCCGTAACCTTGCGGTCAATTTCCAGAATCGCCGACGCCGGGTCTTGCAGTTCGCCGGCGACGCTGGTATGCAGGTGTCCCATCTGGCTGAGGAGTTCACGCATATTCGGCGCACCGGCACCCGAGGCGGCCTGGTAGGTCATGGCGGTCAACCATTCGACCAGATTGTTACGAAATAACCCGCCGAGGGCCATGAGCATCAAACTGACGGTGCAGTTGCCACCGATGAAATCTTTTTGCCCAGCGGCCAGGGCCGCATCAATGACCTTGCGGTTGACGGGGTCGAGAATGATGACCGCATCCTTTTCCATGCGCAGGGTGCTGGCGGCGTCAATCCAGTAGCCTTGCCAGCCGGCGGCGCGCAGCTTTGGGTGAATGTCTTTGGTGTAGTCGCCGCCCTGACAGGTGATAATCGCATCGAGCTTTTTCAGGGTTGCGACATCGTTGGCCGCGACAAGTTTGTCGGCCCCGAAGGGGGCATCCTGCCCCACCTGCGAGGTGGAGAAGAAGACCGGTTCAATCCCGTTAAAGTCATTCTCTTGCTCCATGCGTTGCATCAGCACCGAACCCACCATGCCGCGCCAACCAATAAATCCGACTTTCATTGTGAATCTCCTTTGCCCCTTCGGGCTCGTTAAAAAAAACGGCCACAAAACCCTTCCTGGTTTGTGGCCGTCTGAACACTGATTTTGCCTACCCTATTCAGTGCTGTCGTTAGCACAAACCACAGCGGTCGGGAACAAGGTTTTTGTCCCGGCGCTTGTTTTCAGGAGAGTGGTTTTCGTCAGCTTCTGCATAGTGGCGCGAGAATGCCGCAACTCTCATGGGTTGTCAATATGGAAAAAATCTAAACCGGCACAACCTTTAAACCGCCCGGCGCCTGGGTGACCGGCATGAGTTCGATGTAATTTATATTCAGGTGCTCGGGCTGGTCGGTCGCATAGATGACGGCGTGAGCAATGTCGCTGGCGGTCATGGCGCTTTTGCCGGCGTAGACGGCGGCCGCCTTTTCGGCATCCTGTTTGAACCGCACCAGGGAAAATTCGGTTTCGGCCATGCCGGGGGCGATGCAACTGACACGCACCTTGGTGCCGAGGAGGTCGGAACGCAAATTGGCTGAAAATTGAATCACAAAGGATTTGCTCGCTCCGTAAACATTGGCTCCGGGGTAAGCATAGGTACCGGCGGTCGACGCGATATTGACCACATGACCACGGTTACGGGCCACCATGCCGGGCAACAGGGCGCGGGTGCAGTAAACCAAGCCCTTGCAATTGGTGTCGATCATGCAATCCCAATCATCAAGATCCGTCTTGTGGGCCGGTTCGAGCCCCAGGGCCAGCCCGGCATTGTTGACCAGAATATCGACCTCGGCAAAGTCGGCAGGCAGGTTGGTCAAGGCCTGGGTTACGGCCTGGCGGTCGCGCACATCAAAGGGCACCAGATGAATTTCAGCACTGGATTCAAGCTCGGCCTTGAGCTTTTTGAGCCTTTCCAAGCGACGTGCGTTCAGAACCAGTCGGTCTCCTTTGGCGGCAAAGTGTCGGGCAATGGCTTCGCCAAAGCCGGATGAAGCACCCGTTATCAAAACTGTTCTCGCCATAACGTCTCCCAATTATGTTAGTGGACCTCGTAAAAATTTCCCGTTCCCAGGCGATGGACTTTAATCAGGTTGGTGGTGCCGGGGGCGGACACCGGGCTGCCCATGGTGATAACGACAATGTCCCCTGGTTGCAGGGCGCCTTGTTGCAGCACCACCCGTTCAACGGAGAGAATCTGATCTTCGGTGGTGCCTTCAATCGCGACGCGCAGGGTATGAATACCGCCGTAAAGCGCCATGCGTCGCCGCACGGACTGGTTGGGGGTAATCGCCATCACCGGCACGCCGGGGCGAAATTTGGCGACTAGCGCGGCAGTGCCACCGCTTTGGGTAAAGGCCAGAATCGCGCTGGCGCCGACACTGTCGGCAATCTGACAGGCCGCCCGACCGATAGATTCGGGCAACCTGCGGTGCTCGGCGGCTTTTTCGGGTTGGGCCGGGCTGCGTTGC
>Ga0210015_1005793_pt1 | contig 9903 bp, 7 predicted proteins | sample CryGeymeta201522_FD_185471 | JGI IMG/M metagenome (GOLD analysis project Ga0210015, IMG submission 185471) | Groundwater microbial communities from Crystal Geyser aquifers in Utah, USA - Crystal Geyser metaG 2015-22 (SPAdes) (version 2) | ecosystem: Environmental > Aquatic > Deep subsurface >...
ACGTTCCGGAGGCGGAGACCGCCTCCAGCCACACCGGCGCGCGGCGGCGCGGACGCGGGCGGCGCAAGCGCGCGGGCGGCGGCGACGCGGCCGCTGAGACGGCCACCGACGCGGCCACCGACGCGGCCACCGGCGCGGCCACCGGCGCCGGGCGCCCGGCCGAGCGTTTTGCGGCGGCGCGCGGCGACAGTGACGGCGACGCGCCGGAGGCGGTCGAATCGGTCGGCGCGTCCGACGCGGAGGAGGACATGCGCCCCCGCCGCGCCCCGCGCGGGCGCAGCTACAAGATTCAGGAGGTGATCAAGGTCCGGCAGATCATGCTGGTCCAGGTCGTCAAGGAGGAGCGCGGCAACAAGGGCGCCGCGCTGACCACCTACCTCAGCCTCGCGGGCCGCTATTGCGTGCTGATGCCCAACACCGCGCGCGGCGGCGGCATCAGCCGCAAGATCACCTCCGCCGAGGATCGCAAGAAACTCAAGGAGATCGCCAGCGAGTTCGAGGTGCCCAAAGGCATGGGCATCATCATCCGCACCGCAGGCAGCCAGCGCACCCGCGCCGAGATCAAGCGCGACTACGAATACCTGCTGCGCCAGTGGGAGGACGTGCGCAACCTCACCCTGAAATCCATCGCGCCGACGCTGATCTACGAGGAAGGCTCGCTGATCAAGCGCTCGATCCGCGACCTCTACACCAAGGACATCGACGAAGTTCTGGTCGAGGGCGACGACGGCTATCGCGAGGCCAAGGAATACATGCGCATGCTCATGCCGAGCCATGCGAAGAACGTGAAGCCCTACAAGGAAACCGTGCCGCTGTTCAGCCGCTATCAGGTGGAGAACTATCTGGCGGCGATGTTCAACCCGACGGTGCAGCTCAGGTCCGGCGGCTATATCGTGATCGGCGTGACCGAGGCGCTGGTGGCGATCGACGTGAACTCCGGCCGCTCGACGCGCGAAGGCTCGATCGAGGAGACCGCGCTCAAGACCAACCTCGAAGCGGCCGACGAGGTGGCGCGGCAACTGAGGCTGCGCGATCTGGCCGGGCTGATCGTGATCGACTTCATCGACATGGACGAACGGCGCAACAACGCCGCCGTCGAGAAGCGGATGAAGGACCGGCTCAGCACCGACCGCGCGCGCATCCAGATCGGCCGCATCTCCGCCTTCGGGCTGATGGAGATGTCGCGCCAGCGGCTGCGCCCCGGCATGATCGAGGCCTCCACCGCGCCCTGCGCGCATTGCCACGGCACCGGGCTGATCCGCTCCGAGAACAGCCTCGCGCTGTCGATCCTGCGCGAGGTCGAGGAGGAGGGGATGCGCAAGCGCGCGGCGGAGGTGAAGGTGGTGGCGCCGGTGTCGGTGGCCAACTTCATCATCAACGACAAGCGCGACCACCTGATCGCCATCGAGGCGCGCTATGGCCTGAGCGTGCTGATCGAGGGCGACCCCTCGCTGATCAGCCCCGAACACCGGGTGGAGCGGCTCAAGACCGCCAGCCGCGCCCTGCCGCCGCCGACCGCCGTGCGCGCCGACTCGGGCTTCGCCGCGCTGGACGATCCGCGCGACGCCGAGGAGGACGAGGAAGAAGCCCCGGTCGCGCAGGCGGCGCGGCCTGCGGCGGCTGAACCGGCGGCCCAGACCGCCGCCCAACGCGCCGAGGGCCGCGCTGAGGACGACGACCCCACCGGCGCCAAGGCGGCGGCGAAGCGGCGGCGCGGCAGGCGCGGCGGGCGCAAACGGCGGCGCGACGACGACGACCCGCGCGACGCGGGACAGGCCGCGCGCGATCCGCTCCGCGTGCTCGACACAGAGGACGAGGCCGACGCCGCGCGCGCGCCGATGGCGGTGTCGCATACCGCGTTCGGCGACGAGATCGGCGACGCGCCGGAGATCACGTCGATCGCGCCCCCCGCGCCGACACGGCAAGCCGCGCCAGCCGACTCGCCGGTCGCGGCGGCGCGCGAGACGGCGCCGGTTGCGGAAGCCGTGGCGGACACCGTCGCGGCGCCGGTCGCAGCCGACGCGGCTGGCGAGGAAGCCGCGCCGCCCAAGCCCAAGCGGCGGCGCACCCGCAAGGCCGCCGCGCCAGCGGACGCGGCGCCTGCGGCTGAGGAAGCGGCGCCCGCCACAAAAGTGGCGCCCAAGGCGGCGCCCGCCGAGGTCGCCCCTGAAGCGCTCGCCGAGGCGGCGCCCGCCGATGCCGCAGCCGATGCCGCAGCCACCGCCGAAACGCCCGCCGCAGCCGTCGAACCGGCGCCCGCGCCGGTTGAACAGGCTGTTGATCAGGTGGTGGAGGAGACGCCGCAACAGGATGCGCCTGCTCCCGCTGACCCAGCCGCGCCGAAGCGGCGCGGGTGGTGGAGCCTGGGGTCGCGCTGACCGCGCCAGACCGCGAAAGGACGGCGCGCCCCACGGCGCGCCGGAACCCAAGGGCGCCGCGCGTCGGGCGCGCCCCAAATCTCGCGAGCGGCGCGCGTCAGGCGCGCCGCCAAGCCTTCAGCCGCCGCGCGCCTTCGGCCATCGCGGCGGTCGTTCCCGCAAAACTGAAGCGCACGAACCCCGCGCCGCGCAGCGGGTCGAAATCGACGCCCGGCGTCGCCGCGACCCCCGCCTCCGCCAGCATCCGCGCGCAGAACGCCACACTGTCGCCGGTGATCCCGGTCACGTCGGCGTAGAGATAGAACGCCCCGTCGCAGGGCGCGAGCGCGCCAAAGCCCGCTTTCGGCAGCTCCTCCATCAGCAGCGCGCGGTTGGCGGCATAGACGGCGATATTGGCGTCAAGCGCGTCCTCCGCATCGAGCGCCGCCAGCGCCGCGACCTGCGCGATATGGCTGGGGCAGATGAACAGGTTCTGCGCCAGCCGCTCCACGACGCCGATCACCTCGGGCGGAACCACCATCCAGCCGACGCGCCAGCCGGTCATCGAGAAATATTTCGAGAAGCTGTTGATCACGATCACGTCATCGGAGATCTCCAGCGCCGACACCGCGCGCGGGCCGTATTCGACGCCGTGATAGATCTCGTCGGAGATGAAGGTCGCGCCGAGGCGCTGGCATTCCTCCACCAGCGCGGTCATCGCGGCGCGGTCGAGCATGGTTCCGGTCGGGTTCGCCGGGCTTGCGGCGAGCACGCCGTCGAGCCGCCCGGTCCGCCCCGCGTCGGCCAGCAGCCGCGCGTCGGGCTGAAACCGCGTGCCCGCGTCGGCGGGCAGGCGCACCGGCTGAAGGTCCAGCGCCCTGAGAATGTTGCGATACGCCGGATAGCCGGGGTCGGCGACCGCCACCCGCGCGCCCGCGTCGAACAGCGCGAGAAACGCCAGCAGGAAGGCGCCGGAGGCCCCGGCGGTGATCGCGATCCGCTCCGGCGCGATGCTCAGCCCGTGGCGCTCGGCGTAGCGGCGGGCGATGCGTTCGCGCAAGGCCGGCAGGCCCAGCGCCACGGTGTAGCCGAGCGGCCCGGCGTCCATCGCGGCGCGCGCGGCCTCGATGGCGCGGCGCGGCGCCGGGGTTCCGGGCTGGCCGACCTCCATGTGGATGATGTCGGCGCCCGCCGCCTCCCGCGCGCGCGCCGCCTCCATCACCGCCATGACAATGAACGCATCGACCGCGCCACGGGTTGAAATCTGCATCGCTCGGCGCCCTTTATGGAAGAACGCGCTCACCGTGACCCGCGCAGGCCGCGCGGTCCACGCGGCGAGAGCGCGCAACGCGACGATGAAGCGGAGGAGGCGAAGCCGATGCGCGCGCTGGGGAGACGGGTCGCCGCGGCGGCGCTGACGGCGGCGGCGCTGGTCGGCGCTCTGGGCGCGGCGCCGACGGCGCAGGCCGCGGCGCGCACGTTCATCCGCGACGCCGAGATCGAGCATACGCTGCGGCTGATGTCGGGGCCGGTGTTCGAGGCGGCGGGTCTCGCGCCCGACAGCGTGCGGCTGTTCATCCTGCTCGACCCGGCGCTGAACGCCTTTGTGGCGGGCGGGCGCACCATGGTGCTCAACACCGGGCTGCTCGAGCGGCTCGACCAAGCCGAAACGGTGATCGGCGTGATCGCGCACGAGACCGGCCACATCACCGGCGGGCATCTGGCGCGGCGCGAGATGGCGGTCAACAGCCTCACCGGCCCGGCGATGCTGGCGACGGTGCTGGCGGGCGCGGCGGCGGTGGCGGCGGGCAGCCCGCAGGCGGGCGCGGCGCTGGCGCTGGGCAGCCAGAGCGCGATCCAGCGCAGCCTGCTGGCCTATTCGCGCGCCGAGGAGGCGGCGGCGGATCAGGCGGCGGTCACCTACATGTCGCGCGCCGAGATCGACCCTACGGGCATGCTCGACATCCTGCGCACCTTCAAGGGGCAGGAGGTGTTCCAGTCGCGCCGTCTCGACCCTTACGCGCTGTCGCATCCGCTGTCGTCGGAGCGCATCAGCCTGCTGGAGAACCGCATCGCGTCCTCCGCCGCCGTGGGCGCGCCGCTCGACCCCCAGATCGCCTACTGGCACGGGCGGATGCGCGCCAAGCTGGAGGGGTTCACCCAGCGGCCGGAGCGGGTTCTGGCCCGGCTCGACCTCGCCGCCGATCCCGAAAGCGAACTCAACCTCTACCGCCGCGCGGTGGCGCTGCATCGCATGGCCGACGCGCAAGGCGCGCTGGGCGCCATCGACAGGTTGCTGAAAATCCGCCCCGACGATCCCTATTACTGGGAACTGCGCGGTCAGGTGCTGTTCGAGAGCGCCCGTCCCGCCGAAGCCGTTACCGCCTATCGCCGCGCCGTGGCGCTGGCGCCGGACGAGCCGCTGATCGCGGGCTATCTGGGCCGCGCGCTGCTGGCGGGCGGCCAGCCCGGGCAGGAGGCCGAGGCGCTGGAGATCCTCAAGCGCGCCGCGCGCGACGACCCCGGCGAGGCGGGCATCCTGCGCGATCTGGCGCAGGCCTATGCGCGGGCGGGCGACGACGCCAACGCCGCGCTCTACACCGCGCAGCGGCTGGCGCTGGGCGGCGAGACGGCGGAGGCCGCGCGGATGGCGCGCCGCGCCATGGACCTCTTGCCGCGCGGCTCTCCCGGCTGGCTGCGCGCGGAAGATATCGCTACGCTCGCCGACACCCCCGCGCGCTGAGCCGCGCCTGCCGACAGGAACCGCCGATGCGCCTCGCCTTTCTCGCCCCCGCCGCCGTGCTTGTCGCCGCGCTCGCCGCCGTGCTCACAGCCGGGCCCGCGCCCGCGCAGGAGGCGCTCAGCCCCGCCGAGGCGGCGGCGGTGGACGCGCGCATTCGCGCCTATATCCTTGAAAATCCCGAAGTTCTGATCGAGGCGCTGGACATTCTGGAAAAGCGCCGTCAGGCCGAACAGGCCAGCCTCGACGGCGACCTGATCTTCCAGAACGCCGCCGCGCTGTTCGAGGACGGCCACAGCCACGTGTTCGGCAACCCCGACGGCGACGTGACCATCGTCGAGTTCAGCGACTACCGCTGCAGCTATTGCAAGGCGGCCCATCCGCAGGTGGCGGAGCTTTTGCGCAGCGACGGCAATGTGCGGCTGGTGCTGAAGGAATTCCCGATCCTGGGCGCGGACTCCACCCAGGCCTCGCGCATCGCCATGGCGGCGCGGCGGATCGACCCGGCGGCCTACGCCGCGCTGCACGACGCGATGATGACGTTTCGCGGGCCGCTGAACGAGGACACGATCCTGCGCATGGCCGCCGAGGCCGGTCTCGATGAGACGGCGCTGCGCGCCGAGATGGCGGCGCCCGAAATCGCCGACGCGATCCGCCAGAACTATGACCTGGCGCGCGCGTTGCGCATCGAGGGCACGCCCGGCTTCGTGATCGGCGACCAGATCGTGCGCGGCTTCGTCCAGCTCGACCAGATGCGCGCGCTGGTCGAAGAGGCGCGGCGCACCGCAGGGTGACGGGGGGCCGGACGGCGCAAAGCTGTCGCTTGGCTGAAACTGATCGCCCGCGTATAAGCGCAGGCGCTGCGGGGGTCTTTGGCCCGCGCGGTGAGGACAGACGGCGCCCGCGAAGGCGCTGCGGCAGGCGAGGCGGCGCATGACCAAGACTCCCGAAGACGACATCGCGTTCATCCGGGCGCTGGCGCAACTTCTGCGCGAGACGGACCTCGGCGAGCTGGAGGTGTCGCGCGAATTCGGCGAGGACGACGCGCTGCGCGTGCGCCTGACCCGCTCGGTCGCGGCGCCTGCGGCGGTCCACGTCGCCGTCCCCGCGCCGCGCGCGCAGGGCCCCGCCGCGCCGGAACCGGCGCTGGTGGCGGCCGCGCAGCCGGAGGACCCCGCGGACCATCCCGGCGCGGTCACCTCGCCGATGGTCGGCACCGCCTATCTGTCGCCCGAGCCGGGCGCCGCCGCCTATGTCAAGGTCGGCGACGCGGTGCGCGAGGGCCAGACGCTGCTGATCATCGAGGCGATGAAGACCATGAACCAGATCCCCAGCCCGCGCGCGGGCGTGGTGAAGCGCATCCTGATCGAGGATCGCCAGCCGGTCGAATTCGGCGCGCCGCTGATGATCGTCGAGTGACCGGCGCCATGACCGCCGCAGCGCCGTCGCCCGCGCCGATGTTTCGCAAGATCCTGATCGCCAACCGCGGCGAGATCGCGCTGCGCATCCACCGCGCCTGCCGCGAGCTGGGCATCCGCACCGTGGCGGTGCACTCCACCGCCGACGCCGATGCGATGCATGTGCGGCTGGCCGACGAGAGCGTGTGCATCGGCCCGGCGCCGGCCAGCCAGTCCTACCTGAATGTTCCTGCGATCATAACGGCTTGCGAGATTTCTGGCGCCGAGGCGATCCATCCGGGCTATGGCTTTCTGAGCGAGAACGCGCAGTTCGCGCAGATCGTCGAGGAGCACAATCTGGTGTTCATCGGCCCGACGCCCGAGCATATCCGCATGATGGGCGACAAGATCGCCGCCAAGGACGCGATGAAGCGGCTGGGCGTGCCCTGCGTGCCCGGCTCCGACGGCGCCGTGACCGATGTGGAGACCGCGCAGGCGGTGGCGGCCCAGATCGGCTATCCGGTGCTGGTCAAGGCGGCGGCGGGCGGCGGCGGGCGCGGCATGAAGGTGGCGCTGGCGCCGGGGGAGCTGTCGCACGCCTTCTCCAACGCCCGCGCCGAGGCCAAGGCCGCGTTCGGCGACGACGCGGTGTATCTGGAGAAATACCTCGGGCGGCCTCGCCACATCGAAGTGCAGGTGCTGGGCGACGGGCGCGGCGCGGCGGTGCATCTGGGCGAGCGCGACTGTTCCCTGCAGCGCCGCCACCAAAAAGTGTTCGAGGAAGCCCCATCACCCGTCATCGACGCTGAGATGCGCGCGAGGATCGGCGCGATCTGCGCGAACGCGATGGCGGATCTCAACTATCGCGGCGTGGGCACCATTGAGTTTCTTTATGAGGATGGTGAGTTCTACTTCATCGAGATGAACACTCGGCTTCAGGTGGAGCATCCGGTGACCGAAGCCGTCTATGGCGTCGATCTGGTGCGCGAGCAAATCCGGGTCGCGGCGGGGCTGGGCCTGTCGCGCACGCAAGACAGCCTCACGCCCAGGGGCTGGGCGATCGAGTGCCGGATCAACGCCGAAAAGCTGCCGGCCTTCAGCCCCTCGCCGGGCCGTGTGACCGCCTATCACGCGCCCGGCGGCCCTGGCGTACGGATCGACAGCGCGCTCTACGCGGGCTATGTGATCCCGCCCTATTACGACAGCCTGATCGGCAAGCTGATCGTCACCGGCGAGGACCGCGCCGACGCGCTGGCGCGGCTGGACCGGGCGCTGGCCGAGCTGATCGTGGACGGCGTGGACACCACCATCCCGCTGTTCCGCGCCCTGCTGGCCGAGCCCGACATCCAGCGCGGCGCCTATGACATCCACTGGCTGGAGCGGATGCTGGCGCGATAGCGCGGCGGCGCGGTCCCGAACCTGTCCGGACTCCGTCCAGAACCTGTCCAGAAACTGTCCCGAATCTGTCCCGACGCGCGCAGGAGGGCGCGTTGCGCGCGTCTTGACCGGATCGCAAGGTGTTTGCGGCAGGATGCGCCGCGCACCCCAGCCGCCGGAGCCGCCGCCATGTCCGCCAGACGCGCCAGACCGATGAACCCCGCCGACCGGCTGTCCCGCGTCGAGGCGATGCGGCTGGAGGCCGAACTGGTGGCGCTGCAACTGGAGATCGCCGACACGCTGCGCCCGGCGACGACGCCGCCGGCCTGGGCGGAGATCGAGGCGGCGTTCCCCGCCAGCCCGCGCAAGGAGAAGGTGACGCTGCGCATCGACGGCGACATGCTGGCGTGGTTCCGCGCGCAGGGCGCGGGCTGGCAGACCCGCGTCAACGCCGTGCTGCGCGCCTACATGGCGTCGCGCCGGTCGCGTCGGGCGTAAGGCGCGGGCGGCCAGGCGCCCGGCTCGCGAAGCAAGCCGCAGGCCGGGGGTGACGCCTGTCCCCTGACGGGCGGAGCGGGCCGCAGCCGCCCGGCGGGCGCGCTGGCGCGTCCGCCCCCGGCAGGGCGGACGCGGGGCCGATCCGGGCCTGTCGGATCAGCCGGGAGCGGCGCCTGCAAGCGCCACGCCGACCGTCCGGCTGCCGCGCGCTTTGACGAGAGGCCCCCTGCCGCAACCGACCGGTCAGGAACGACCGTCTGTGACCGACTGCGCGCTGAGCGCCCGTCCCCCTGTGAGCGGCGCGTCGAAGCGGGCGCCGCTCAGCGCGCGCCGCCCAGCGGCAGCGCGCCGTCCGAAAAGATCGCCACGCCGCCGCGGAACGTGGCGCGCACATGGCCCACGCCGCGATCGTCGGCGACGACCAGATCGGCGCGCTTGCCCGGCGCGATCTCGCCGCGATCCGTCAGGCCGAGCGCCTGCGCCGCGTTCAGGCCGGCCAGCCGCGCCGCCCCCGCAAGGCCCTGCGGATCGGCCTGCGCCAGCACGAGGATCGCGGACGGGTGGTAATCCGCTGCAAGGATGTCGAGCAGCCCCTCGGCATGGGCCGCACGCGCCGAGAGGTTGCCCGAATAGCTCTGCCCGCGCAGCGCGTTCGGCGCCCCCATCACCGTGGCGAGACCAAGGCGGCGCGCCTCGGCGGCGGCCTCGCGCGTGACCGGAAACTCGCTCAGCGACGCGCCAAGCGCGTGCATCAGCGCCACCTTCTCCGGCGTGTCGTCGTCGTGGGAGGCCAGCGCGACGTCATGCGCGGCGCAAAGCCTGGAGATCGCGGCCAGCGTCGCCGCGATGTCGCCGACGTGCGCGCGCTTCTCGGCGATGCGCTCCTCGATCGCCTTCTGCGCCTGCTCGGCGGACAGGCCCTGCTCCTTCTGGGTGCGCCGGCGCAGATGCTCGAGGTCGCGGTACTGGCCCTGCCCCGGCGTGTGGTCGGTCAGCGACACGAGATCCACCGTGCCGTCGGCGATCAGCTCCCCGACCACCGCCAGCGCGCCCGGATAGTTGACCTCAAACCGCGCATGGACGCGATGATCGACGCCCAGCGCCGGCCGCATGGCCTTGAGCGCGCGCAGCATCGCCTTGGAATGGTCATAGCTGCGCAGGTGGCCGTAGGCGGATTTCGGGTTGAAGCTGACCGCGGCGTAGGCCGTGGTCACGCCAGCGGCGCGCAGACGCTGATCAAGGTCGCGCAGGCCGAGCTCCATCGGCATCCGCACGCTCGGGCGCGGCTCGACCTCGCGCTCGATCATGTCGCCGTGCATGTCGATGAAGCCGGGCAGCAGCAGCAGGCCGCCGCCCCGCAGCGCCGGCCCGGGCGCCGGCCCCTCGACCATCTCGGCGATCAGGCCGTCCTGCACCGTACCCCTCCGGTGAGAACCGCGGCTATGCGGCCTTGACGGCTGGGTTTCTCTGGGCGGCCCAGTTCCAAGGCAGGAGGTCGTCGAGCTTCGACATGGGCGTGCCGGCGATGCGGGCG
>Ga0210015_1005795_pt1 | contig 9902 bp, 5 predicted proteins | sample CryGeymeta201522_FD_185471 | JGI IMG/M metagenome (GOLD analysis project Ga0210015, IMG submission 185471) | Groundwater microbial communities from Crystal Geyser aquifers in Utah, USA - Crystal Geyser metaG 2015-22 (SPAdes) (version 2) | ecosystem: Environmental > Aquatic > Deep subsurface >...
CATGGGGCTGGAATCCCTCGCCCGCATCACGGATACTGCAAACCACAGGTTGCCCGCCGTGGCCGCCTGACCGAGACCGAGCCACTCCGAGGGTTGGCGCTCATACACCACCAAATGGGGCACTACCATTTTGGACGCCGATCACCCCGCGAACGGGGTCACTTTTGCGCGCCGATCTACAGTCTCCGCCAGGATCTGCAGCTTGTATTTTGCCGAGAAATTGCGCCGCTTCGGCACCGCGGTGAATTCGGCCGAAGCAACTTTGGCCGCCGCCACAACACGTGCAGGAGAAGCCGTCGAAGCAGGACCCTCAGGCGCGGCAGGCAAGGGCGTGGGCAGACGTTCAGGCATTACCATCAGATCGTTCTCCTGCGCCCTCGAGTGTAAACTTCAGACAGTCGAATGTCTCACTCTTGTTGGCACGGAGGGGCTGCGTGCACATGGACAGCAGGTCGTTGTATTCGGTCCGTTGGTTGAATATGTGGCGGCAGTGCCGCGCCTTCTCGCAGCTTCGTCCCGCTGTCGCGCACCGGCGACGAGCGCCTAACCGGGGCACTGCTCGACCGCCTGACCCACCATGTCCACATTCTCGAGATGAACGGCCCGTCCTACCGTCTGGCCCAGAGCCGTTCGCGCAAGCGCCCCGACTGATCCTCCGAAAAAGGTCGAAAGCGATGCGGCCCCCGGCATGCCGGGGGCCGCATCGCTCGCGCCCTCGCTGGCTGGATTTTGCGGCGCCCAACTGGCCGACTTTGTCGGCGCCGTTGACAGTCAGACCACGGCGCGCGCGGTCTCCGGTCCGTCGAGCTTGCGAGGCGGCTTGTCGGCCAGCTCAAACATCACGATCCGGGGCAGGGCGATGCCGATGGCCAGCAGCATCCACAAAGGCCGCGCCCCTGGACCGTGCAGAAAGGCCATGGCGGCGAGGTGGCCCGCGAGCGCCATGCCGAAGGCTGCGCACAGCGCCCTCAGGCGCATCTCGCCTCGTGCGCGCAGCATCGCCATCGCGCGCAGCACGCCCCGCGCCGCCAGGGCGATCGCCGTCATGAACAGCAGGAAGCCGACGAGACCGAACTCCGACAGCACCTCCAGATAGAGGCTGTGAGGCGAGCGGTCGCGCCCGCGGAAGATCAGGCCAAGCTCGTTGGCGGTGTCCTGGTAGAGCACGTTGAAGTTGCCGGCCCCGACGCCGAGAACAGGGTTGTCCATGAACAACCGCACCGCGACCATCCAGCTGCCGAGCCGGCCCTCGACGGAGCGGTCGGCGGCCTCGCCGGTCTCGGCCATCTCAAGGATGCTGGCGAAGCGCTCCACCATCTCTTGCGACAGGATCGCGCCGACCACGGTCACCGTGACGGCTGCGGCCACAGCCAGCCTCAGCGCCGTGCGGCGGTCAAGGCTGAAGGCGTAGAGCGCGCCACTGAAGAGCGCCGAAACCAAGGCGCCGCGCGATTGCGTGAACAGGATCATCGCCACGGCGAGCCCTGCGGCGACGAGGCCGAGGAGGCGCGCCCCACGACTGCGCCCCCACAGCGCACGATCGATCGTGAATGGCAGCATCACCACGAGCACCGAACCGAATCCGTTGGGGTCCGCCTCGGGTCCGCTCAGACGAGAACCGCCATCGCCAGTTCTGCCGAGACCCCAGTAGGGGTTGTCGATGTTGCCGAGCGAATACTTGTAGGCGGCGATGCCGCCGAGGACGAGAGCGCAGGCGACCAGCGCCGCGCCGAACGCGTCTAGCGCGCCGCGCTGGCGGAAGAATGCCAGCGCCAGCAGCACGAGGAGCATATTGCGCGCCGCCTCGTCGAGCTCCGCCAGCGCAACCTCGTAGCGCGTGGCGATCTGTGCGCTGACAAGGATCAGCAGCAGGAAGCCCAGCATCAGCGCGATCACCGTCCGGTCGCTGAACGGGCGATCGCCGATGATCAGGTAGCGGTAGCCAAGGATGAACATCAGGCCGGGAGTCATGAGCTTGTTCAGCGATGGCAGCCCGTGATACCTGATCAGAACGTCTGAAAGATTGGCGAACGTCACCACCACGACGCCGACAAGGGCGAGTTGCGGCAGCCGCGCCGCAAGGATCGCCGCCCCGAAACCGACCAGACCGAGCAGAATCATCACCGGCGGATCGTCTCGTCCGACGCCTATGCCGACGAACATCGCCAGCAGCACCGCCACGGTGAACACCGCCAGCGCTGGCGCGCGCTGCGAGAACGAGATCCCGGTTGCACCGCGCGCCATGGTCGTTGCTCCTCCCGGTTCGGGTCTTGGCGCTAGACGACTAGACCCAGCCTTCCGGAACGAGGTCCACATAGTCTATGCGCAGCGGTTCCTGGGCGACGCCGGACCCGCGGAGTTCAAGCACGTCGCCGGGATTGATGTCCACCCCGAGAATGATGCGGTCGGTGAGCGTCGACGGCGACATCAGCGGACCGCCGAGGTTCTGGTCCCAGTCCCACGCGTCAATGACGTCTCCGTTCAGCAGAACCGACAGCGACGCAACGGCGTCGTTCTCGTCCGAATGCCGTATCGCGAGATCATAGCGCCCGGCGGCGACATTGAGCAGGGTCTGCGCGTGCGCCAAGCCGTCGCCGGGACCGGCGCCGATCATCATATTGTTCGATGCGATCGTATGCTGGGAGACAGAGAATCCCGAGAGCAGCGACATTGACTCGGCCTCGATCCGTATGCCGGTCGGGGCGCTTGGCGTGGCGGTTGGCGTGAACAGCAGCGAATCCACCCGCAGAGGCTCTCCGGCGTCGCCCATGCCGGTGAGTGCGATCGTCTGGCCGGTTGTGAGCGAGACGCCCGTTATCACCCGCTCAGCGAAGGCGCCAGGAGTCACGATCGCTGAACCGAGCTGGGCGTTCCACAGCCACTGGTCCAACACCATGTCGTCGCGCAGGACGGCGAGACGCGAGACGCCGTCCGTCTCGTCAACATAGCGAACGGTGACGTCGTAGAGACCTGTCGCGCCCGCGAAGGATATCTCGGCGCGCGCCTCCACCGCCGTTCCACCCTTGATCAGGGAGCCGCCGGACGCGTGTTTGCTGGAATCGACGACAAACCCCGACACCAGCGTCAGCGCCTCCGCCTCGATGCGGAATGGCTGATCCGCTCCGTCGTCGGCGCTTTCCTGGTTGTTCTCCTCCGCCCCGGCCAACGACGCGTCTGTCGATTCCCTCGGCGTGAACGACACCGAATCGACGCGAAGCGGCTCGCCCGCATCGCCGCGGCCGATCAGCGTCACCGTCTGCCCCGGCGCCAGCGACACGTCGTCGATCAGACGCTCAGTGAACGCGCCCGGTGTGGCGATGGCGGAGCCGAGCTGGGCGTTCCAGTCCCATTGATCGACCACCACGCCGTCGACGGCCAGCGCCAGCGTCGAGACGCCATCGTTCTCGTCGACGTAGCGCACGACGATGTCGTAGCGTCCAGCGCCGCCGGTAAAGCCATAGCGTGCTTCGGCCGTCCCGCTCGTCCCGCCCTTGAGGACCGCGCCGCCGGAGGCGTTAACGCTGGATTCCACAACGAAGCCCCGTATCGCCCGGAACGCCTCGGCCTCGACGAATATCGGCGCGGCGGGGCCGCCGGGATTGCCAAATGCGCCTGAGATCAGGCCGTTGATGTAGTTCTCGATGTTGCTGTAGCCGTCACGATCGACATCGCCGTGCGGATCGAACCGCGTCGGGTCGCTGCCAATCAGGCTTTCGTAGAAGTCCGGGATGCCATCGCCGTCAGTGTCGGCGAGCGTGCTGCGGACTGTCGGCGCCTTGTAGCCGCCCACCTCGGACTGCGAGGTGATGATCCCGCCCCGGCCGGTCAGCACGTCGTTGATGATACGCGCGTCGGTCGCGTCCAGACCATTGGCGCGCGCGCCTACGTTGGTCAGCACATGATCGCGCACGGCGGTCGCCGCCATCGCGCTGGCGTCGCTGGGCGCAAAGGCCAGGCTGGTCGTGATCGCCTTGAGCGAGCCGGCCGCGATGTCGCGCTCGGGCTGAGTCGAACTTGTGCGATCAGGGCTGAAGTTGTCTTCAAGATAGACCTTCGTGCCGTCGCCGAGGCCGTTGATCCGCACAGCCTTCTGGATGCCTGTTGTCGTGCCTTTATCGAACACGTTGCCGATGGCGTTGACGGTGATCGCGTCGCCCTTCGACGTGTTCACCGATAGACCGTGCTGCGCATAGTTGTAGACGAGGTTGTTGATCACCTCGATCGCATAGCCGCTCGAAATGGTCGGGTTGCGAAATTCGTTGCTCGAGAACAGGTTCCTTAGCACGCTGACATGGTGGGAATCCGCCCCGATCAGCATGCCGAAGCTGCCGTCCGCCGCCAACGTATCTTTGAGGTCGAGCGCCTCGGCTATGATGTTGTTCGAGACGGTGACATTGCTGGCGCCGCCCCAGACGGTGACAGTTTCGTCGCCGGCCCACGAAAAGGAGTTGCTGTCGATCACGACGTTCTTGGACGCATGGGAGCTGGTGCCAACCGAGATCGCATCGCGAAGCGTAAAATCCTGCCCCGGCCCGTCGCCAGGGCGGATCTTGAGGCCGCGAATGATCACGTCGTCCCCGACAACCTGCAGCTTGCGCCCTCGGATGGTGACGCCGTCCCCCGGCGCGGTCTGGCCGGCGACTGTCACATCGCCTTTGACGTAGATCGCATCCTTCAGCGTGATCAGGCCGCCGACCTCGAACACCACGATGCGCGGCGTGTCGAAGTCCTGCAACGCCCAGCGCAGCGAGCCCTCGCCGCTGTCGTTGAGGTTGGTCACCTTCACAATCCAGCCGCCGCGGCCGCCCGCCGTATCGGAGCCGAAGCCCTCGGCGCCGTCGAAGGCCTTGAGGCCGGGCTTCAGGTCGCGGTCGCCGGAGGGCTGGAGCTCGATCTTGTCGATCCGCAGCGGCTCGCCGCCGTCGCGGCGGCCCTCGACCGTGATGGTCGCCAACTCATCAACGGTGACGTTCTTGATGACGCGAGTGGTGTATGTGCCGGGATTCGCGTTCGCCGAGCCGAGATTCTTGTTCCAGACCCAGCTGTCGACGACTTCGCCATCGATCTTGACGGTCGAAGATGCCCGGCCGTCGTTCTCGTCCCAATAGTACATGACGAGATCATAAGTTCCGGGAATCCCTTCAACGGTAGTGGACATCGATGCAAGGCCAGAGCCTGCAGTTTGGACATAGCCCGTACCAGATGATCCAGCATTAGAGGTAAAGATGAAGTTCTGATCAAGGGAGAACGTCTCAGCTTCGATGATGCCGTAGTGTGGATTTTTCATAGTACGCTCCGTATGTGACAACTGCTATGGGCGCCGACAAACGCTGGGCGCTCCTATAGAGACAGAAACCTATCATAATTATTCCTTTCTATTTGCGGGCTAGAAGAGATATCTGATAATATATATTTGAAAGTTATAATTAAATATTAATATATTTTGAAAACATTAACGCCGCCAAATATATAAGATCATTTTTTTTCCTTTCAGGACCTTCGCTTAATTATCCAATAGCAATCCTGACAAGAGGGTGCAACAGAAATAATCTTGCAAATGAGATTTTTTGATAACAAGGCAAATGTGTCGATTTTATGGTGCAACTTTTGCATTTAATAAGGCTATATTTAAAAATATTTTGGTTAACTCATATCATTAAGCATTAATAAAATTTATATTTAATTTATTTTGTAAAGTTTTGTATAAGATTAATCTATTTTTTATATCCTCAAAGCAATCTTCACCTGAGGGTTTAATTTCACGGGTCATTTGGAACTTCTGGCCAGCCATGTGGCTGCCGCCGCCAGCTTTGCGGGGGGAGGCCATGGCGATAGCCGATGCGATGGTTTTCTCCCAGTCCTTCGCCAGCCTGCGGCAACGACCGAGCCACGCGACGGTGCGCTCCACGACCCACCGGGCTGCTTCGTCCGGGCAAGCCCGGACCGTTCTGGGGTCACGCCATAGAACGGGCAGGAATATACGCTAAGCGGACATATGGGGAACGTCACGCTGCAGCTGGGGTGCTTTCGCTCTTCGGGGCATCGTTTGCTGCTTCGGGTGATGCGGATCCTGCCGCCCAGATGTAGTCGCCGGTCAGATTGATGTGCTGCCAGCCGAGTGGCGAGAGGAAGGGCAGCATGGCGTCCGGGATTACCTCGCCTTCGGCGCGCATGGCGTCGATGACCCTGTCGATCTGGACCGTGTTCCACAGCACGATGGCGGCGGTGACGAGGGTCAGGCCGCCTGCGCGGTGCTGCAGGGCCTCGGGCGTCCGGTCGCGTACGCGGCCGAGGCGGTGGAAGCAGACGGCGCGGGCCAGCGCGTTGCGCGCCTCGCCCTTGTTTAGCTCGACTGTGGCCTGACGGCGGAGCGCTGGGTCCTCCAGCCAGTCGAGGGTGAACAGCGTGCGCTCGATGCGCCCGACCTCCCTCAGCGCGAGAGCGAGGCCGTTCTGGCGGGGATAGGCGCCGAGCCGGCGCAGCATCACCGCCGCGGAGACGACGCCGGTGCGGATCGAAGACGCCAGACGCAGCAGGTCGTCCCAGTGGTCGCGGATCAGCGCGACGTTGACGCGGCCCGCGATGAAGGGCTCCAGAATCGGCCAGGTTTTCGCGGGGCCGAAGGCGTGGAGGCGGCGGTCGCGCAGGTTCGGGATGCGCGGCGCGAAGCGGAACCCCAGCAGCGCGAGCAGGCCGAAGACGTGGTCCGAGACGCCGCCGCCATCGGCATGGTGGACGGCGCTGTCGATGGCGGCACCGTGATGGAGCAGCCCGTCGACGACATGGGCGGCCTCGCTCTCGGCGACAGAGATCGTGCGCACGTGGAACGGTGCGTAGCGATCGGAGATATGGGTGTAGAACGAAACGGCTGGGCCTGCGCCCTTGTGCGGGTTCACTGCGCCGACCACCTCGGCCGGGCCGCCGAGGGGAAAGTGCTGGCCGTCGGAACTCGACGCGCGCCCCGTGCCGAACACTGCGGCCAGGGGCTGGGTCTGCTGCGCATCGACGATGCAAGCGAGGGCCAGCTGGTAAGTCTCCTCACGGATGTGCCAGCCGGCGGTCCATGCCAGCTGCTTGTATGTGGCGACAGTGCAGGCTTCGGCCATGCGGGTCAGGCCAAGGTTGGTGGCGTCGGCCAGAATGGCGGTCATGACGGTTCGTGCCGACGCCGCTGACAGACCAGTGCGCAGATGGGTGAAGCAGCCCGTGAAACCGGTCCACCCGTCGACCTCTCCCATCAGATCGGTGATCCTGACGCGGGGCAGCCGCCCGTAGACGCGGTCGGCGAACGCTTGGGCGGCATCGGGGACAGCGGCGTCGAGGGGCGCGATGCGCATTGCGCCGTCGGCGATGCGCACATCGGGCAGCGCATCGGCGACGGCCCGGGCGTCGACCTCTGCAAGACGGCGGTCCAGCAAGGCGCGCCGTTCCGCCAGCCACGCGTCGGGCTCGAGCGGCGCGGCGACGGGCAGCCGACCCGTCTGCTTCATGGCGGCGAAGACCGGCTTCGGGATCAGCTGGTCTTCCACTGCGCGATACTGTCGGCCGCCCTCGACCCAGACGTCGCCTGCGCGCAGGCGGTCGCGCAACTCGGCGAAGAAGCAGAGCTCGTAGCCCTGCGGATCGACGGCGCCGTCGCGGAACACGGCGGCGCGCCAGCCGGGCCGCACGAAGCCGCGCGGCGGATCTTCGGGAAAGCGTCGGCGGTCGCCGGTGTAGAACCCCTTCAGCGCCTCGGATGCGTCGAGCAGAGAAGACACGGCGGGGACGCCGCGGAACGTGAAAGCGGCGAGAAACGCCGGCCCGATCCGTCGCAGCAACGCATGGCTGTCCGCGGCGACCGCCGCATAGTCCGGGCCCTCGGGCCGGATCAGGCGGCGCGCCTCAGCGAGAACGTCAGGCAGGCGATCCCACGGGATGACGGCGTCGACAGCCTTGGTCACGTCGCCGCCCGCGGCGCGCGCCTGCAGCAGCGCGTCGCCGACATCGGCCAGCAGGCGCAGGGTGTCGTTGACGGCGCGGGCGTCCTGCTGCATCCGAGCGGCGGACCGACGCTCGGCGCGCCGGAAGAGGCGTCCGATCAGCCGGTCGAACAGGCCGACGATCTCGTCGGTCAGGCGCTCCGCGGTGTCGAGAACCGTGACGACCAGCGCCGCCCGGCGACGCAGCGGCGTCAGCGCCCGAAAATGCTGAGCGGTCAATCGAGCTCCCTCCTGAGCCAGCCGCCGGATGCGTTCTTCGTGGATCCCGGACAGCACGGCCGGATCGATGCCGAGCGCCCGCGTCGCTTCGAGCCGTGCGATCAGATCAGCCAGCGCCTTGGCCTTGGTCGCGCCGGTCACGTCGCGCATCCAGGCCAGCGTGCTGACAGCGCTGTCGGCCGGAACATCGAGCAAGGCGTCCAGCGCTTGTAGCCGGGTGTCGGACATGCCCGCGACCAGCAGACCCGCCACATGGCGATCCGCCTGCGGCATCGCTGACGAGACGAGCCGCTCGATCACCGTCGGCCCGGGCGCCGCGACGTCGCGTCGGCGCAACTCGGACAGCAGGGCCTCGGCTGCCGCCTCGCCGCGCGTCGTGGCCAGCGCGACGGGCAGGAGCCAGCTCGACATCTCGCGGAAATCGGGCTGGGTGAAGCCGCGGATGCCGAAGGCCGTGCGGATCGCGTCGAGGTGCTCGTATCGCGTAGGCGCACGCTTTGCGTAAGCTGCGGCGATACTGGGGTCGATGTCGAGCTGCTCGCACAGATGGGCGACGATCCGCTCCGGCACGGCCTCGCCGGGGCGGATCACCCGGCCGGGATAGCGGAGCGCACACAGCTGCAGCGCGAAGCCGAACCGATTGTGCGGACGCCGCCGCCGCGCGACGTGGGCCAGCTCCTCGGCGGTCAGGGTGTAATGGCGGACGACTTTCGCCTCGTCCTCTGGCAAGGCGAGCATGGCGTCGAGCCGCGCCCGGTCGATGGTGGCGCGACGCGGCATGGCCATATCCGTCCCAGTTGAAGCACTGTCCAATTACGCCGGGCGTCGGCATGATGACAGAACGACTTGCGGGTCATCCGACGGGGAGGGTTCAAATGGGACGCCGCGCCGCGCTCTATGCCCGCGTCTCGACCACCGACCAGTCCTGCGAGCGGCAGGAGCGCGACCTGCGCGCCTTCGGCGAGCGCAGCGACTACGAGATCGTCGGCGTTTTCCGCGAGACCGCCTCCGGCGCGCGGAACGATCGCGCCGAGCGGCGGCGCGTCATGGCGCTGGCGCAGGCGCGCGAGATCGACGTGATCCTCGTGACCGAGCTGTCGCGCTGGGGGCGCAGCACCATCGACCTGTTGCATACGCTGCGCGATCTGGAAGCCCATGGCGTGTCGCTCGCCGCGCTGAACGGCATGACCTTCGATCTCTCGACCTCGGTTGGTCGCATGATGGCGACCCTGATCGCCGGACTGGCGGAGTTCGAGCGCGACCTGCTGCGCGAGCGGATCCGCTCAGGACTGGCCGCTGCGAAGGCGCGCGGCAAAATCCTCGGCCGCAAGCCGGGGCAACGTCCGAAGGCAGATCGATACGCCGTCCGCGTCATGGCGCTCGTCGGCCAGGGCCTCAGCTACCGGCTGATCGCGCGTGACCTCGGTCTGAGCAAAAACACCGTCATAGCCATCGTCCACCGGCATCGCGCGGCCAGTGTTCCACCTTTGTCCGCTTAGCGTATATTCCTGCCCGTTCTATGGCGTGACCCCGTTCAGATGCGCGCCGCCTTGGATCGCCACGCCCGCCACAGCGGCAGGCACAGCATGGCGACCGCCGCCATCACCAGGCCCGCCGCGATCGGCCGTTGCACGAAGAACGCCGCGAAGTCGCCGTTGGTGATGATCAGCCCCTGGCGCAGGCTGATCTCCAGCGTACCGC
>Ga0210015_1005806_pt1 | contig 9886 bp, 9 predicted proteins | sample CryGeymeta201522_FD_185471 | JGI IMG/M metagenome (GOLD analysis project Ga0210015, IMG submission 185471) | Groundwater microbial communities from Crystal Geyser aquifers in Utah, USA - Crystal Geyser metaG 2015-22 (SPAdes) (version 2) | ecosystem: Environmental > Aquatic > Deep subsurface >...
GGGTTGTTTCCGGTGTTCGAGGCCGAAGCGGGCGAGATCACCGCCGTGACCAAAATCCGCCGCCGGGTGCCGGTCGAGGATTACCTGCGGCCGCAAAAGCGCTTTGCCCATCTGTTCGGGCATCACGGGCGGCCCGACATCGTCGCCCGCATCCAGGCCATGGCGGATCGCAACATCAAGCGCTTCGGCCTGCTGGAGGAAGCCCTATGACGATGAAGAAACCCTTTGCCATCACCCTTGACGTGGGATCATCCTTGGCCAACAAGACCGGCTCGTGGCGCAGCGAGCGCCCGGTCTATTCCGACCATCTGCCGCCGTGCAACAAGCAATGCCCGGCGGGCGAGGATATCCAGGGCTGGCTTTACCACGCGGAAAGCGGCGACTACGAGGCCGCCTGGCACCACCTGACGCGCGACAATCCGTTCCCGGCGATCATGGGGCGGGTGTGCTACCATAGCTGCGAAGGGGTGTGCAACCGTGGCCAGCTTGATACCGCAGTCGGGATCAACTCGGTCGAGCGTTTTCTGGGCGACGAGGCGCTGGCCAAGGGCTGGCAGTTCGCCCCGCCTGCGGCAGAGACCGGCAAGCATGTGCTGGTGGTCGGGGCGGGGCCTTCGGGGCTGGCGGCGGCCTATCATTTGCGCCGCCTCGGCCACCGCGTGACGGTGCTTGAGGCGGGCGAGAAACCCGGCGGCATGATGCGCTTCGGCATCCCGAAATACCGTCTGCCGCGCGAGGTGCTGGACGCCGAGGTGGCGCGCATCGCCGCAATGGGGGTGGTGTTCCGCTACGGCGAGAAAGTCACCGACATTGCCGCCACCATGGCGGCGCTGAAAGCCGACGCGGCGTTTCTGGCAATCGGCGCGCATATCGCCAAGCGCGCCTTCATCCCGGCCAAGGACAGCGCCCACATCCTTGATGCGGTGGCGGTGCTGCGCTCGATGGAAGGCGAGGCCCCGCCGCTGCTGGGCCGCCGGGTGGTGGTTTACGGCGGCGGCAACACCGCGATCGACGTTGCCCGCACCGCCCGCCGTCTGGGCGCGACCGAGGCGATCATCGTTTACCGCCGCACCCGCGAGCGCATGCCCGCGCATGATTTCGAACTGGAGGAGGCGCTTGAGGAAGGCGTCAAGGTGCGCTGGCTATCAACCATCACCGGGGCCGAGGGCGGCAGGCTGACAATCGAGAAGATGGTGCTCGATGCCGACGGCAAGCCGCAGCCCACCGGCGAATTCGACACCCTCGACGCCGACAGTCTGGTGCTGGCGCTGGGGCAGGATGTGGACATGGCGCTGCTGAACGGAGTGCCGGGGCTGGTGGCCGAGGACGGGGTGGTGCAGGTTGATCCCGAGACCATGATGACCGGCCATCCCGGCCTGTTCGCGGGCGGCGACATGGCTCAGGGGACGCGCAACGTGACGGTGGCGATCGGCCACGGCAAGCGCGCGGCGCGCCACATCGACGCCTGGCTGAAGGGCGAAAAACCGCTACCAAAGGCGGTGAAACCGCTGGCCGCCTTTGCCCGTCTCAACCCGTGGTATTACTCGGATGCGCCAAAGACGCTGCGCCCGCAGCTTGACCTGGCGCGGCGCACCTCGAGCTTTGACGAGGTTCAGGGCGGGCTGACCGAGGAAACCGCGCTTTACGAGGCGCGCCGCTGCCTGAGTTGCGGCAACTGCTTTGAGTGCGACAACTGCTATGGCGTCTGCCCCGATAACGCGGTGATCAAGCTTGGCCCCGGCCAGCGCTTCGCGATCAACCTTGACTACTGCAAGGGCTGTGGCATCTGTGCCGCCGAATGCCCCTGTGGCGCGATCGACATGGTGCCCGAACCCAACTGAGCGCGGCGGGTGGCCCGAACCGGATGGATATTTGGGCCAATGAGAATTGGCGCGGGAATTGCCAAACCTGCCCAAGTGGTGAAAGATCGCTGCCGTGAAGGGAGACGGCATGGCGACGCAGGGTCTGACCGGCAGTCGGGTGCGCGAGCGGCGGCTGGCGCTGGGGTTGCGGCAGGCCGATCTGGCGCGCACGGTGGCGATTTCGGCCTCATATCTCAATCTGATCGAGCATGACCGGCGGCGGATCGGGCCGGCGGTTCTGGCGCGGCTGGCCCCGGCTTTGGGGATCGACGCGGCGGCGCTGGCGCTTGGCCCCGAGAACGCGCTGATCGAGGATTTGCGGGCGGCGGCAGCCGTCGAGGCGGGCGCGGCTGCGGGCAAGCTGCGGGCCGAGATCGAGCGGATCGACGAGTTCGTGGCGCGGTTTCCCGGCTGGGCCGAGGTGTTGGCGCAGAGCTACCGTCGGGGCGCGCAGCTTGATCGGGCGGTGGCGGCGCTGAACGACCGGATCGCGCATGATCCGCATCTGAGCCAGGCCCTGCACGAAGTGCTGTCGGCGGTCAGTGCAGTGCGCTCGACGGCGGCGATCCTGGCCGAGACCGAAGATATCGAGCCCGAGTGGCGGACCCGGTTCCACCGCAATCTGCATGGCGATTCCGAGCGCCTGGCGGCAGGGGCCGAGGCGCTGGTGGCCTATCTTGACGGCTCGGATCAGGCGGCGGAGGCGGGCATCGCTTCGCCGCAGGAAGAATTCGACGCCTGGCTGGCGGCGCGGGGCTGGCATCTGGCCGAACTTGAAGCGGGCGCGGGCATGGCGGGCGCGCTGGCCGAGCTGGCCTCGGGGGCGGCGCGGGCGCTGGCGGGCGACTGGGTGGCGCAGGCGGCGGCGGATGTGGCGGCCTTGCCGCTAGCGCCGTTGCTGGCCGCGTTGGCGCCGCTGGGGCCAGAGGTCGGGCCCGACCCGGCGGCGCTGGCCGGAATGTTCGGCGCGTCGATCCTGGCGGTGATGCGGCGGCTGGCGACCTTGCCGGGGGCTGCGGTCGGGCTGGTGATCTGCGACGGCGCGGGCACCCTGACCTTTCGCAAGCCGGTGCCGGGTTTCATGCCGCCGCGATTTGGCGCGGCCTGTGCGTTGTGGCCGCTTTACGCGGCCCTGGGGCGACCGATGACGCCGATCACCGCCCGCATTGCGACCGGAGGGCGCGGCGGGCAGCGGTTTCGGGTGCAGGCGTTCTGTCAGCCGCGCTACCCGCAGGGCTTTGGCGGACCCGAATTGCGCGAGGCGGCGATGCTGGTCTGGCCTGATCCGGGCACCGCGGCGGGCGCGGCGCTGGCGGTCGGCAGCACCTGCCGGATCTGCCCGCAAGCCGCCTGCCCGGCACGGCGCGAGCCCTCGATCATCTTGAGTGTGGCGTAACCGGCAATCCGGTTTTGACAGACCGGGTGGAATTGCCGATAGTCGGGGCGGCGCAGGCCACCGCCCGGGTGGACTCGACGCGCGGGGGAGGCGGCAGCGGCGTGGCACGGCATGTCTTGCTGATCGAGGACGAGACCAACATCGCCGAGGCGCTGCGCTTTATCCTGGAGCGCGACGGCTGGCAGGTCAGCGCGTTGGGCGACGGGGCGCAGGCGGTGGCCATGGTGCGCGGGCTGCGGCCCGATCTGGTGATCCTCGATCTGATGCTGCCGGGGGCCGACGGGCTGGAGATTTTGGCGGCGTTGCGGGCCGATCCGGCCACCGCAGCGCTGCCGGTCTTGATGCTGACCGCCAAGGGCCAGGCGCGCGACCGTGCGGCGGCCGAGGCGGCCGGAGTCAGCCGGTTCATGGCCAAGCCCTTCGCCAACGCCGAGATCGTGGCGGCGGCCAGCGCGCTGGTGCCAGGGTGAGGCCGTCGCGCACGCCGCTGTTTCTGGCCCGCCGCAGCTACCGGGTGCGGCGGTTGCGTGATTTCGCGCGGTTGCTGCCGGTACTTGGCACGTTCCTGGTGCTGTTGCCGGTGCTCTGGGCCCCCGCCGCCACTTCGGCACCCGACACCGCCCCTGACGGCATCTATCTGTTCGTGGTCTGGGCCGGGCTGGTGGTGGCGGCGGCGCTGATGGCGCGCGGCCTTGGCAGCGAAGCCAACAAGACCGAAACCGAAACCGGGGCCGGAGCCGCAGCCGAGGGCGAGGACTGATGCCGTTCAACATCCTGGTGCTGGCCTGCCTGGCCTATGTGATCTTCCTGTTTCTGGTGGCTTTTCTGGTCGAGCGCCGGGCGGCGCAGGGCGAGGCAGGCTGGCTGCGCTCGCCGCTGGTCTATACCCTGTCGCTCAGCATCTATTGCTCGGCCTGGACGTTTTACGGCGCGGTCGGCTATGCCGCGCGCTCGGGGCTCGAGTTCCTGACAATCTATCTCGGGCCAAGTCTGGTGTTCGTGGGCTGGTGGTGGGTATTGCGCAAGCTGGTGCGGATCGGGCGCCAGCAGCACGTCACCTCGATTGCCGACCTGATTTCCAGCCGCTACGGCAAGTCGAACCTGCTTGGCGTGATCGTCACGGTGATCGCGGTGGTGGCGGCGACCCCCTATATCGCGCTGCAACTGCAATCGGTCACGCTGTCGTTCGGGGTGTTTGCCACGGCGGCGTCGGAGGGGCTGACCCCGCCCGACAAGGACAGCACCGCGATCTGGGTGGCGGCGGGGTTGGCGTTGTTCACCATCCTGTTCGGCACCCGCAAGCTTGACGCCAACGAGCAGCACACCGGCATCGTGACCGCGATTGCGGTCGAGGCGGTGGTCAAGCTGGTGGCGTTTCTGGCGGTCGGGGTGTTCGTGGTCTGGGGGCTGGCGGGCGGGCCGGGCGATATTGTTGCCCGGATCAATGCCTCGCCGATTGCCGACTGGCAGTTGCAACCGGGGCGCTGGGTCGGGCTGATGGCGCTGTCGGCGGCGGCGGTGATCTGCCTGCCGCGGATGTTTCAGGTGCTGGTGGTGGAAAATGCCGACGAGCGCCACCTCGCCACCGCCAGTTGGGCGTTTCCGCTTTACCTGATGGGGATGAGCCTGTTCGTGGTGCCGATCGCGGTGGTCGGGCTGGCGCTGCTGCCGGCCGGCTCGAACCCCGATCTGTTCGTGCTGACGCTGCCGCTCAGCCAGGGCCGGGGCGGGCTGGCGATGCTGGCCTTTCTGGGCGGGTTCAGTTCGGCAACCTCGATGGTGATCGTGGCGGCGATTGCGCTGGCGACGATGGTGTCGAACCACGTGGTGATGCCGTTGTGGCTGCATCTGCGCCCGGCCCATGCGGTCTCGGGCGACGTGCGCCGCATCGTGCTGCGCGCGCGGCGGCTGTCGATCGCCGGGGTGCTGGCACTGGGCTACGCCTATTTTGCGGTGTCGGGCGGCTCGGCGGCGCTGGCGGCAATCGGGCTGATCTCGTTCGTGGGCGTGGCGCAGATTCTGCCGCCCATGCTGGGTGGCCTGTTCTGGCGCGGATCAACCCGGGTGGGGGCGACGCTGGGGCTGTGCCTCGGCTTTGCGGTCTGGGCCTATACCCTGTTCCTGCCGTCGTTCGGGCCGGATGCGGTGATCCCGGCACAGGTTCTGGCCGAGGGGCCGCTGGGGATCGGCTGGCTCCGACCGCAGGCGCTGTTCGGGGTGACCGGCATGGACCCCTTGCTGCACGCGATGTTCTGGTCGCTGGTGCTGAACACGGCGGCGTTCACGTTCGGCTCGATCCTGACCTTCCCCAGCCCGATGGAGCGGATGCAGGGCGCGGCTTTCGTCAATGTGTTCGAGGCCGATCAGACCGGGCCGCGGGGCTGGGCGCAGGGCCGGGCCGAACCCGAGGCGCTGTTGGTGATGGCGCAGCGCATCCTGGGCGACGAGGCCGCGCAGAGCCTGTTCGAGGGCGCGGCGCGGGGTCAGGGCAAGGTGGGCTATCTGCCTGACGCGACGCCGAAATTCGTCGAAGACCTGGAACGGCGGCTGGCCGGATCGGTGGGGGCGGCCACCTCGCATGCGATGATCAGCCAGTTGGTGGGCCGGGCCCGGGTTTCGGTCGAAGACCTGATGGCGGTGGCCAACGAGACCGCCCAGATCAAGGAATATTCGACCCGCCTCGAGGCCCAGCAGGACGAGCTGACCCGCACCGCCCGCGCCCTGCGCGAGGCTAATGAGAAGCTGACCCAGCTTTCGGTGCAGAAGGACGCGTTCCTGAGCCAGATCAGCCACGAGCTGCGCACCCCGATGACCTCGATCCGGGCGTTTTCCGAGATTCTGATGGAGGCCGATCTGCCGCCCGAAATGGTGGTGAACTATGCCCGCATCATCCATGACGAGGCGATCCGGCTGACCCGGCTGCTGGACGATCTGCTGGATCTGAGCGTGCTGGAAAACGGTTCGGTGCAGCTCAATCTTGGCCTTGCCAGCTTGCCCGAGATGATCGACAAGGCGCTGCGCACGGCGGGCAATACCCGGCCCGAGCGGGTGTTCGCGGTGCAGCGTGACAGCGCCGCCGAGGCGATCTTTCTGCACACCGATGCCGACCGGCTGACCCAGGTTTTCATCAACCTTATCTCCAATGCGCGCAAGTATTGCGGCGCCGAGCGCCCCGAGTTGCGCATCGCGGTGCGCCAGAAGGGCGGTCGGGTGACGGTTGATTTCATCGACAACGGGGCCGGGATCGCCAAGGAGGCGCAGGCGCTGGTGTTCGAGAAATTCGCCCGCCTGACCGATGAGACCCGGGCCGGCGGGGCCGGGCTGGGGCTGGCGATCTGCCGCGAGGTGATGGCCAATCTGGGCGGCACCATCACCTATCTGCCGGGGCAGGGCGGGGCGGCGTTCCGCGTCACCGTGCCGCTGCGGCTGGAAAAAGCCGCCTGAAGCGACTGCCGCTAACCCTTTGGCAACAAAGTTCTGGCAGGCCTTGAAGGGCGGCGTTCGGGCGCGGCACGGCGGGGTTTCAAGGTGGCAAAGGGCGTTCTCAGGCGAAAGGTGGAAGCCAGCGCGGTCGAGCCCCCGTGCGACGGGGTGGACAAGGCCTGGCCGCTGGCGCTGGCACGCGCGGCGCGCGATGGCATGGCGCTGCGGCTGGATGTGGCGCAGATCGCGGTGCAGCGCCTGTCGCTGACCGAATTGCTGGAACTGCCGCCCGAGCAGGCGCTGATCGCGGTGCTGGAAGGGCCGGGTGACGGGCTGGGGGTGATCATGCTGGCGCCGCCGGTGCTGGCCGGGCTGATCGAGGCGCAGACCACGGGCAAGGTGACCACCGGCGCTTTGGCGGCGCGCAAACCGACCCGCACCGATGGGGCGATGGTGGCCGAATTTCTCGACCGCGCCCTTGAAGGGCTGGAGACGGCGTTGCTGGCGGCGGACGATCTGATCTGGGCCGGCGGCTTTCGCTATGCCTCGTTTCTGGATGACCCGCGCCCGCTGGGGCTGCTGCTGGAGGATGTGCCCTACCGGCTGGTGCAGGCCGAGGTCAGCCTTGGCGGTGGTGCCAAAACCGGCCCGGTGCTGCTGGCGCTGCCCGCCGACGGGCGTGGGCGGCGGCCGCAGAAGGCGGCACAGGCTGTTCCCGAAGCGGCGGCAGGGATGGTGTTTTCCGCCGCTCTCGGCGCGCAGGTGATGGCCTCAAGCTGCGCCCTGGAGGCGGTGCTTTACCGCATGACGATCCCGCTGTCGGCGGTGATGGGGCTGAAGCCGGGCGAGGTGGTGCCGCTGCCACGGGCCGCGCTTGACCAGATCCGTCTGGAAGGTATTGGCGGACGGCGGTTGGGCGCAGGCAAGCTGGGGCAGAATCGCGGCATGCGGGCGGTGCGGCTGACCGCCGAGGCGGCGGCGGCAGTGCCCCTTCCGGCGGCGGGTGGGGTGCGCGCCCCAGCCCCGGCTCCGGCGGTCGCTGCGGCGGTCGAGACCCCGCGCCTGACCGGCACCTGACCTTGTATCCGCCCGGCCGGGATCAGCGGTGCGGCTGACCGCCGAGGCGGCGGCGGAGGGTGGGGCTCAGCTCTTGCCTGCCAGCGCGTCAAGCTGGCCGCGCAGGCCCTCGAGCTGATAGCCGAAGCGCGCCGGGATCGCGATCAGCTCGTCGGTCGGGCGCTGCCCCGCCAGCGCCAGCGCCCAGACGAGCGAACAGCGGTTGCCCGAGGCGCAATAGGCCAGCACCGGGCCACTTGCGGTGGCGATGGCGGCGCGTTGGGCGGCAACGTTGGCCGCCGTCAGCGCGCCGCCGATCACCGGGTTGACCACGAAATGCAGACCCAGAGCCTCGGCTGCGGCCTGCATCACCGCGGTGTGCAGGGCGGGCGGGATTTCGCCGTCGGGGCGGTTGTCGATCACCACGCCGTAGCCCGCCGCCTTGATCGCGGGCAAGTCTTCGGGGGTGATCTGGGGCGACACGGCGTAGCTCGGGGTCAGGGCGCGGATGTCCATCGGGGTCTCCTCAGGGGTGGGCAGGGGCAAAACGGGCGCGCAGGGCGGGGGTGGCGATCATGCCGGCCAGCATCGCCGCCACAAACACCAGCCCACCCCAGCCGCCGAAGGTGAGCGAGGCCAGCGCCGGGCCGGGGCAGAACCCGGCCAGCGCCCAACCCGCCCCGAACAGCAGCGACCCGATCACCAGCGCGGGGTCAAGGCGGGGGTCGTGGCGCGCGGGGATCGGGGTGCCAAGGGCCGCGACCTTGCGCCGCTCGGCCAGCCGCCAGGCCAGCGCCATCGGCAGGATCGCGCCGCCCAGCACGAAGGCCAGCGTCGGGTCCCAGTCGCCGAACACATCGAGCCAGCCCTGCACCTTGACGGTATCGACCATGTTTGAGACCAGCAGCCCCGCCCCGAACAGCCCGCCCGCGAGGGCCGCCATGATCAGCCGTTGCATCAGATCATCCCCCCGAGGTGGCGCGCCAGAAACATCACCAGCCCGCCCGCCAGCAGGTAGAGGGCGGTCGCGGCAATCCCGCGCGGTGACAGCCGCGCGATGCCGCACACCCCGTGCCCCGAGGTGCAGCCATTGGCCAGTCTGGTGCCGACGCCGACCAGCAGGCCGGCGGCAATGATCACCCACAGCTTGTCTGTGATATGGGTATCGACCACGTGGGTTAGCGGCACCATGAGCGGCGGCACCGCGATCAGCCCGACCAGAAACGCCAGCCGCTCGGGCGCGGTGGCGCGGCCCGAGCCATCGACCAGATCGCCCACGATCCCCGAGGCCCCCATGATGCGGCCATTGACCAGCAGGTAAAGCGAAGCGGCAGCGCCGATCATCAACCCGCCGACAAAACCCCAGACCCAGTCCGGCTCGATCATGCTGCGGCCCCTTTCGCGTTCGCACCCGTGCAACCACAAGCGCGCGGCGCTGTAAAGGGGCTGGCGATCAAAGCTGGTTGAGCGGCAGTTTGAGGTAGCTGGTGCCGTTGGCCTCGGGTTCCGGCATCTGCCCGGCGCGCATGTTGACCTGCAGCGACGGCAAGATCAGCCGCGGCATCGCCAGGGTGGCGTCACGCGCCTGCCGCAGGGCGACGAAATCGGCTTTGCTGCGCCCCGCCCCGATGTGGATGTTGCGCGCTTTCTGTTCGGCCACCGTGCTTTCCCAGGCAAAGACCTCGCGCCCCGGGGCCTTGTAGTCGTGGCCGACGAAAATCCGGGTGGCATCGGGCAGGGCCAGAATCTTCTGCACCGAATCGAACATCGCATCGGCCGATCCGCCGGGAAAGTCGCAGCGCGCGGTGCCGAAATCGGGCATGAACAGGGTGTCGCCGACAAAGGCCGCGTCGCCGATGACGTAGGTCAGGCAGGCCGGGGTGTGGCCGGGGGTGTGCAGCACCGTGGCACGCACCTGCCCGACCGACAGGCTGTCGCCATCGCCAAACAACCGGTCGAACTGCGAGCCGTCGCGCTGAAACCTTGTGCCCTCGTTGAAGATATTGCCGAAGGTCTGCTGCACCACGGTGATGCGCTCGCCGATCCCGATCTGCCCCCCCAGTTGTTCCTGGATGTAGGGCGCGGCGGACAGGTGGTCGGCGTGGACGTGGGTCTCGAGGATCCAGTGCAGATCAAGGTCGCGCGCGCG
>Ga0210015_1005812_pt1 | contig 9884 bp, 9 predicted proteins | sample CryGeymeta201522_FD_185471 | JGI IMG/M metagenome (GOLD analysis project Ga0210015, IMG submission 185471) | Groundwater microbial communities from Crystal Geyser aquifers in Utah, USA - Crystal Geyser metaG 2015-22 (SPAdes) (version 2) | ecosystem: Environmental > Aquatic > Deep subsurface >...
CACTATGACTGGAAAAAACGAAAAACGGTAAGAAAATAAAAAGCATTATTACCGATACTAAGCTTTTTTTCATCGTCTTTTTGCTTTTAAAATCAAACATAATTTTATTCCTTAATAAATAAAAAATTAACATTCAAAACTAGCACTTTATATCAATTTTGTCAAGTCTTGCAGTACATTCTATGAAAATGATAAGAATTAAATTTTAGTGTCTATATTTTTATTTTAACAGTTTAAAGTCTTATAAGTATTTTTAAAATTGTATTGGCTGAGTTGAGTGTAAAATTTTTTAAAATAAAAAAGCTTATCTAAAAAAGCTTTTTGAATTTTTTTTAATTTTAGTTTTAACTGAAAATATTGTCCCGAGATAAAGAAAACCAAAAAATCCGATTAAATTTTTTATAAAATTACCATTATTTTCATTTCTGCGTCATTTCTCAAAACAGTAAACTCCACTTGATCCCCTTTTCTATATTGATATAAAATTCCGGATAAATTATTTTGAAGATCTATGATTGTCTCGCCTACTTTGACAATTATATCTCCCAACTTTAATCCGGCCTTTTGCGCTGGTGTTCCTTCTAAAATTGCCAAACCCTGTTGACCGGAAGGAGAAAAAATTAGAGCTCCATTTTCGTTTTTTAATTCATTGGAAATGGCATAATCTTTAGAAAGCGAAATGTAATAAATTCCCAACTGCGGATTTTCTTCCATTTTTTTGGCAATGACTTTATCTATAACCAATTTCACTTTTTGAGAAGGAATAAGAAAAAATTCTTTTTTTCTATTTTTTTCGGTTTCTCCCAAAATTCCCAAAGTTTGTCCAGAATAATCCACTGCTGGAGCGCCCAAAAAATTTTCACTTTTGGGAAAATCAACTTCAAAAACACCTTCTAATTTTTCCGCCACTGCCAGAGATTTTTCAGAGATATTATAAGTCGGGTTAATCCCGCTCAAAAGCCCGGAGGAAAAACACTTTTCCTCTTGAGAAAAACTTTCTCCTAACATAATTATTTTTTCTCCCGGTTTATAATCAGCTGAATTTCCAAAGGAAATTGCTGGCAAATTACTGGCATTGATTTTGAAAAAAACTAAATTGCTCCAAGAATCCATACCTAAAAATTCCGCTTCATAAACATTATTGCCGGCAATCACAACTTTATATTTTTTTGTTATTTTTTCTTTTGCTTTGTCAATATCCAAAGTATCCAAACCGACAGCGGAAGCAAAAGTCATAATTATCCCATCGCTGGTAACGATTACTCCTGTTCCTTTTTTGAAAGAAATTGTTTTTTCGTCTAACTGACTACTTATAGGGATAATCCCCACCACCGAAGAAGCAACTGAATCGGAAATTTTTCTGACTGAAGAATCTTCTTTAATGTAGACTTGTTCCGTTTTGTTTATCACCGTTACATTTTCCACCGATTTTTGAAAAAACTTATATCGAGAAAAAAAATCAGAAGAGGCTAAACGAGGAAACAAATACTTTTCAGCGATTATTCCGCTCAAACCAGAGATAATCACAATAGAAAAAAGAAACAAAAATTTTTTTAGCATATTTTTCAAAAAAATACCTTATTTTGGGAATTTTTTATTATCTATTCTATAAGGAAGGCAACCATTTGGAACTTGTTAAAATTAAAGCAATCATAGTAGAGAAAAAAACAAAATTAGTCGCCATTTTTTTTCGGCTTAAATTTTCCAAAAAATAACTTCTGATGAGATCCCACTCTATATAGTAGATTATAAGAGCAACTGTGCCCACAGTCAAATATCCAAAAGGCCAAAAACTCAAAACCCAAATGACCTCCCCCATTACCAATGCCAAAAGAAAACTGTATATCCAAACAATTTTTTTATCCTCCTTTTTAATAATAATCAGATATTGATAGCTTACTAAAAGTGTCGCTATCAGATAAGTTAAAATCAACCAATAAAGAGGAACCAAAAAATTCAGATAAATTCCAAAAGAGCTTGAAAAGACAAAAAAAAGAGTGGACATTGCGGAAGACATATTCATTCCACTGGCGGTTTTATCCCCATCATATTGCCCTAAACGATAAGCGCCAAAAAGAGAAAGATAATACATCAAAAAAGCTAACAATATAAAAATTTGTTGTTCAAAACTCAATGTTATGAGATAAAGAAGCACTCCTGAAGAAATGGAAAAAAGAACCGGCAAAACAGAAAAACTCCATTTTCTGCCCATCCAATGCCCTTGAAAAAAAGAAAAAAACATCAAAAAAAGCAAAATAATCAAAACATGACGATGAAAAAAAACAATCAATTCCAAACCGCCTAAAAAAATAAGGCTATAAAAAAGAGGTCGCAATTTCAGAAACATATTCTAATCTCAAAAAAATTATCAAATATACCTTAAAACAATTTTGGACTCATTTTTCTCCGTGTCAACTTTCACATTACTTCCATTTCTGATTTTTCCTTCAATTATTTCTAACGCCAACTCATCCATAATATCATTTTGAATCACTCTTTTTAACGGACGCACTCCATAAATCGGATCAAATCCTTTTTCACTAAGATATTTTTTTGCCGAAACAGTAAGAGAAATTTTTATGTTTCTAAGCGATAATCTCTTTTTGATTATTTCAAATTGTAAATTCACAATTTGAGCCAACATTGACTTATTAATCGGATGAAAAATTATTATTTCGTCCAAACGATTCAAAAATTCCGGTTTGAAAATTTCTCGGAGCGAACCAATCACTTTTTCTTTCATATCTTCTTCATTTAAAATTTCTTTATCCTTGGATTCTTTAAAACCTAATCCGGATTTATAAATTATATCCGAACCAATATTAGAAGTTAAAATCAGAACTGTATTTTTGAAATTGACCTTTCTTCCTTTGGAATCGGTTAAATTTCCTTCATCCAAAATTTGAAGCATAATATTGAAAATTTGAGGATGCGCTTTTTCAATTTCATCAAAAAGAATAACGCTATAAGGTTTTTTTCTTACCAGCTCCGTCAATTGTCCGCCTTCTTCATACCCGACATATCCAGGAGGAGAACCGATTATTTTGGAAACGCTGTGGCCTTCCGTATATTCACTCATATCCACTCTGATTATTGAAGATTCGTCATTAAACAAAAATTCCGCCAAAGTTTTAGCTAATTCGGTTTTTCCCACTCCCGTAGGACCAAGAAAAATAAAAGATCCGATGGGGCGTTTGATTTCAGAAATTCCCGCTCGAGATCTTCTTATGGCTTTAGAAATAGCTTTTATAGCTTCTTTTTGACCTACCACTCTTTTTTCTAAAGATTCCTCCATATTCAAAAGTTTTTTTGATTCGTCTTGAAGCATTTTAAAAACCGGAATTCCCGTCCAGCGAGAAACAACTTTAGCAATGTCTTCTTCTGTCACTTCTTCTTTGAGAATAGGACTACGACTTTGAATTTTATCCAATTCATTTTTTTCTTCTTTGACTCTTTTTTCCAACACCGGAATTTTTCCATATCTTATTTCCGCCACTTTTTCCAATTCCAATTTTCTTTCCGCAATTTCGGATTCCAATTTCATTTTTTCAATCTCTGCCGAAAATTTCCGAATTTTGGTGATAAGTTCTTTCTCCGCTCTCCACTGAAGCATTATCTTTTGAGAATTTTCTTTGATCTCCGCCATTTTTTTCTTTATCTCGCGAACTCTCTTCTTTGATTCCGTTCTATTTTCTTTTTCCAACGCTTTTTTTTCAATTTCCATTCGGCGAAGTAATCTTTCTGTCGTGTCAATTTCCGCCGGCATAGAATCAATCTCCATCCTAAGCGTGCTAGACGCTTCATCAATTAAATCCACTGCTTTATCAGGCAAGAAACGATCGGTTATATAGCGATCGGAAAGTCTGACCGCTTCTTGAATAGCGGCCTCTGTAATTTTGACTCCATGATGAACCTCGTATTTTTCTTTTAGTCCTCTCAAAATAGCCACTGTGTCTTCCGTTGTCGGTTCTCCAATCATAATCGGTTGAAATCTTCTTTCAAGAGCAGCGTCCTTTTCAATATATTTTTGGTATTCTCTAGTAGTTGTGGCACCAATCATTCTCAATCTTCCTCTAGCTAAAGCCGGTTTCAACATATTTGACGCATCCAGCGATCCTTCAATCGCACCTGTGCCCACCAAAGTATGCAGTTCATCTATAAAAAGAATAATTTTCCCTTCCGCGCGGTCAATTTCACTGATAATAGCCTTCAATCTTTCTTCAAATTCTCCCCGGAATTTGGTTCCCGCCAAAAGCGATCCTAAATCAAGAGAAATCAAAATTTTATTCTTGATAGTTTCCGGCACATCGCCCGCTTCAATTCTTTGCGCCAAACCTTCCACGATGGCTGTTTTCCCAGTCCCAGCTTCTCCTATAAGCACCGGGTTATTTTTAGTGCGACGGGAAATAACTTGCATCAAACGTCTAATCTCATCGTCTCTTCCGACAATCGGATCCAATTTTTTTTCTTTGGCTAAGTCGGTTAAATTGATAGCGTATTTTTTTATCGCCTGAAATTTGCTTTCCGGATCTAGACTGTCCACTTTTTGCCCTCCCCTGACTTGAGATAAAATCTTCAAAACTTTTTCATAATTTAAATTTTTCTCTTCCAAAAAAAATCTTGCTTTGTTTTTTCCGAAAAGAAGAGCCAAAAAAAGATGCTCCGTAGAAATATATTCATCCCCAATTTTTTTAGATTCTTGTTCAGCCAAATTCAAAGTCATTATCATTTCGGAAGAAATAAAAAGTTGTCCGGAATCGGGTTGTAAATTTTTTGGAATCTCATTTATTTTTTTATCCAATTCTTTCAAAATAATCAAGGGATCTTGTTCCATTTTTTTCAAGATTAAAGAAACGGCAGATTCTTTTTGAAGAATCAAAAAATATAACAAATGAAAAACATCCACTTGATTATTATTTTTAGCAATCGCCATTTCTTGAGAATTTCTCAATGCTTCTTGAGATTTGATTGTTAGCTTTCCAAAATCCATAAAAAAAGAATAAAAAAAATATCTGATTTTAATTATTTTCTTTCTTCTAACACTAATGGCACTTCTTTTTCTTGTCCCTTATGCCAAATTTTAAGCGTTATCTCATCTCCTACTTTGTAAGAAGTTATTATATCGGTCAAACTTTTGGGATTTTTTCCTTCATCAATTTTTTGCCCTTCAATTTCTAAAATAATATCATTTTCAACTAGTCCCGCTTTATCCGCTGGAGATCCGGGAATAACCGCAAAATCAGTAACTTTATTTCCCCGCATAATCAAATCTCCATAATTATAAGGCAAATTATTTTCTTTTTGAATAGTTTTATTTATAGGGATATAACGCACACCAATGAAAGGAACGGATATTCTTCCAGTTTCTTTAACCTGATCAGCTACTCTTTTAATTTGATTGGACGGAATGGCAAACCCTATATTTTGCGCTCCTTGCGCAATAGCCACATTTATCCCAATAACTTCTCCTTCTATATTCAAAAGAGGTCCTCCTGAATTTCCTTGATTTATCGCTGCGTCAGTTTGAATAATATCGGTAAGTTTTTCCGATTCTCCTGAATAATCGCTTCCGGCAGTTAAGTTTCTTTTCAACCCCGATATAATTCCCCGACTAACAGTATTGGAAAATTCTCCCAAAGAATTTCCGATAGCAATAACCGTTTGTCCGGTTTGCAAACTACTTGAATCGCCTAAAGAAAGAATCGGATATCCATTGCCATCTATCTTAATGACCGCCAAATCATTTATCGGATCAATCGCCAAAATTTTAGCAGGATGTTCTTTTCCATCTTCAGTTAAAACTGTATATTCTGCTTCAGCGTCTTCCACTACATGACGATTAGTAACAATCATTCCGTCTTCAGCTATAAAAAATCCTGTTCCTCCTCCGATTTTTTGTTTTTCTCGTTCAGGATTATCTTGATTGTTTTTTCTAGGTTCTTCAAAACCAAAAGGATCGCCAAAAAAGCCGGGAAAACCAAAATAATCTCGCATTAGGGGAATATCTTTGCTGATAATTATGCTTACTACTGCTGGAGCAGTTTTTTTGACCACATCAATAGTCGCAGAATCCTCTTGAATTATTTTTTGTTTGACAGTTTCCGCTTGTTCCGAAGATAAACCATTTTTTTCCATATTAGAAAAATCTTTTATCCAGTCCCCCTTTTTAATCGCAGAAAAGACATTCCCGTTTGAATGAGCCGCTAAAAAACCGAACAAAGCTCCAAAACCGGAAGACAAAAAAACGGTCAAAATGAAAAATAAACTAATCAAAATAAGACTATTTTTTTTGTTCATTTTTCCAAACATTTCTTGCTTTTTTTCATTGTCTATTTCAATAATTTCTTTTTCCAATTGATCTAAATCTTTTTTTTCTTCCATATTTTTATTTAGTTTTATTTAATTTTTTATTCAAGCGAAAAATCTTTTTCAAAAAAACAATTTGAAAAAGAATTTTCTTCCTTCTCTAATACAGACAAACCCAAAAAATTATTTCACAGGAATGTAAAATAAATTTTAAATTATTCCATAGAAATTGCCGATGCCGGACAACTGTCAATCACTTCTTGGCAATTGCAATCCCCGCAATCTTCGGCGATAACACTGGATTTCCCGTCTTTCATTTTGAAAACTTTAGGACAAAGAGATTCACAGGTTCCACAACCGATACAAAGTTCTTCGTCTACTTTTGGTTTAGCCATTTTCTTGTTTATTATTTATTAAAACATAACTGAAATGTCGTTAGGATTGTTTTTCAAAAGTTCTTCTTCAAATTTTCGCATATCTTCCTGAACAAATTCCACCCTTTCTTTCTCAGAATTCCACTTAAATTCTTTCAAAAAAATTTTAATATCGGCATTTCTTTCCATTTCCGAAAGCCACTGAGGAAATGACTTGTTTCTTAAAAAAACTTGACTGACCTTGAACATTTTGACTCCTTCCTCTTCTTTTTGATCATCCAGTTTCAGAATATGAAAACCGAGAGAGCTTTCCACTATCGGACTTATTTTTCCTTTTTCCAAAGAAAAAACCGCTAAAGTTACTTCCGGAATCATCTGATCAACACGAAACCATCCCATTTCTCCGCCTTCTTTTGAACTTTTTCCTTCTGAATATTTTTTCGCCACCTCTTGAAAACTTTTCCCTGTTTGTAAATCATTTTCCGCTATTTTAATTCTCTCTTTATTTTTTTTGTAGGACTCATCGCTTTCTTTTAATTTTTCAAATAATTTTTCCTTATATATATCCGGCTTCACTATATTTTCCTTGAAACTTTTCATATCCCATCCATATAATTCTTTTAATTCTTCTTCTAAGTTGTCTCCTGCCCCGTATTCTTTTATTTTTCTATCTACTTCTTGATCAATCATTGAAGAAGTTAATTTTATCCCGCGTGCGTTGGCTTCCGATTCTATTATCCCGTTTTCAATTAACTTATTAAGGATATTCTTTTCTTTTATCATAAGTCTTTTCCCCCCGTCTTTAGTGGAAAAATCAACTCTCATTCCCAAATCGGAAAAATCTTGTTTTTTATAAAAAAGTTTAACGGAAGCCAATTGACTTTTCATTTTGTCAAAAGTAATTATCTTTTTTTCCGCTTTGGCCACCGGATAAGGAATTATTTTAGCTGTTTGAGTGATAAAAATATTATTTCCCAAACCAAAAAAATAAATGCCGATTCCTGCAACAAAAATATACACCATTAATAACAAAAAAACAGCTTCAATAATTGTTATCCATTTCACTTTTTTTTCTTCTTTCTTTTTTTTTAATTTTTTTGACGTTTTTTCTTTTTTGGAATTCATTTGTTATTTTTTACTTGAAAAAATAGTCCCACCATTTTTGAAAATTATTTCTATAATCTTTTGGAGATTCTTCTATTATCGGTTTATCCTTTTCGGAAGAATAGACAGCTTCTTTTTCATCTTTAGAAATTGGGCTGGGAGAAATCACTACCATTTTTTCTCCGGGATTTTGAAGATTGAGTCTTTCTTTCGCTTCAATTTCCTGAAAATCCTTGCTACCAAGATAAGAAATTCTTTTTTTTATCTCCATATTTTCCCTTTCCACTTTCTGCGCTTCTTCCTGAAGAGACAAAATTTCTTCTCTAATCTTTTTCTTTTTTTTTAGCTCTTTTGAAAATGCATAACCAAACAAAAAAACTGTAAGCGCCAATAAAACAATGATGCCCCTAATCAGCCAAAAAAACGATTCACTCTGTCTTTTTTCTCTCATTTTTTTGTTTTTTTGCGTTATCGCGATTAAACACTAGCAAAAAAATTTGATTGCTTTTTTTAAAAAATATTCCATCTTAAAGCATTAACATTGGAGAAATAGTAAAAGCAACCATCGCCAAAACCGCTAGGATGGATATGATTAACCAAATTTTTTGGATAACTTTTCGACTTTTTTTTGTTCTCATAAGAATAAGACTATAATAACAAATAATTTCTTTTTAGCCAATATGTTTTAAAAAAATCAAAATCCCATTCTTTTTCTGGCTTGATCAATTTGTTCATCCGTAACTTTTCCAGAAGATTTCAGATATTTCAAAACTTTTTCCATTTTATCTTTATTTTTAGGATCAAAAAATTCTCTCGCCATTTTTTCTCTTTCCTGAGGACTCATTTTTTCCATTCTTTTCATAGCGATTCGTTCCAACATCCCCATCTTTATAGATTCTTTTTGAGAATTTTCTCCTTTTTTCTCATCATTATTGCGATTTTTATCTTTTTGGTCATTGTCATTTTTAGTATTTTTACTTTTTTTTCTAAATATATTCCACATAAATTTTTGTTATTTTTGATTTTATTTACGATTAATTTGAAATTTATAAATAGTTGCAATCAAGGCTGATGCGACAAAAATAGAAGAATAAGTTCCGAAAGAAACTCCGATTAAAAGCGCCAAAGAGAAATAGCGGATTGCTTCGCTACCGAAAATAATCAAAAAAACTAAAACTATGATAACCGTAAAAGAAGTATTAATGGAACGCGCCAAAGTTTCATTAAGAGAACGATTTATCACACTTTCAAATTCATCTTTTATCCCGGAACGAAGAATATTTTCTCTGATTCTGTCATAAACCACAATTGTATCATTAACACTGTAACCTAAAATAGTTAAAAGGGCTGCCACAAAAGCTACATCTGTTTTTACCCCGTAAAAATGACCAAGAAAAGAAAAAATCCCGGCGGTGATAATCACATCGTGAGCCAAAGCAATTATAGCTCCAAGCCCGTATTTCCAAGAAGAAACCGGACGAGAAACTTTTCTAAAAGCCACAGAGATATAAATAGCAATCCCCAAAATAGACAACATAATAGCTTCCACTGCGTTAGTTTTGAGTCGACTAGAAACGGAGGTGCCAATAAAATTGACACTGAGCTGTTTGGCATTAGAATCAATTTCTTTTATTTTTTCAAAAACTTTTCTATTTATATCATCATCGGATTTTTCATATTGTAAAATTATCAAATTTTTCTCACCTTTCTTTAGAGAAAAACCAACTAAATTCAACTCTTTCAACTTTTTTTCTATTACATTTTTTTTTGGAATATTTTGAGAAAATTCAATTTTCATCTCGGTTCCACCGGTAAAATCTATTCCAAAATTCATTCCCCAAATAAAAATCGCTCCCAAACCGGAAATTACTAGAGTCGCCGAAATAAAATAAAAATATTTTCTTTTGTTTATGATTTGAAGCATAGACTGTTTTTTTATAAATATTATTTTTCCGAATTTTTTTGATGGCTAGAAACAATCAACCACACTCTTTTTTCCGCCCATTCTCTCAAAGTGAAATTCAAAATTGTTTTAGTGATCACAATTGCAGTGAACATAGAAACAATTACGCCAATAATCAAAACAACGGCAAATCCTTT